>Ga0209800_10002858_pt1 | contig 14529 bp, 10 predicted proteins | sample Higcelweek8metaG_FD_187174 | JGI IMG/M metagenome (GOLD analysis project Ga0209800, IMG submission 187174) | Freshwater pond sediment microbial communities from the University of Edinburgh, under environmental carbon perturbations - High... | ecosystem: Environmental > Aquatic > Freshwater >...
GCACTGCAGCTGATTTTCTGGAACGACTGCCGTCCCGGATCAGCATCCAGCGTCTGTACGGTTCATCACCGCTTGAAATCAGGGTTGCCCCGCAATGGGGTTTGAAGAATAATCAGATGTGGTATGCCGTGTTAAATGAGTTGAAACACAGGGGCAGTTGGCAGGGGTCTGTGGAACGACAACTGGATTTGTAAGGGCTTTTTGTTTACACCCTGACATCAGTTGTGCTAAACCGGTCAAAATTTTACAAAAACATCAATGAAACCAGAATGAACGACAAACGACGCTTTGAAATACGCTTTGAAGGACGCTTTGCCGATGGCCAGATGCTGCCGGTTGCGACTCTAAGCCAGGTTTTAAGTGCCATGCAGCGCGCAGTACATCTGCTTGCCATGCAGCATGAAAACGTGTCGGTTCGCCAGCGCGAACGGATCAGTAAGACAGTCGAATCTAAATATCCCCTGCTGTGCTCCTTGCCCAAACCCGGCAGTTATATTGTCCCTGTAGAAATTGGTGATCCGTCTGTTGAACTGTTTGCACTGGATGATGTTGAGGCTGTCGGCGACCTATTTTCAACCTGTTGCGAATCTATTGCCACAGGTGACACCTCCCGCTTAACAGGCGCCATTCCTGATCATAGTCGTCGTGACCGATTTGTTGAAGCAATCCGATCCATGTCTCCTGCCCAGGGTAGCGGCATCAAAGCCGGGATTTCTCAGCCGGGCGGTCTTTTAAAAGTTGCTTTAGAGACATTGCACGAACGTAGTAGAACATGCCTATCCTCTACCGCAGACCCGGAACGGCAACTCCGTACCGTAACCGGTCGGTTGTCCGAGATTCAGTTTGATGACCGGAAAATCAAGCTCGTCTACCCGGCAAACAATCGGGAATTGGAGTGTACCTACAGCGAAGCGCTGGAAGAAATGCTGCTTGAGCGTCCCCGAGAGCTGATTCAGGTTACTGGTGAGGTCATTATGGATGAAAATGACCTGCCTAAAAAAATCATCAATGTCGGAAACATCGAAGAGGTTGACCTTACCCCCTTCTACCTCCAATCCATTGAATACAACGGCAGAATATTCGAGTTTTTGAAACCGCTCCAGTTGACACCGGAACTTGATGAGACACAGCAACTGTACTGCCTTGAAGAACAAGATTTAGGTATCGACGTGTACGCCTATACGCGCGATCAACTGGATGTTGAGCTAAAAGAGCAAATTGCCTTTCTTTGGGATGATTATGCACAGGCCCCTGATGAAGAGCTGGCAGACGCGGCAATCCGGTTGAAACAAAATCTTCTTGCTGCTGTGCGCGAGGTGCCGCGTGCAGCGTGATATCCGTCGCATTGAATCCTCGTTGGAAAGTAAGGGGTTTGAACGTTCAGAAGGGGATCATAGCTATTTTGTCTATCGTTCTAGCACCGGCAAGAAGACCACGGCGAAAACCAAGACCAGCCACACCCCCAAAATGAAAAGCATCGGCGATGACCTGCTGGGTAAAATGGCAAAACAGTGTCATTTGACAAAGTCTCAATTTCTCGATCTTGTTGATTGCCCGATGGATCGGCAAAAGTACGAAAGTATCTTATCCGCACAAGGGTTGGCGTAAATACACTAATTGTATGGGGTTTTATAAGGCCGCTCAGCAGTGGGTGGCCTTTTTACAGCATTGATCAGGAGACTCGCGTGACCTCCAAATACGACCGCTACAGCAAAGAAAATCCGGCAAAACTATAGAAGATCGGGATGAGATTGACCATGACCGTTTTCTGAATCAGGATTTTGTTGCCCTTACTATAGTGACAGAGTATTCCTGTGGTAAAGGTCCATGGCATAAACTGTTGATTAAGGGTAATAACTTCTATGCGATGCGCTATCTACGTATAACCCATGCTGGTCAGGTCAAATGCATCTACATTGGTCCCCCCTACAACACCGACAACAAGGATTTCATCCACAACGATTATTTTGTGGATAAAGACGACGTCTGAAAACACAACAAATGACTGGAATACCTGTACCGTCGCCTACTTCTAGCTCCAGACCTGTTGACTGAGGACGGGGTACTGCTGTGTCAATCAATGCTGAAAATCGTGCCAGGCTGGAGTTACTGCTGGATCAGGCGTTACGAAGAATGCGGCTTGGCTCTTTTACTTGGAGAACAAAGGTACCGCAAACGATGCCGGTGATAACTTCAGCCAAGGACATGAGCATATTCTGACCTAACCGTAAAACGGAATACAAATAAATATATGGCGTTACTATTTATGTTTTTTGCTTAATCGATAACGTAAAGTTTAAAATAGTCTGTAGAAAGAGAGAGTTCCATGTCCGATTTACGTGTCCGCTTTGCCCCTTCCCCCACCGGTTATCTGCATGTTGGCGGCGCCCGCACCGCCCTGTTTAACTGGCTCTATGCCCGCCATTTTGGCGGCACCTTTATCTTAAGGATTGAGGATACCGACACCGAGCGTTCAACCCAACAGTCGGTGGATGCCATCCTGCAGGGGATGGAGTGGCTTGGGCTGGATTGTGACGAAGGCCCCTTTTATCAAACCGATAACTTTCCGCTCTACAAGCAGCATGTACAGAAACTGCTGGATGAGGGCAAGGCCTACCGTTGCTGGTGCAAGCCTGAGGAGCTGGATGCAAAGCGTGAAGCTGCCATGGCTGAGGGGCGCAAGCCCAAGTACGATGGCACCTGTCGCAATCGTCAGGACCAGCTGCTGGATCAGCCCCATGTGATACGCTTTCGTGCGCCAGAGGAGGGGGAGACCGCCTTTGATGATCTGATCAAGGGGCGGATAGCCTTCCCCAATGCTGAACTGGATGATCTGATCATCAGCCGTACTGACGGCACCCCCACCTACAACTTCTGCGTGGTGATCGACGATGCCCTGATGCGGATCTCCCACGTCATCCGGGGCGATGACCATGTCAACAACACCCCGCGCCAGATCCAGCTTTACGAGGCATTGGGCTATCCGGTGCCGATCTTTGCCCATGTACCGATGATCCTGGGCAGTGATAAGGCGCGTCTTTCCAAGCGCCACGGTGCCACCAGTGTGATGGCTTACCGTGATATGGGCTACCTGCCGGAGGCTCTTAATAACTATCTGGTGCGGCTTGGCTGGAGTAACGGCGACGATGAGATCTTCAGCCGTGAGGAGATGGTGCAGAAGTTTGATATCGCCAATGTGGGGCGTTCACCCTCCGTCTTCAACCCGGACAAGCTGAACTGGCTGAATGCCCATTACATCAAGAGTGGTGATCCAGCCCGTCTGGCAGAACTGTTACAACCCCACCTGACAAGTCGTGGCGTGACTGATACATCGGTACCAGATCTTGCAGGAGTGATCAGCACCCTGCAAGAGCGGGCCCAAACCCTGGAAGAGATGGCAGATCGAGCCCTGTTTTATTATCAGGCTCCGCAAACCTACGATGAGGCTGCCCTGGTCAAGTTTGAAAAAGCACATCTGGCAGCCGTCTTTACTGCAGTGATTGCGAAAGTATCAGTAACAACCGCTTCTACGGCAGCGGAGTTTGATCTGCTGTTCAAGGAAATATGCAGCGAAAACAGCTGGAAGATGCCTCAGGTAGGTCAGCCGGTGCGGGTGGCCCTTTCCGGCAGCACCCAGGCACCCGGTATAGGGGAGATTATCAAGGCGTTGGGGATTGATGAGACGGTGGCCCGAATCAAACAGGCACAGGCTACTCTATCGGCTCTTTAATCTTTCAGCTCGCGGAGGATTTCTGCCTGGCGTTGCGCAATGTACATACCGATCAGGTCTTCACTGCGACGGTCATGTTCAAACAACAGGATACAACGCCATGGTTTGCTGTCGCTTTCGAAACGTAGCAAGCGAGCCAGGATTCTTAATTTTTGCGGTTCTACCCTGCTTTTTAAATCAAAAGAAAAGTTAAGGTAAAAATAGGTAAAGGTTCCAAGCAACTCCTTGTCTGGAACCTCAATGGCGCAACCACCCAGGGAAAGATCTTTCAGTTTGGCGGTAAAGCAGGCGGTTCCTGCCTCAACCGGAACCTGAAACAGTCCACCAATTTTTACCCGCAGGGTGTTGCGCCGATCAGGCAGAACATCAACATAGGCAAAATCAGACAGGGTTATTTCGTCAGTTTCAGCACAGTAATCGGTTGAGGCATAAATTGCATGGTTCAACTGTTTTGAACGAATAATCGTATAACGGCTGGCCTTGAGGGCACGGGTTTGGGTCGGATTTGAACGACAGATAAGGGTGTCCCCAAAAACGTAGAGCACCTCTGTCGCAGAAGATATCGGCACTTCTTTGTAATAATTGAAAAACTGAAGATCATGGGACGCCTTTTGAGAAAGCTTGAGTAATAGCTCAAGGATCTCCCCCGGCTCACCGCGGTCCAGCAATCGCAATTGATCTTCATACTGCAGCATCTTCATCTAGTCGTCCTCCCGGACAGGCACTTTAACACTTAGCAGCGCTACGCCGCAAGTGCTGAGCTCTTGCCTTCAGTACCAAATCATGACAAAGTGGCCAAAAAATCAGGGTCAAGGGTCAGGGGTCAAGGGTTGTGCTGTTTTCCCTGCCCCTTGCCCCTTGTCCTTTGCCTCTGGAGTTTCCAATGTCTCTGCGTCTCTACAACACCCTTACCGGTGAGAAAGAACTGTTTGTTCCCCGCGTTCCAGGCAAGGCAGGCATGTATGTCTGTGGCGTTACGGTCTACGATTTCTGCCATATCGGCCACGCCCGGGCCGGCATCGTCTTTGACATGATTTACCGCTATCTGCGCTTTTGTGGCTACGATGTAACCTATGTCCGCAACTATACTGATATTGATGACAAGATCATCAACCGCGCCAATCAGGAGGGTACTGATTACCGCACCATAGCCGACCGCTATATCGCCACCTTTGATGAGGATATGGACCGGCTGGGGATGCTGCGCCCCACCATTGAGCCCAAGGCTACCGATCATATTGAGGATATTATCAACATCATTCAGCGTCTGATTGACAACGGTCATGCCTATGCCGTTGATGGTGATGTCTATTTTGCGGTGGAGACCTTTCCCGCCTATCTGAAGCTGTCTGGCCGCAATCTTGACGACATGCTGGCAGGTGCCAGGGTTGATGTGGATGAGCGCAAGCGGAACCCGATGGATTTTGCGCTCTGGAAGGGATCCAAACCGGGCGAACCGTTCTGGCAATCTCCCTGGGGAACCGGACGTCCCGGCTGGCATATCGAATGTTCAGCCATGAGCATGCGCTTTCTGGGGCCTTCGTTTGATATTCATGGCGGTGGCAAGGACCTGGTGTTTCCTCACCATGAAAACGAGATTGCCCAGTCTGAAGGGGCAAACGGCTGCCAGTTTGTCAACTACTGGCTGCATAACGGGTTTGTGAATATCAATAGCGAGAAGATGAGCAAGTCGCTGGGTAATTTTTTCACCATCCGTGACGTGCTTGAGCTGTTTGATCCTGAGACGCTGCGTTTTTTTATCCTGCAGGCCCATTATCGTTCTCCTCTGGATTACTCCGATCAAAACCTGCGGGAGGCCCAGGCCGGACTGAGCAGAATCTACGAGGCTCTGGCTGCACTGGATCAAGCTCTGGCCGCCCCCTCTGGTGCAACGGCGCAGCCCGCCGCATCAACTCCAGAGCTAGAAGAAAAGGTTACTGCCCTGATGCCCCGGTTCAGGGAGGCGATGGATGATGACTTTAATACCGCCCAGGCCTTGGGGGTGCTCTTTGATACGGTGAGAACCCTCAACCGTTTTCTGGCTGAGGGGGGCGGCAGCTATGACGGCGCCCGTTCACTACTTGAGCGCCTGCGGTCTGCGGTTGCAGAGATCAGCACCGTCCTGGGTTTATTCCAGACCAAGCCGTCCGGTTGGCTGGCTGCACGGGAGGCAGAAAAGGCACAACACCTGACAATCAGCCCCGATGAGATTGAGCGGCTACTTGCAGAACGGTCTGAAGCACGTAAAAACAAAGACTTCAAACGGAGTGACGAGATTCGCGATATGTTGTTGGCCAAAAATATTCAACTGCTGGACACACCACAGGGAACGTCCTGGAAGATAAAGTAACGTCAGGGGCCGGAAAATCTGCTTTTCCAGCCCCTTGACCCTGACGTATCGCGTGGTATGCTTGGCATCGGAGCTTGCCGAATGGAGATCAATAGGTCTATAGAATGGGAATGCTGCTGGGATCGTGACGATATTGTCATGGGGTATTGCCCTAATATCAGTGAAGGTGACGAAGATCTCCTTGTCTCACGTAGCCGTCGCATTCTTGAAAAATGTTGTGAGTGCGATAACTTCAAACGGGACATCGTCCGTTTTCGGGACAGCGGCCATCCATTGGCCCCGGTTTTTTCTATCCTGCATGCTGATTACCGTCGCCAGAAGAGCCAGATCCAGTCCCTGGCCAGCTTTCTTGATACAAAAACCCTTGAGGTCCGCTTTCTGCATGAATTGGGTTCCGTGCTGCAGAGTTCCGTAGATCTTGATGAAGTTTTGTCCATTGCTTTAACCGCCATAACCGCTGGCAAGGGGTTCGGCATGAATCGGGCCTTCCTGCTGCTTGCCGACAAGGAACGCCACATTCTGAGGGGGCATCTGGCCATCGGTCCCCGTTCTGCTGAAGAGGCTGGTCGAACCTGGCAGGAGATTGAATCCGGCGACCAGGATCTGCAGGGGCTTTCCCAGGCCTTTCGAAGGGACAAGCTGAATGCTGAACGGGACAAGTTCCATGATATTCTGGAGCGCCTGTCAATCCCGCTGGATAATGAAGAGCATATTGTTATTCAGGCACTGAAAGAGCAAAGACCGCTTCTGATCACCGATGCCCTCTATCGTCAGGATCAGGATGGAGAGTTTGCACGAATGCTCGGCGTTGATTCCTTTCTGGTACTGCCACTGATCGCCCGTAATCGCCGTGTCGGGGTGATTATCACCGACAACTTCATCACCCACCGCCCCATTAACGAACAGGATATGAAGTCAATTGAGAACTTTTCCTTTCCGGTTGCCTTTGCCATTGAACGGGCCTCTCTGTATGAACGGGTTCAGGAAGAGGTGGATAAACTGAAGCAGGCCAACCACCGGCTGCAGGAGCAGCAGGAACAGTTGGTCAGAATGGAGAAGATGGCACTGGTCGGGCGGATTACCTCCAGTATCGCCCATTCCATTCGTAACCCCCTGATGGTGATTGGCGGTTTTGCCCGCAGTATTATGAAAAGTACGCCGGCAACCGATCCAAAGCGCAGTTTCATTGAATCAATTGTTACCGAAGCCCATCAGCTGGAACAGGTACTGGGAGAGATTCTGACCTACTCCGATGCCCTGTTCCCCACCTGTGATTTCTGGGACCCGAATCAGCTGGTAGAAACATCCCTGCGGGATATCCAGGAACGGGTAATAGCGCAGGACTATACCTGTCACTTCCATGCCGGGGACCGGCTCCCACCGGTTTACATTGACTTTAAACAGACCACCTACTGTATCCGCAACATTTTACTCAGCACCATTGACGGTCTCCAGAACGGTTTCATTACAATCAGCACAAAACCAGAGGGAGACTATGTGGTTGTTCGGATTGTCGATCGAGACCGGACCCTTTCAGAAGATGAACTTGAGGCGTTGCTGACCCCCTTTACCGAGACCCGCGAGATGGGCTCAGGCCTGAATATGGCGTTAAGCCGCAGCATGCTGGACAAACAGAATATTCCGCTTGTGGTGGTGGCTCCACCCGAGGGGGGCGTGACCTATACCATTAAACTTCCAACCTGCAAGGAGGAAAAGACATGAACAAGCTACTGGTCGTTGATGACGAAGCAAATATCCGGTTACTTTACAGCGAAGAACTGGCTGACGAGGGGTATGTAGTTGAGACCGCAGCAACTATCGCAGAGGCTACCGAGAAACTGGGACAGCAGAATTTTGATCTGGCGGTGCTGGATATCAAGCTGAAGAATGAAAGTGGAATTGAACTGTTGCAGAAGATTGTCAAGGAACGCCACGATATGCCGGTGATTCTCTGCTCGGCCTTTTCCTGCTACAAGGACGATTTTTCTGCCTGGCTGGCAGATAGCTATGTGGTTAAATCCGGTGACCTGACCGAGCTGAAGGAAGAGATCAAACGGGTACTGTCAAAGAAGGCCCAACGCCACGCAGCTGGTATGTAAAAAAAGGAGGACACATTCATGAAAGCAGTGATTATGGCCGGCGGCTTCGGCACCCGCATCCAACCCCTCACCAGCAGCATGCCAAAACCGATGATTCCGCTTTTTAACCGGCCGATCATGCTGCATATCGTTGAACTGCTTAAAAAGCATGACATCACTGATCTGGTGATGCTGCTGTATCATCAGCCTGAAGTAATCAAGAAATTTTTCCGCGACGGCTCTGACTTCGGGGTCAAGATAACCTATGTCACCCCGATTGAAGATATGGGCACCGCCGGTGCGGTCAAGGCGGCGGAGAAGTATCTGGATGAGCCTTTTCTGGTCATCTCAGGTGACCTGTTGACTGACTTCAACCTGAAGAAGGTGATTGATTTTCATACAGATAACAAGGCGATGGCTACGATTACCCTGACCTCGGTCAAGGACCCGCTGCAGTTTGGCGTGGTCATTACGGACAAAGCGAAGCGGATTACGCAGTTTCTGGAAAAACCGGGCTGGGGCGAGGTGATTTCCGACACTATTAATACCGGTATCTATGTACTGGAACCAACGATCTTCAACTATATTCCAAAGGGAGAAAACTTCGATTTTTCCCAGGATCTGTTCCCGTTGATGCTACAGAACAATGACCCGCTGTTCGGTTTCTCGGCCAAGGGCTACTGGCGGGACATCGGCAATACCGATTCCTACCGTGAGGCCTACCACGATATCTTCAAAGGCAAGGTAAATCTCAAGATCGATGAAGAAAAGCAGGATTTTGTGGGCAAGGATCTGCGGGTTGGCGCTGACATAACCCTTGAGGATGCTACGGGTCTGTCCGGCACGGTTGTCATCGGGGATAACTCCCAGATCAGGGGTGAAGTCCAGATCAAGGATTCTGTAATCGGCCGCAACTGCACCATTGAGCCGGGGGTCAAGCTGAACCGTTGTGTGCTCTGGGACAACGCCTATGTCAAGAAGGGTGCAAAGATCACCGACAGCGTGATCTGTGCCAATGTGCGAGTGGGACAGAATGCGGTGCTGGATGAAGGGGTGATCGTTGCTGATGACACCTCCATAGGTGATGATGTCAGGATCAAGGCCGATGTAAAGATCTGGCCACGCAAGATGATTGAGGCAGGCTCCACCGTAACTGCCAACCTGATCTGGGGTGAAAAATGGAAGAAATCACTCTTTGAAGGGGCGATCATCAAGGGACTCTCCAATGTGGAACTGACCCCGGAGTTTGTTGCCAAGCTGGGCTGCGCCTATGGAACCACCCTGCCCAAAGGGAGCTATGTACTGGGCGGCAGGGATGCCAACCGTTCTTCCCGCATGCTCAAGCGCTGCTTTGTGGGTGGTTTGCTGTCAGCCGGGGTCAATGTGCGGGACATGACCATGACCTCGCTGCCGCTGATCCGCTACAAGCTGAAGACCTTTGGCGAGGTGGGTGGTTTCCACTTCCGTCAATCCAGTGAAGATCCAGCCTCAATGGAGATTATCTTTCTGGATGGCGATGGCCTGGATTTTTCCAGCAACATGGCCAAAAACCTGGAGCGGATCTTCTTTAAAGAGAACTTCCGGCGTGCCCACCACACAGAACCGGGTGCCTTGATTGATATCCCCCAGGCCATAGATTTTTATCGTGAAGGCTACCTGCGGGCACTGAATGTGGAGATCTGCCGCAAGGCCGCCTGGACCGTGGTGGTGGACTTCAATTACTCTCCCGCCAGCCAGGTGCTGCCGATGCTGCTGAATGAGCTGGGTTGCAACGTGATCGCCCTGAACGCCTATGTGGATGATGGCCGTGGCGGCTGCGTTCCCAAGCCGAAACAGGAAGGGCTCAGGCAGCTCTCCGCCATTGTCAGCTCACTGGGGGCGCAGGCCGGTTTCTGGCTTGAGCCTGCGGTTGAGTCAGTTACGCTGCTGGATGAAACCGGCACCATCTACGATGGCATTAAGCTTTTAACACTGGTGGTTGCGCTGCAACTCAAGACTGATCAGCGAGGCACCATTGCGGTGCCGGTACAGGCACCATCAAACATCGAACAGATGGCGCTCAAGAAAAAATGCAGCGTCACCAGAACCAAGAGCAGTGACCGGGCCATGCTGGAGGCAGCTTCTTCATCCGAGGTAATCCTGGCAGCGTCCCCGGATGGCCGCTTTGCCTTCCCCCGTTTCCAGGCTGCCTTTGACGGTATGTACACCGTTGCCAAACTGGTTGAACTGGGAGCGATTGTCGGCATCCCTTTCTCCCGTATTCTGGAAGAGGCGCCTGCCCGTGCCTTCCTGCAGACGAGCATCCCCTGTCCCTTTGAGATGAAGGGGGGGATCATGCGCAAGATGAGCGAAGACTCTCTGGAGCAGGAAGCATCCTTTATTGACGGCATCAAGGTCCAGTTTGATAACGACTGGGCACTGGTACTGCCGGACCAGTACAGCTCATTTGTACATATCTTTGCCGAGGCAAAGGATGATAAAGCGGCTGGCAAGCTACTGGACGAATACCGGACCAAGGTTGAAAAGTGGAAAAAAGAGCTGGAGTAGCCAACCATGACCATTCCGATTGACGTCGTATTCATCTGGCATATGCACCAGCCTTTTTACAAGGATCCGGTCAAGGGAGAGTATGCCCTGCCCTGGACCTATCTGCATGCCATCAAGGATTACTATGACATGCCAGCCATTGTTGAAGATACGCCCGGCGCACGGGCGGTCTTCAATCTTGTGCCATCGCTGGTTGAACAATTACTGGATTATGCAGCCGGTACTGCGGTAGATCCCTTTCTGATCAAGGGACAGATGAATCCGGCAGATATGTCGCAAGAGGACCGGATCTTTCTGCTGGAAAACTTCTTCTCCGCCAACCGACAGCGGATGATTGAGCCGCACCGCCGTTACCTTGAGTTGCTCTACATGGCTGGCGAGGGCAAGCCAGGTGCCGTACGGGAGCGGGAACGACATTTCAGTCACCAGGATCTGCAGGATCTGCAGGTCTGTTTTTTTCTGGCCTGGACCGGAGAGGCGGCCCGCCGACGTTTTCCTGTCTTTCAGGAACTGTTGGCCAAGGGCCAGGGCTATACCGCCGAGGACCGGGCGCTGCTGTTTGCCACCCAGCGCAAGCTGTTAAACGAGATCGTACCACTCTATAAACGGCTGCATGAAGAAGGACGGATTGAACTCTCGGTTACTCCGTATTACCATCCGATCTTGCCACTTTTATGTGATACCCATCTGGCGCGGGAAGCGATGCCGAAAGTCACACTGCCCAACGAGCGGTTGCGTCACCCTGAAGATGCCCGTGCCCATATCTGCCATGGCCTGCGTTACTTCAAAGAGATCTTTGGTATCACACCGCGTGGCATGTGGCCTTCAGAAGGGTCGGTCAGCGACGAGGTGTTACGCCTGATTGCCGAATGCGGACTTTCCTGGGTTGCAACCGATGAAGAGGTGCTGGCCCGTTCACTGGATGGCGGCCTGGGACAGAATCATGAAAGACTCTACCACCCTTGGCGATTTGCCACCAACAGTGGCGATCTGGGCATCTTTTTCCGTGACCACCAGCTTTCCGACCTGATCGGCTTTACCTACAGCCAGTGGGATGCCCGTCGGGCTGTGGCTGATTTTAGCGGGCGTCTGCGACATATCGGTCGTCTGATCGGCAGCGAAGGCAAGGTGATTCCGGTGATTCTGGATGGGGAAAACGCCTGGGAGTTTTATCCTGACAACGCCTATGATTTCCTTTCAGGTCTCTATGCGACTCTGGCCGAAGCCCCGGATCTGAATCTGACCACCTGCAGCGATGTGCTTGACAAATCAAGTTTTGAAGGCCGTTTGCACCGGATTCACCCAGGCTCCTGGATAAACGCAAATTACGGGATCTGGATCGGACACCCTGAGGAGAACCTGGCTTGGGATCTGGTGGCAGCTGCGCGTAAAGCCATTGTTGAACACCAGCCTGAGGCTGCACGGCAACTGGCAGCAGGCGGTATGGACGGTGATGCTGTGGCCCGCATGCTTTGTACCTCGCTCTATGCTGCCGAGGGAAGCGATTGGTTCTGGTGGTTTGGCGACGATCATTTCTCCCCCCACAGTGACCGTTTTGATCGTCTGTTCCGCCAGCATCTGACCAACGTCTACACCCTGTTGGGGATAAGCCCGCCACGGGAGCTGCTGGAGCCGATCAAGAAAAAGAGCCCGGCTGGCCTGGTGCGGGAACCAGCCGGATTTATTGAACCGGAGATCAATGGCCGGGTCGGGGATTACTTCGAATGGCTGGCCGCCGGTCTGTTTGATCTGACTCGTCAGGGGTCTGCCATGCATTCCTCCGACCGGCTTCTGCAAGGGTTCTACTGGGGCTACAACCGGGAACGTCTTTTCTTCCGCATTGACGGCATTCAGGAACTGTCCCGCCTGTTAAAGGAAAACGACATTCTGGCGTTACAGTTGATTGCAGACCGGGAGTATCGGCTGCCGATGTGCCGTACAGGCCGGGAAGGGCTGCTGTTAGTTCGGGAACAGGGTGGCTGGATTCCCACCAACGACTGCTGTCACTGGGCCATTGACCGGACCTGTGAACTGTCTGTTCCGCTGGAGGGGATAAAACTGACGCCTAAATCCAAACTGTTTGCCAGTATGACCCTGACCCGTGACAGTGAAGAGATTGGCCGTTGGCCCAGTGATGCACCATTAATGCTTAATTATGAAGGGCCTGATTTAGAGGCTAATGACTGGTTGATATAAAAATCAGGGCCAAAGGTCAGTGGCCAAGGGTCAAGAAGCTGGTTTTCTTGCCCCTGGCCCCTGGCCCATTGCCCCTTGGGGGAATACATGTCTGAACTACGCTGGGATCCGCTGAAACTGCACTGGGTTATCATTGCCACTGAACGAGGACGCCGTCCACGGGATTTTCAGGCTGAGCCGGAACCGCTACCAATTACCTCCTGTCCGTTCTGTTACGGCAATGAAGATAAAACCCCACCGGAGATTTTTGCTATCCGCTCCAACGGCATGCCCAACACCCCCAACTGGAAGGTGCGGGTGATCCCCAACAAATATCCGGCGCTAAGGATTGAGGGAGAGCTTGAAAGTCGCGGCCATGGACCCTACGATGTCATGAACGGCATCGGCGCCCATGAGGTAATCATTGAGACGCCGGATCACAAGAAATCCATGGCTGATCTGACCCCGACTGAATTGACCGATGTACTGATCACCTGGCGGACCCGCCTGCTGGACCTGCGCCGGGATTTCCGGTTCCGTTATATGATCCTGTTCAAGAATCACGGTGCACGGGCCGGGGCTTCGCTGGCCCATTCCCACAGCCAGCTGATCGCCGTACCGATGCTGCCGCCGGTGGCCACTACCGAACTGAAGGTTTGCCGCACCCACTATGCTGACAAGGAACGCTGTCTGTTCTGTGATCTGATCAGTTTTGAACTGGAGCAGGGTACCCGCGTCGTGCGCGAGTTTTCCAATTTTGTCACCTTGGCCCCCTATGCTGCCAGCTTTCCGTTTGAACTACGGCTTTACCCCAAACGGCATAGCCACGATTTTGCCTTGATGAATGATGCACATCTGGCAGAACTGGCAGTGGCATTAAAGGATATGTTGATGCGGGTCAAACTGGTGCTGAAGGATGCTCCCTACAACTTTATCCTGCACACCTGTCCGCCAATGCACAAGCGACCGGGTAAACCAGCCATGTGGACCTCACTGGAATATGACTACCATTGGCATATTGAGCTGGTGCCACGCCTGACCTCCATTGCCGGGTTTGAGTGGGGAACCGGTTTCTTCATCAACCCGACTTCACCGGAGGATGCCGCCCTGTTCCTGCGTGAGGCCGAGGTGTAGTGCCGGTCAGCAGCAGGCTCAAAACAACGCTTGACGCGCTGTATGACAGACGTTCACAAGAACATCTGGCCAATGACCCGCTCTCCTATTGTCACCGATATACTGATCCGGCTGATCAGGAGATTGCAGCGCTGATTGCAGCAGTATTTGCCTACGGTTCAGTCAAGGTGATCAAAGGCAACCTGACCCGCATCTTCAGCATCATGGGAGACACTGCTCCAGCAAGGTTTATCGATAGTTTTGACCCGAAAAAGCAGAGGCAGCTCTGCAACGGTTTTAAACATCGCTTCAATAATGCAGCTGATCTGACAGCGCTGTTCTGGGCTATCAGGTTAATGCGGCAACAGCAGAGCAGCATTGAAGGTTTCTTCAGTCAGTTTCATGCAGCAAATGCCACAACTGTGGAGCAAGGCTTGAACGTTTTTTGTACTGCGGTGCTAGGTCTGGATTATCAACCGATCTTTGGCAGATCTGGTCTGCCCCGGAAGAGTAGCTTCAGCTTCTTATTTCCATCA
>Ga0209800_10002863_pt1 | contig 14515 bp, 17 predicted proteins | sample Higcelweek8metaG_FD_187174 | JGI IMG/M metagenome (GOLD analysis project Ga0209800, IMG submission 187174) | Freshwater pond sediment microbial communities from the University of Edinburgh, under environmental carbon perturbations - High... | ecosystem: Environmental > Aquatic > Freshwater >...
CTCGCGAAAAAAAGAATCTTTCCCTTGTGAGCGGGAAAAGGCGCGAGGGCACGCCATGCTGTTGATCCAAATGACAATTTACATGGTATTATGACGAAAGATTATAAAATCGAGAAAGAAAGGTTTTTGCCAGCGTAGCACCCGCCTGTGCCGTGTGAGTGAAGTTCTTGAACCTGGTAAAACCAGGTGGGTTCCCGCACGGGCAATTCAGTTCTCTCCATAAAGGATAACAACCTACCAGTCCAGATATAAGGATCCCAATAATATTAAATACGGTTCAAGGGAGCAGTCACTATCACGAACACCGCAGGCGTACGTTTATACAAAATAATAAATCGGGGCATATACGGCAAGGTATTTTTCATGATATAATGTACCGAATGACTTTTTATCCGCATTGCTTTCATTAATCTTGACTATTGATGGTATTTTGTTGACTGATGAATTGTGTGATTCGATATAAAAGTTGGTGTGACGATAATGAAATCATCGGGATCGGGGGGCAAATGATCGATTCGAAAGTACTGGATATTCTCGCATGTCCGTCGTGCAAGGGCGATGTGGAATATAATGCTAAAGACGAGATTATAAAATGTACCGCATGCGCAAAAGAGTACAAGGTTATAAACGGTATTCCAATGATGATGATTGAGGATCCTGTTGAAGAACCGGCAGAGGACGCAATTGATCCTCTCAGCGGCAAATAATCCGAATATCTATTATTGAATTCGTGTATTGGGCTTCATATGCGCCATAAATGCATTGACAAATAGCGGTATATGAAAAGATCATACTCCGCCCCCGTAGGCTAATTTCTCAGAGACAGGTGTTGTTCATGAAGAAGTTCAAGAATCCGATTTTGAAAATTGGTGTGTATATTCTTATGAGTTTTTTCTCGCTCATAATCATAATATCGTTCGGAATGCCGGACTTTATATCGAGACTAAACCGGGATCAGAATACCGCTGCCATAGTGAACGGACAGCAGATAACCAGACTCGATCTCGTCCGTGTGATTGATGATCAGCTTGGTGATAAAAAAAATGAAGCTACTCCCGAAATCAGAAGAATGTTTCTGGATCAGCTGATAACCAAGAAATTACTGGCGCAGTTCGCCGGTAAAGAAGGTATTGCCGTCAGTGATGAGCGTATCGCTAATTTGATCCGGAGTTTCTTCTCACAAGAAGGTTCTTTCCGTGAGGAAAACTATAAGGGATATCTTTATCAAAAACAGCTTTCCGCTCAGTCATTTTTTGATATGATTAAGGAAGATGTGATAAACGCGGAATTCCGCTTAATGGTAATGTTCGGAACCGGAGCCAGCCCTGAAGAAGTTGAATTCCAGAATGCGGTCAACAGCGCGTCTTTCCAGATGCGGTATGCGTTTATGAGCAATGCTGACATTCAAAAAAAGCTCGGTTCGACTGTTACGGTAACGGAAAAGGAAATCGACGAAGAAATGAGCCGTAATAAGGAACAGATCGCTGATCCTAAAGAAATGAAAGCGGATCGTGAAAGATTCCGCAAGCGTATCATTGATCGGAAAATCGCCGGCACAAAGAAAACCCTGATTTCTTCATTAAATGAAGTTGCTTCAAAGGGTGATACATTCGAGAAAGCTGTATCCGTAATGGGTGTTGCGGTGCAGACAACTGATATATTTAAACCGGGCGGCATGATAAAAGATCAGGGAAAGGACGGAAAGACATTATACCTTCTTTCTGATTCTGATGTGTTCAAGAACGATTTCGCTCAGATGAAAATCGGCTCAGCGTCTCGCGCGATAGACACCCGCGAGGGAATATATGTGTTCACTCCGTCAAAAAAGGATTTTTCAACAACTGCTCCTGATGAAAAGGCAAGTGAGATTCTCATGAAAGAGGTGATGTCTTCCAAAGAACGTCATATCGAAAGCACTCTCTTTATGCCGTATATTGAAAAATCTAAAGTTGAGAGATTCCTCAACGAGGAATAATCCGGGTACGCGCCTGGGATATTATAATTGAATTTTAATTCAGGGTGTGTTAGTGTAATGTCCGCAGAGAGTCTTTCTTTCTGCGGATTTTTTAATAATGGATATCCGGCAGTTTGCGCTACGGAATGAGGGATCGAATGAATATTAATGCGGAATATGTAAACCCGTTTCTTGAAGCGGCCAGTGCGGTTTTTAAATCTGTACTTAATATCGATTTGAGAAGGGGCAAGCTTATAATCAAGGAACATCCGCAGCCATCGCAGGATGTCGCGATTATTATCGGGATCACCGGTTCCATTAATGGGGAAGTGGTGTATAGCCTTGCGTATCCCATGGTTCAGAAAATTGCTGAAGTGCTTTCCCCGGGTCTTACTCCGCAGCAGATTGAAGTGGAGTACAAAGACATCATCGGAGAACTTGCAAATATGATTACGGGAAACGCGATGAATCTCTTCGCGTACTCAGGCAAAACAATTGATATTACCACTCCGACAGTTGTTAATGGAAAGGATTTTACGATTACATTTATGAAACAGACGACGCTCGGTATTAATTTGTACAGCCCGTACGGTCAGCTTGAAATGAATGTCGCACTTAAATAGATATGCGGTTATTTGCGGGTGATGTGTCCGTATTAATCTGATTTCATTGTGGATTTGATCCCTTTTGAGTTATAATTCAAAAGGGGGTTTATTGGTTCGTTTGTAAGTATTATCTTGTTTTAAGAAAATGCTTTTCGATGAATGCGATTTCTTTCTTCACTCTGTCAAGAAGGGGGGATTTCGCGAAGACTTCAAGTTTCTCAATTTCAGCTCTTTGCACGAATTTTCTGAAAACAAGCCGTGCTTTTTCGATGTCCCTCAACTCCGGATCTTTTTCCAACACCATTCCAATTTGAAAATACGCATCGTCAAGAGTCTCTCTGTCCGGGTACTGTTTCACTACTTGCGCCGCCGCGGTAAGTGCAAGGGTTCCCTGTTTTCGTGAAAGGTATATTTTGGATGCAGCGATAAGAGCGTCATCAGCCAGATCGCTTCCGGGAAACCGTGATGAAAGTTTGAAAAACTGTTCAATCGCTTTGTCTGCCTGATGCATGTCCCGGTATATCTGACCGGCAAGGAACAGCGCTGACGGGTATTCTCCGGAATCCTCACCGATCCCTTCAAGCTCAGTCAATGCTTCCTTTGTCCGCCCTGAACGGAGAAATGATTTGGCGAGCCACACGGAAGCCTGATCATTGTAGGGACTTGAAGGATATTTTTCCTTGAGTTGCCTGAATTTATCTATAGCGGCGGCATCATTCCCGCCGTCAAAAAGACCTATACCGGTTTCAAGAAGTACTTTGTCCGATCCCGATGCCGGCGGAATCTCCCCGCCTTTTTTCTTCGCGCTCGTTTTCCCTGCTTTGGATTTTTTAGATTTTGATTGGCGTGATGTTCGTGACTTCGCGCTTGAGCCTGAATCAGGTGTTTCGATGGTCTGGTTAGTCGCTGTATCCGGTTCCGGTTTCGGAACTTCGACATCCTGAGCGATTGGACGGGTATCTTTTCGTACGGGTTGACGGGACTCTGCGGGCACCTTCTTTACGCGGACACGGTCTTCAAGAATACTTCGAATAACATCGCTGTTATCATCTGAGCGGTATTGGAATTGCGCAAATGCGGTCATTGAAAACAGGGTTGTGATCGCAATTGTAATAAAGGTTTTCATTCTGAAATAACCGTGTCTTTATCAAGAGGTTTGAGTTTTTTTGCTCTTCCGTCTTTCGCGGGAGAGGAGGGGCGCTCGGATCTGATGTCCTCATCCTTCTTTTTTGCGGCGGAAATCGGAGGGAATGCGGCTTTATCAACCACCTCTGATTTTGCGGTCTTTACCGATCGTTTCAGCGGTTTTACGATATTATCTGCGACCGGATTCCTCTCGTCGAGGCGGGCAGGATCAGGAAGATCGTGACGTTCCATCGCTTCGGGGTCAGTTCTGATATGACGATCGCGGTCAGCCTCAACAATGTGAATGTTATTCTCCATTTCAACAGATTCTCTCGCGGGCATGCGCATGGGGGAACCTTCAGTGTTGATCTTTTCGCTCTGCATACTCCCTTCGAGAATTGAACCGAAGCCGCCATCTTCCCTCGATTGCATGATATCGGCATCAAACACCCGGTTGGATGTTTCCACGATCTGCATTCCGGTTTTTTTCGCGGATTTTTTGCCGATCGATGCGCCGATGATGAGGCCGACGATGCATAAAGCGAAAATAAGAAAAAGATATGTCTGACGGATCATGTCGACAGTACGTGATCCCATATTTTCGAATATGCCGTTTATCGCATTTGAAATCGGAGCGATCAATTTAGAAAGCGCGTTCATATTTATAGTGCACCTGAAACGGATTTTTTCCGGATAATGAAAATAACACGGCATTGTTTCAGATTTTCAACCGTTTTTTTATGGGAAAGAATCTTTCTGGCGTCGCGGTGAGCGATCACGGGGAGATGTTTACTGCTCCTGAGAGCGGTCGCGAAATATGGATGATCCCCGGCTTTCGGGTGTGCTTTAGCCTCGGTCTCATTGATGCAGTAAGAGACCAAACCTTTTTTACACGCGGTCGATATTTTAACGAATTGGCGGCCGTATATCTCAAGTCCGTCTTCGTCATAGATTGATGGAAAGATCATTGGAGAGATATCTTCATCTCTGGCGTCAATAATGAGTGACGTGTATTCCGTCGCAAGGGGATTCTTTTCATTGATTGGAAAGGGGTTTTCAGGATAGTCGTACGACAGAGCACGGATGAGGTCGTTCAGTTTGAATTGTGCGTCGCTGCGGGCGCCGTAATAATCGTGCGGATGCTCGCTCGATTTTACTCTGTCTGACAGAAGATCTCCGAATTTAGCCGCAAATGATTGGTCGGATTCGAGAAGATCCTTTATATAGAGTCCGGGTTCAATTTCCACGGATCTGAGAGCCCACGAAATCTGTTCAACCGCTTCGCTTCGCGCTTTCTCGTAAGCCATATTTCGTCCATGCGCGGGACCTGATTCCGCTTTGGTATAATCGACCGGGATTCCATCGTCGTCGTATTTCGCGCTGAATATCGTGTGCGCTTTGACGACTCCTTTACTCCAATCGAAAGTGACCCTGTTTTCGTTTGTATACGCAAACAGAGCGGATGAGAATCCGACGAGGAAGAGAAACGCGATTTTTTGTTTCATTATCAATCAGCCTATGTGCCGTATCGCAGGCGATTTACCGGCGATACGGATCCTTTTTTAGGGCATTGTCGTCATCGTACAAGGATGAGAGACCCTGTATTAAGTATCGGCGAATTTGATCCGGTGCTCAAGGGTCGTGATGATAAAACTACCGTCGTGAAGATTTCCTGCGATGATGCTTTCTGAGCTGGTTTATCACCGCATTGAGGTCTTTGGGAATACCCGCTTCAACATGAACTGGTTCGCCGGTGACAGGGTGGGGAACTGTCAATTTCCACGAGTGTAATGCGGTACGGGTGAGAAGAGGGCGTTCCTCTTCCTCCTTTCCGAGATTGATTGATTTTTTGATTTCCGACAGAAAGAGTTTATCGCGTTTTCCGTACATGAGATCAACCGCAAGGGGAAAACCTATTGCATTGAAATGAACGCGAATCTGGTGTGTTCGTCCGGTTACAAGCGTGGCTTCGACGAGAGAGAAATTGTTGAAGCTATCAATGACGGTGTATTCGGTGATCGCATCTTTCCCTTTTTTGGATACCATCATCATTCCCTTTCCCGCGGGACTTTCCGCTATTGAGAGGTCAATGACACCTGCTTTTTCTCTTGGAACACCGCTTAAAATGGCGAGATACTTCTTTTCTGTTTTTCGTTCCTCAAAAGCGATACAAAGAGAGCGATGGGCTTCGGGTGTTTTCGCGAAAACGATAGCGCCGCTCGTGTCCTTGTCCAGCCTGTGGACAATGAATATTTCGCCGAAGTGGTCTTTCAATATGGAATAGAGATTTTCCTTTGATGAATCATATCTATCTGGAATAGTAAGAAGACCTGCGGGCTTGTTGATAACTATCATTGAATCATCTTCATAGAGATTCTCGAGGGTTCTGAATAAGTGTGTCATTGTACCTTAACTGAGAGAAATTGCCATATCGAGAAGAATATCATTCTGCATTGTTTGCGCCTGCTCATCATCGGGATACTTTTGAATGAGGGTGCAGGACGCGAGATATGCCATGAGGATATCACCCTCTTCATAATATACATTTACAAGGTTGAAATATGAGTCAGCCAGCTCGGGATTCATTTCGATAGACTTTGAATAATAATAGACTGCATTTTCATAATCATGCATGTCCCAGTATACACTAGCGAGATTGGCTATTGTGACACTGTCATCAGGATAAAGTTGTACCGCGTACTTCATTACTTCGAACGCTTTTTCGGTTTCACCTAATTCAGCGAGCGATATGGCGAGACCGTTCACCGCATCGGGTGAAGAACCGCTTACTTGCATATTGGTTACAAAAAGATCGTATGCTTTCAGGTATTCGCCGTTCTCGACTGATTCAAATCCGAGATCGATAAGGTGATCATAATCCCTCTCAATCTCATCGAGTTCTTCGTGTGAAAGAACCTTTTTCAGTCTTTCCCTGACATACGTACGTTTTTCGCCGGGGTTTGCCATCTGTTATCCTTTACTTAAAAGATAAGGATTATGCCTCATGATGTCAATGCTTTTTATTCAGGGAGATAACCGGCCGGAAAGGGGCATAGTATATGGTAATAAAGTATGATTTAAGGGATTATGTCAGAAAACAGCCGAATATCCCGGTGATTTCGGAGAAACGCTCGGTGCAATCGATGCAATGTGAATACGTTCTTTGATGTCTGACTTTAACGTGAAGTGAGTGTGTTCGGTAGATTTAAATATTAATTTTTTGTCTGTCCTTGGAGTTACGTTCAGTTTATGAGGGGAGGGGTATCAATGACCATGCTGTTTATTAGTGTACGGTGCGTTACTCCCTCGACGACCATTGCGTCGAAATCCTCCACATCGAAACCGAGTTCCTGTGCTGAAGCGATATAAAACTGGAGAACGTTTTTAATTCGGCGAACCGCATCGATTTTATCTTCACCGTAGCAGTTGATTTCCAGCTCGGGACAGTTGGCGATGTACTCGTTATCAAGTTCTGTAACTGTTATTGATAGTTTCATCGCGAGACCTCTTGCCCGGAAAATATTATCCAAATTATACGCATGACAGATGGCGCTGTAGAAATGCCTTACAATGACTTACGAGGGAGATGACCCCGCTGTTTAGACAATCGTATTCATTCAGTAAAATCGCGTACTCAAATAATATCGACTGATAATTTCCAAAAGATTACAGGTATGATGAATTTTTCGGGCACATCGTGCAGGATTTAAACCTTTTGCCAAGAAGACATAATCACGAGAATGTTGATTGTAATGGTTTGTATTAAAGCGGGATGTTGAAGTTCAAATAATTTTTCAGGATTTACGAAATCATTACCGAGTTGCACAATGAGTTTTTAAATTCCTTTACGGGTTTTAACGGGGATGGGGCATCCATGTATTTGTATTCTGAAAAAATGCTATTTACCAAGATTGAAATTAGTTTTATATATCAGTGTTATTTTGGATGTTGTCAGGTATTAGTTTATTTAATAATTTTTTGAAGGCTCCCTTTTATTCTTAAAACTGACCGGTTAAACCGGCGGTTTTAACCATGTGGTTCGGAAAAATGTGTCAGTATGCAAAATTAGTCGTATACACATGGAAAGTAGTGTGAAATATCGCCTGAGGGATTATTATTGACATTAATTTTCATTCACGATAGTGTTCGGATATGAGAATATATGAATAGCCGTCGAGACAACAGGGAATACCTCCGGTATTCATCTGTGGGAATTGAGCTTGTACTTTTTGTACTTATTTTTTTCGGGTGCGGTCACTGGGTTGACCGGAAATTCGGAACATTGCCGGTATTCTCGCTAATAGGCGGTTTGATCGGGATTGTCGCCGGTTTCTATGTGGTTTTCAGAACGATCTCATCAAGTGACAAGCGTTCCGGAAATAGTGATATGAAAACTCCAAAGTGAAGGTCTTTGATCATGTATCGTTTTATGGGTATTTTTCAGACTGCGATTGCGGCTTCTTCACACGGCGAATCTGAAAAGCCGGGAGATGTCGTCGTTCATCATCTCACTGATCATGTCATTGACTGGGGTCTGATCGGGCATATCAATGATACCTTTCTGAGCTCAAAACTCTTCGGCGTATTTGATATGCGCATTACCCGTTGGGTGGTAATGATGTGGATTGCGGTAATTCTCTGCCTTGTGATATTTATTCCTATAGCAATAAAGATACGGAGAGCTGCCACGCGCGGAGAAGTTTCGTCATCCCGGTGGGTTGCGTTATGGGAAGTGATGATTGAATATATCAAGCAGGAAGTCATCGAACCCAATTTCGGTGACAAGACCGCGAAGGTGTCCCCTTATTTTCTGACCGTATTTTTCTTTATTCTATTCTGTAATATCGTAGGTCTCATTCCCGGTATGAGTTCCGCAACGGGAAACCTCGCGGTTACCGGAGCGCTCGCGACCCTTACGTTGGTTGAAATGATCGCTATCGGTTTTATGAAACACGGACCACTCTGGATTATTACCGGCATTGTGCCTCATGGGCTTCCGAAGCCGATTTATCTGGTCATGTGGCCTATTGAACTTGTCAGTCTTTTTATGAAGCCTGTCGTTCTCATGATACGACTTTTTGCGAATATGCTCGCCGGTCATATAATGATAATAGTGTTCATTATGCTCATAATCATGTTTGAAAGTTTCTTTGTCGCGATGGGTGCGATTCCCGGAGTGATATTTGTTGATATGCTTGAGCTGCTTGTGGCATTCGTTCAGGCGTATGTGTTTACAATGCTCTCGGCGATTTTTGTCGCAAGTTGTATGGAAAGTCATTAGGTCATAATAGGTGACTTGAAATCGGTATTCGGAAGACTGCCGTATAATAGAAGTATGAGGACAGAAGGAGGATCTTAATGGAATTAGGACTTGCGTATCTCGGAGCCGGACTTGGAGCCGGACTTGCGATTATCGGCGGTGGTATTGGTATCGGGCTGCTTGCGAAAGGAGCTCTTGAGGGAATGGCTCGTCAGCCGGAAGTGATGGGACAGCTTCGCACAAACATGATTCTCGCGATTGCGTTTGTGGAAGGGATCGCGCTTTTCGCGCTGGTCATCGCTATCCTTCTTGTGTTCAAGGCGTAAGGGTCTCGCGCAATGCTGCAGGCATTTACACAGGGACTTCTCAAGGTTGATCCGGGGCTTTTCCTCTGGACGCTGATATCGTTCGGAATTGTGCTTCTTCTTCTGTGGAAGCTCGCGTGGAAGCCGATCGTTTCCGCGCTCGACGCGAGGGCTGTCCGCATCCATAAGGATCTTGAGACAGCTGAGACATCCCGGAAAGAAGCGGAAGAGATGTTTCACAAACACAAGGCGATGATCGAGTATGCGCACGACGAGGCGCAGAAGATCATTGTTGAGGGACGTTCAGACGCCGAGAGAGTCAAAAACGATATTATTGAAAAAGCGAACTCTGAAGCGCAGTCGATTGTAGGCCGGGCGTACCGGGAGATCGATCTGGCCAAAGAGAAGGCGATAGAGGAACTGCGTTCCGAAATCGTGACATTGTCAACGCAGATAGCGTCAAAAGTAATTGAGCGAAATCTTACTCCTGAAGATCAGAAGAAGATTGTCGAAGACGAGCTTTCGAGGCTTGTCTGATCCGCGTGAATTAAGAGGTATGATGTGACGACGAGTACTACGGCGAAAGTTTATGCCGCGGTTTTGCGGGATATCGGAAAGGCGAAGGGAACCCTTGACTCTCTTTCCGATGAACTGACCGCATTCAACGCGATTGTACGGGATGACAAGGACTTCAGTGTGTTTCTGACTATGCCCGGAATAGGCAGAGACCGGAAAAAGGACTTTATCCAAAAAGTCTGCTCGTCACAGATGAGTTCTGATTTTATAAATTTCCTGTTCGTTCTGATGGATAACGACAGAATAGGGGACAGTGATGAAATCGAGAACGAACTGACTGATCTCATGTACGAGGAAAGAAACGCGCTCCGCGTGAAGGTAACGTCAAGCGTGCCTCTTGATGCTGATATCCGGGGCAAAGTATCCCGCGCGCTGTCCGGGAAATATGGAAAAGAAATCATTCTTGAGGAGAAAGTTGATCCGTCACTCCTCGGTGGAATACTTCTCAAAGTCGGAGATACGGTGATTGACGGATCGTTGTCGAGGAGACTTCTCTCAATAAAAGATAAGCTCCAGCAGTGTTCATTAGAAGGGGAAGCGGTATATGAAAATTAAAACCGATGAGATTCGTTCGATCATTCGTAAAGAGATCGAGGAATACCGTAATAAACTCGATATCGCCGAAACGGGAACAGTAATTTCCGTCGGCGATGGTATCGCGAAGATATACGGGCTTTCCAGTGTTATGGCCGGAGAGATGCTTGAATTCCAGAACGGCGTGTTCGGTATGGTGCTCAATCTTGAAGAGAGTACTATCGGTGCGGTCGTTCTCGGGGATTACCTGGAAATCAAGGAAGGGGAGACGGTTAAACGTCTCGGCCGTGTGCTTGCGACTCCGGTAGGGGAAGAGCTTCTCGGCCGTGTTGTAAATCCGCTTGGAATACCGCTTGATGGGAAAGGACCGATATCAGGGAACAAAACACGTCCGGTTGAATTTATCGCTCCGGGTATTGCGGACCGTCAGCCGGTAAAGGAGCCTCTCCAGACAGGAATAAAGGCGATTGATGCGATGATTCCGATAGGCCGGGGACAGCGTGAGCTCATCATCGGCGACCGTAAAACAGGAAAAACAGCGATAGCAATCGATACAATTATAAATCAAAAAGGCACAGGTGTAATCTGTGTGTATGTCGCCGTCGGTCAGAAGGCATCGACGGTTGCCGGACTTGTCGAAAAACTCCAGGCGAACGGCGCAATGGAATATACCATTGTCGTAGTGGCGAACGCGTCTGATCCGGCTCCTCTCCAGTATATTGCGCCGTATGCGGGAACCGCGATGGCTGAATATTTCATGTATGATAAGAAGGGACACACCCTCTGTGTATACGATGACCTTTCAAAGCAGGCGAATGCGTACAGAGAGCTGTCTCTTCTCCTCCGGCGTCCTCCCGGTCGTGAAGCATATCCCGGAGATATCTTTTATTGCCATTCCCGTTTGCTCGAACGTTCGGCGAAGCTTTCCAATGAGCTCGGCGGCGGATCACTGACCGCACTTCCTATTATCGAAACACAGGAAGGCGAGGTAAGTGCGTATATTCCTACAAATGTGATTTCAATTACTGACGGTCAGATATATCTGCAGCCGGGACTTTTCGCGTCCGGCGTACGTCCCGCGGTTGATGTGGGTATTTCAGTATCGCGCGTGGGAGGAAATGCCCAGATCAGAGCGATGCGCAAATATGCGGGATCGCTCCGTTTGGATCTTTCCCAGTATCGATCGCTTGAGGCATTCGCTCAGCTGGGAACAGAGCTTGATCCGGTTACACAGGCACAGCTCGACCGCGGTATGCGTCTTGTAGAGCTTCTCAAACAGGGGCAGTATGAACCGATGTCGGTGGCGGAGCAGGTCTGTATGATTTTCGCGGGAACCCAGGGATATCTTGATAAACTTCCTGTGTCGCGCGTTCATGAATTTGAAAAAGAATTCCTGTCTCATATACGAAGTACATGCTCTGATTTGCTGACTGAAATCAGTTCATCAGGTAAACTTGAGAATGAGGATAAGCTCGTCTCCGTTCTTAAGGATTATATTGAAAAGTTCGCAGCCAAAACCGGCTCGGCGAAATAAGGGGAGAGCATTGTGGCAACACAGCGCGAAATAAAGAAACGTATTCAATCGGTATCGAGTACCCGTAAGATTACCCGATCCATGGAGATGGTCTCCACCGTTAAAATGAAGAAGATGCAGAATCGGCTCGCGTTGTCGCGTCCGTACGCTGAGAAGGTTGACGAGATTATTTCCCATCTGTCAAGCGGCGGAGTTGATACCAATCTTGATTTGCTTCGCAATCGTGATAATCCGCGAAAATCGATCATTGTGATTGTTGCGGGCAATCGGGGATTATGCGGCGGATTCAACACCGGTATTGCCGAGATGGCTCTGGATAAAAAAGATGAACTTCTCAAGGCGGGTCGGGAAGAAGTGTTGCTGTATGCGTTCGGCAAGAAGGCGTATAACTATCTCAAATTCCTCAAAGAACCGGTGTATAAGTGGGATGCGAATCCTGAAGATAAGATATCTTTTTCCTATGCGTCTGATCTCGGTCTTGAGCTTGTTGATATGTTTGAACGGCATGAGGTAGACGAAGTATTTTTCGCATATACTCAGGTGAAGTCGGCGGCGTCTCACAAACCGGTAATCAAACCGCTGCTTCCGATTGTTAAGGATAAAAGCGCGGAATCGTCCGGCGGCGGCCCGGTCGGTGATTATATTTTTGATCCTGAACCGGAGGAGATTCTTTCGAATCTTATTCCGCTTTATATACGGGTGAAGATATTCAATTTCTTCCTTGAAACGGGATTTTCTGAGCAGTTCGCACGTCGTGTTTCGATGAAAAATGCGAATGACGCTGCCGCTGAAATGGTGAGAAGCCTTACCGTCTTTTATAATCGTGTAAGACAGGCGAAGATCACCAATGAAATCGCTGAGATTGTGGGCGGCGCCGCGGCGCTGGACTGATAGATTCGGCATATTGTTGAAGATGTAACGAGACAAGGAGCATACTATGAGCGCACAGACGGGAAAAGTAATTCAGGTTATCGGTTCGACTCTTGACGCTGAATTCCCGGAGGGTCATCTTCCTGAAATTTATAATGCGTTGACTATAGAAATCGGAAATACAGGTGAAAAAAAATCAATTACCTGTGAAGTTCAGCAGCATCTCGGAGGAAGCAAGGTTCGCGCGATCGCGCTTTCGTCAACTGACGGTATCAAACGGGGTGATGTAGTAACCGATACGGGTTCTTCGATTATGGTACCGGTGGGTGAAGAAACACTGGGAAGAATCTTTAACCTTCTCGGTGACCCGGTTGATAAAAAAGGACCGATTCAGGCGAAGGAAAAGCGTTCGATTCATCAGATGCCTCCCGAGTTTGAAAGCATTAAACCGAATGCTGAGATATTTGAAACAGGTATCAAGGTGATCGACCTTCTCGCGCCATATATTAAAGGTGGTAAAACAGGACTTTTCGGCGGTGCCGGAGTTGGGAAAACGGTGATCATTATGGAGCTTATTCATAATGTGGCATCTCACCATGGCGGGTATTCTGTATTCGCCGGTGTCGGAGAGCGTACCCGTGAAGGAAATGACCTCTGGCTTGAAATGCAGGAATCAGGTGTGATCAACAAGACAGCACTTGTGTACGGACAGATGAACGAGCCTCCCGGTGCACGTCTCCGCGTTGCGTTGACCGCGCTTACCATGTGCGAGTATTTCCGCGATAAATCTGGGAAGGATGTGCTTCTCTTTATAGATAATATTTTCCGTTTTTCACAGGCCGGATCTGAGGTGTCGGCGCTCTTGGGCCGTATGCCGTCGGCGGTGGGATATCAGCCTACACTCGCAACCGAAATGGGTGCTCTGCAGGAACGTATCACATCAACGAAAAACGGTTCTATTACTTCAGTACAGGCGGTCTATGTTCCCGCCGATGACCTGACTGACCCGGCTCCTGCGACCGCATTCATCCACCTTGACGCGAATACGGTGCTTTCCCGCCGAATTGTTGAAAAAGGAATCTATCCCGCTGTGGATCCGCTGGAATCATCATCGCGTCTTCTCGCTCCTGAACTGGTCGGCGACAGACACTATAATGTCGCGATGGAAGTGAAAAGAATTCTTCAGCGTTATATGGATCTTCAGGATATTATCGCCATCCTTGGTATGGACGAACTTTCTGAAGAAGACAAACTTCTTGTGCAGAGAGCACGTAAAATTGAGCGGTTTCTGTCACAGCCATTTTTTGTGGCGGAACAGTTCACGGGTTTCCCCGGCAAATATGTTAAGATTGAGGATACAATCCGCAGTTTCGAGGGAATCATCAAGGGCGAGTATGATGCTCTGCCGGAACAGGCGTTTTACATGGTTGGCCCTATCGAGGAAGTGGTTGAAAAAGCCAAGAAGATGCAAGGCGGCGTCTAATGTCTAAAAAGATACACTGCAGTGTTCTTACTCCGGAGCGTCTTGTGTATGAGGGTGATGTTGATTCCGCGTATCTGATGATGCATGACGGAGAGAGGGGGTTCCTTCCTGATCATGCGCCTATGGTGGCGACTCTCGGAATAGGTGTTCTCCGGTTACATTCGGGATGTGATGTGTATAATCTTGAGGTTGAAGGCGGGATTGCCGAGGTAAGCCGTAACAGACTAATAATTCTGGCGGAAGAAGCTATGAAGCAGGAAGAGCTGTCG
>Ga0209800_10002864_pt1 | contig 14514 bp, 13 predicted proteins | sample Higcelweek8metaG_FD_187174 | JGI IMG/M metagenome (GOLD analysis project Ga0209800, IMG submission 187174) | Freshwater pond sediment microbial communities from the University of Edinburgh, under environmental carbon perturbations - High... | ecosystem: Environmental > Aquatic > Freshwater >...
ACATAATCACAACGAATTATGTTAAAGAAACAAGAGTAAAAATACAAGATGTTTTTTAGATCTTTTTTGAATAGATTGATTTTAACGATAAAATTTTGTATATTGCCGTAAACTTAAAAGGATACGGAATGCCTAAACTATATGAATATTTCGGGTTGGTTATCATGTTCTACTCGAACGAACACGAGCCAATACATGTTCATTGCAAATTTCAAGACAAAGAAAACAAAGCTGAAATAGTTTATAAAGACGGAAAATTTGTTGAAGTTAGAATAGTCGAAGTTCCTGGAAAGGAGCAGTTGGATGCTCAAAATAAGAACAAGTTTAAAAAGCTGGTTGAAGCGTATCGGGAAGACATAGTAAGAAAATGGATTGATTTCTTTGTTTACAATATACCGGTTAACTGCGAAAAAATAGAAAAGAAGGTCTGATTATGGTAATTTCGATAGAGAAAGCAGTATACAGGGGAGATTATAAAATAGAATTTCTTTTCTCTGACGGCGTTAGAAAAATTATTGATTTTGAAAATTTTTTACGAAATTCAAGAAATCCTATGAGTACAAAGTATCTAAACAAAGACCTGTTTGGATCTTTTACGATTGAATACGGAGATATTTCGTGGAACGATTTTGAATTATGCTTCCCGATCTGGGATATTTACGAAGGAAGAATATAAGCTCAGCAGCTTTTTTATACTAAGAACCAGTCTAAATTACACATTGCCCCTAACGGTCATGGCTAAAAGCACCCACAAGTCGTAAAAACCAGTCAGTGTCATGTAGCCAATGTTGTAGGTCGTCGCAATTTGTCTCTAGTATCCATTGAGCCAAGTACTCCTATCTATTTCTAACCCAGCCTGCGAGTAATGCTAAAACTTTTAGCTAACAAGAACAAAACTCAGGCTTACTCCAAATCTCTAAAATGGGATTATCTTTCTGAACTTATCTCTCTCTTTTACCAACAAGAGGGTTTAATTCTACTGTCAATGCGGCTTCTATATCTGTAGTAATATTTTGATTTTCAATCAGTATGTAGTAAAAATTTAATTGCCAATCTGCTTGCGCCCAATGTTTAAGTTGTAATGAATAAGTTTTCGGATGTCCTAATCCTAAATGTTGTTTTGTCCTAGTATGTAAATATTTTTTCACACTACCAACATAAAGAATATTACTAAGGTTTTTCTCTGAGTTTCGTGGTATATAAACAGTTGCCCTTCTTAAATCTTTACCATTTTCATCTTTATCATCCTTAGAACGAAAAGCTTTAATCCTTTCTAATAATTCAGTTTTTATTTCGGGATTTACCAGTTCATAGATATAAATTGCAGGGTCTTTTATATTTTTAAGAAAATTCAATTGTGAAACACCAACTATCTCATCCTTCTTTTCTATGTCTTTAGAATCGATTATGTCACTTATCGAAAATTGAATAGCTTTAGAAACAATAAGTATGTTTTTAATTTTATCAAGCTCAGCTTTTCGCTTTTCAAAAATAGCTTTTCGTGAATCTATAATTTTTTTGAAGTCAAGTAATTCCATTTTAACATCCTTTTTTAAAATCTACTTTGGCATGTGGGAAGAAACGAAATTACTCTATTTAGTCCTCACAATACGAAATCCATAGTTCCCGCCAGTGCCGTGAGGAGGGCAGAAAAAACGATAAGAGCAACGAATGCGGTCGTAGGGGCTGCTGCAGCCACCCCCGCGCATATCGCGTTGTATTTGCAAAGAAGAAGCAGGCTCTGACGGGTTTGTCTGCGCGGTGCTAGGATAAGATCCGTACCAGTCCCAACACCATTCGAAAACATTGCCTGCCATGTCGCACAATCCAAGACTGCTGTTACCTGTTGGATAACTGCCAACAGCAGAAGTTGCTCCAACATTGCTGTTGTAATTACATAAAGTGCTTGTCGGCGTTGTTTCGCCCCATGGATAAGTCCTGTTGTCAGTATACTTCGCCGCATACTCCCATTCAGCCTCAGTAGGCAGTCTGTAGCCTTTTGCATTGAAATCACATGTAACAACTTCCCAAGTAGCACTTGCAGGATCATCGTAGCTAACAGGTATACTGCCCCAGTCAGTCGGATTAGTACTGCCGCTTATCGTATAGCATGGAGTTAATCCCTCATTTAAACTCCTCTTATTACAATACACAAGTACAGAGTACCAGCTTACATAATATACAGGGTAATTGTCTCCAACCCCCCATCCGCTCGCAGGATTACTTCCTATTACATTCTGCCACTCTTTCTGTGTTACTTCGTATTTACCCAGATAATAGGGTCGAGTGATGTTGACTGTATGAATTGGTTGTTCAGCTGAACTAAATGTACTACCCATACTAAAGCTGCCGGAAGGTAACTCAATCATCGTGCCAATAGTAGCTACATTCACTTCAGTTGTATAACTGCTAAAATATGTAGAATAAAATGCCCGCACTCTGTAAAAATATATTGTGCCTGTCGTAAGGCCTGTATCAGTAAATGTCTTAACATTTGCACCGACTGTATTGTAATTTGTTATCCAGCTGCCGGTAGATCCGACCTTTCGGTCTATCTTAAAACCGTCCTCTCCGTTAGTATTATCCGTCCAGTCAAGAATGATTGATGTATCTGAAAGTGGTAAAGGAGTAAGGCTGGAAGGTGCAGGAAGGGTCTCATAACCTGTTTTGGTTACATACGCTGATGAATTTGTACCATGGACAGCTTTCACTCTAAAATCATATGTCTTTGAAGGTTCTAATGTTGTATCTGCCCAAGTCTTTGATGTCGTATTACTTCCTAGTAATTCGCCTACTTTTATATATGTTGTTTCAGTTGAAATTTTTCGTTCTATTTCAAATCTATCTTCACCGATGCTATTGTCTGACCATGTAAGGTTAGCGCTTGTGATTGAAGTTTGAGTGGCAGAAAGACTAGTTGGGGCGTTAAATGCGTTAATGTAACCTGTTTTTTCAGCATAAGTTGATGAATTTGTTTCATGGACAGCTTTCACTCTAAAATCATATGTCTTTGAAGGTTCTAATGTCGTATCTGCCCAATTCTTTGTTGTCGTATTGCTTCCTGGGAATTCGCCTATTTTTGTAAATGTTGTTGCAGTAGAAAGCTTCCGCTCTATTTCAAATCTGTCTTCACCGATGCTGTTGTCTGACCAAGTCAGGTTAGCACTTGTGATAGAAATTTGAGTCGCAATCAGATTACTGGGAGCTTTAAAAGGTATATAACCATTTAATGTCGTATATTCTGTAAAAATCTCGCCTTTTATAGCTTTTATTCGGTAATCATATAATTTTGATGGGTCAAGTATAGTGTCTTCCCATGTTTTAATTGTCACGTCACTTCCTGTGACTTCAGCGATTTTTATGTATTCAGTTTCTGTGGATAGTTTCCTCTCGATGTCGAACATATCCTCACCTATACTGTTGTCTTTCCATGTCAGAGTAGCACTTATAACTGAAGAAGGCTGAATCATTAAATTTGACGGAGCAGGAAATGTATTTACTATTACTGATGTCTCAGCAATGCTACTGGTGTTTAAACCTTTGTAACCATAAACTCTGTATTGCAAATTTTCGTTGATTTCAGCATAAATATCTGTAAAAGTCAGTATATTCTCACCAACACTTGAATAGAGGATTATCCAGTCTGAAGCACCAACCTTTTTATCTATTTTAAAACCATCTTCTCCGATACTTGATTCAAGCCAACTGAGCTTAATCGAAGAAATATCAACTTTTGTGAAATTTAGATTATAAGGAGCAGGAAAACTAATAGCAAAGCTGTTTGATGCGTAATCAGAATTATAAATATCTTTGTAAGACCGAATCTGATAATATACTGTTCCGTAACCTTTTTTTGATACTGTACTATCAATGAAAGTAGTAGCTATTGTAGTGCTAATCTCAGAGAAAGTACCATCATCAATTTTACATTCGATTTTAAATCCATCTGCATTTTCATCGTTACCAGTCCAATTTAGTGTAAAAGTATAAACATTGTTTTGGGAAATTAAAAGATTAGTAGGATTTTTCGGTTTTATACCAAAAGGTAGCTCAACTTCAGTCTCTGCACCACCGTCATCTTCTACCACTATCTTGATTAAATGTCCGCCTAATGGTAAATCTAGAGTTGAGATCTCAGTGCTATAAGGGAAAGTTTGAGATGAATCCACACCAAAATCATTCAAAAAATAACGAACTTCTTTTATATCACCGTCAGTATCATCTACATTAATTCTAACTGAGATTGTGTCACCGCTAAAAAAGCCAGAGTAGGCTGAAGGTGAAGTTATTGTACATGTCGGGGATTGATTTGTAGGCTCTGAGCTACCTTCGTCAGAACCACAAGACCAAAAAATAAGGCTAGTTGCAATTACTGTAGCAATTAAAATAAAATATTTTTTCATAACTTACCTCGGTTTATAGTTTTTTCATATCATATAATATTTTGTTCTTTTCAACTTGAACTCAAATATGGTAATAATCATGTTTCATGGTTCCAACCCCTATTGCAGAAAGATAATCCCATTTCCTGTATTTTCAAAGATATTAATTATCATTCCCCCCCTAATTATTTCGAACTCAGATACTTGGCTCAATGGTCTTTTCTCTTGAATACCAAATTGCTATGTCCTACAACGGTCATGGCTATAAGCACCCACAAGTCCAAGTAAACCAGTCAGTGTCATGTAGCCAATGTTACAAGCTGTAGCAACTTTTCACCAATCCTGATTTTATTATCATTCAAAATTACCTTCAGAATCCGTTTTAATTAACAAAACATCATATAAGTTAGCATTTGTCGAATCAGGTGCGAAGATACCAGTCAGTATATAGCCATAATCATTTGTTTGCTGTACGCTATATCCACAGTCATAACCGGAGCCACCAAAAGACATGTTCCATTCCTCATTTCCATATGAATCGGTCTTTAATAACCACACATCACCTGTAGGAGCTAATGAGGAAATATGTCCGGTTATTATATATCCGGTGTCATCGGTTTGCTTGACAGAGTAACCGATCGCAAATTCAGTTCCGCCAAAGTACCTGATCCATTCTTCATTTCCATAATTGTCAGTTTTGATCAAGCATAGATTAGTATAGTTCGTGTCAGGAAATTTGATTTGTCCTGTCAAAATATAGCCGTTATCAGTGGTTTGCTGAACAGACCAACCGAAATCATAACTTGTATCGCCAAAAGTTTTATACCACTCTTCATTCCCTTCTGAATCAGTTTTTAATAAATAGATATCGGTCTCTCCGGCACCATATGAACTGGTATACCCTATAATAATAAATCCACCATCAAATGTCTGTTGAACCTCCTTGCCTTTGGCACTTTCAGTTCCACCGTAATTTCTATACCACAGCTCATCACCGTTCTGGTCTGTTTTTATCAGCAAAAGACCACCTGAGTCCGAACCTGTAATTATAAATCCCTTGTCAGTTGTTTGTTGAACAGAAAACCCATCCTGATAACCGATACCACCAAATGTTTTACTCCAAACGACTATTCCTTGCATATCAGTTTTTATAAGTAAAACATCTTCACGGTCTGCATCTAACGGATCAGAACTACCTACTAAAATATAGCCACCATCTAATGTCTGCTGTACAGAATAACAATTATCAATTGAGATTGAGTCCCCAAGAGTTCTGCTCCAAGCTACAATTCCTTCTGAGGTCGTTTTAATAAGGCAAATATTCATAAAAGGAGTCCCGCTTGCGACTGTCCTTCCGGCAATGATGTACCCGCCATCAGTTGTTTGTTTAACTGAATGACCCCAATCGTAAGAATTTGCATCTCCGAAAGTTTTAATGAATTTAATTTCTTTAGGCGGAACTGAATCATTATTAGTGCACGATACAATAACAAAACCTACTACGAGAATTGTTATTAGTAAAGATATCCATTTTTTCATTTAAAGTCTCCTTATTAAAAGTTGCTATTGCTTGTAACGGTCATGGCTAAAAGCGCAACACCAGTCGTATAAACCAGACAGCGTCATGTAGCCAATGTTACCGGATCGTAAACTAAACAAAAACAAAAGCAATAACAAGGTCAGAATTTGAAATACTCCAAGTTAGAAATCCATACTCGATCACGAGAGTAACATTGGCACAAATGGAATCTCTTACAAGGCGGAATAAATACAATTAAAGGGCTTAATGCGGACGGTGTTACTGATACAGGCTGCGTATTTACGCCTTGTTCTGAACAAGACGAGAGATTTCATTTGCACCAGTAAATAACTTGTCCAAGCGTAGCTACTTGTCAGGATTTCTTAAACCTCTGAGCCAGAAAGTTACATGGCTATCTATTTCTATTTCAAATCCAATTCATTATAAAATCTTTGTGCCTATATGAATTAAAACCAGTCGAATTGCTTTAAGTTTTAGCCAGTCAATGTCCGGTAACGGTCATGGCTAAAAGCACCACACAAGTCACAATGAACCAGTCAGTGTCATGTAGCCAATGTTAGGGGTCGTCTCTAGTCGATCTCTCGATTTCAATGGGCCAAAACCAATATATGCACCGAAGTGATATATTAACCTATTTATTGCTATTTAGTTAAATTATGCAGAAAAAATTACTGGGAATTAATTGCATCAAGGAAATATAATTCAACAAAATCAAAAACCTTACCATCAGGACCTAGAAGCTGAACAGATGTTTTTCCATCCATAATTTTTGGGTAAGAGGATAATTGTATTTCGTACCCAACTCTATTTATGTACTTCATCACTCTGTTATTAGACACATAAACCTTTCTTTCGTCACAGACATCATTGTTATTAAGTGCAATTACTTTATGCCAACCATCACTTATTGTTTGTGGGTATTCAGACAAAGAATAGTAATATTCCTTAACTTTTTGAGTATTTATCTGAGCATTTTGTTTATCAATTTGGTTTTGTCTATCTATCGCACCTTGCATTCTATTAACATCGCCCCAAGTAGTCTGATTAGACTCTCTTGAATTTCTTATAGCATCATCAAACCCAGGAATCTGAGAAAACAGGGTGAACAAAGTAATTAAGATAGTTCCTGTAAACAACTTGTGCTTCATACTACCTCCGATTTTTTTTAAAATATATATATATTTTTTTAAAAATTCAATTATTATTTCTCTCTCTAGAGTATAATTGTGAGAACACAATGAATAAATAGCGAAAACGGAATTAAAAATAATTTGCATTATATTTTTAATTTTGTTATAATTGACGGGGAATTCGAAATGGATATCGAACTATGAGCACAAAATTGTTAAATAAAGCAGATGATAATTTGAAAGTTGCAGTATACTCAGAGAGTAATAATTTTTATGATTGTGCGGTAAGTCGTTACTATTATTACTTATACCAAAACATAATCGTCTATGTTAGTCAAAATGTAGTTGGCTATAGCTCTGTAAATACTCAAAATAGTCATTCAGATACAATAGATGAATTTATAAAAAGTATAAAAAATAGGTACAATTTGAATTATGCAGAAATATTCAAAATCCAATTAATTCAGCAACTAAGAACTCAGAGAAACAAATCTGATTATCATGATCGTGAATTAAAAACACAGTTTGTCTTTAAACGCTGTTTCAAAGATAATTATGATACTGTAACGAGTTTCCTTAAAGCTAAAGCTGTAATATAAATAATAAAAAAAGGGATCGAGCATGTTAGATATAGTCTTGAAAACAATAAAAGAAATTCAGAATTTGTATCCCACATTATATGTTTCATATGATTATTTGGAAGAAGAAGATATATACGAGATTTGGCATAATTCGATAGATTTAAGGAACAATTTAGATTTCCAAAATAACATTGGAAAAATAATAGAAAAAAATCTGTATAATAATGATCTCTATAATGTATTTGTAGATTACAATGAAGAAAAAACAAATAATTATGAATTCTATGAAAAATATTTTAAGAATTTTGAAATAATTGCGAATATTTGGGATTTGAATGTAGATGGTATGCTTGATGTAATTATCGAACCTATTACAGCTAACGTGAAATTAAATGAAGGTTTAAATTACAAAAGAGGAAAAATTGAAAGCTGTAATCAAGACTATGCTTTGGCAGCGTAAAAGGAGGATGCAATGAAACAAAGTGATTTTCAAATAGAAGGACAGAGATTAATTTATTCAGAATTCAAGTTAAATAAAGAATTCAAACCCGGGGAAGTTCAAGCGATCGAGGTTATATTTACACCTGAAGTAAAATATAAATCAGATACTATAAATAGAAGAGGATTAGTTAACTTAGAGCTTAAAATATTTGATAAAGAAAACTTCGAGAAGTATCCATTCTTTATTTTGCTTGAAATTGAAGGCGCATTTAAATGGGGCGAGAGTATAGAGAATCCAGATAATTTTCTAAAAATTAATGCACCCGCAATTTTATTGTCTTATTTGAGATCAATAATTATCCAACTGACAGTAATGGCTGGGCAGCCACCTTTAAATTTACCATTAATTAATTTTTCTATCGACTAAATAAATTCTTCAAAATAAAAATGTTTTATACGGGTGGATAATACTCCCAGAGTGCTTAGTTTGTACAATTTAGCCCATTGAAATCGAGAGTATCTTTTTAAAACTAGACAATGTCCCCTAACGGTCATGGCTAAAAGCACCCCACAAGTCACACAAACCAGTCAGTGTCATGTAGCCAATGTTGTAGGTCGTCGCAATTTGTCACTCGTATCCATTGAGCCAAGAACTCCTATCTATTCCTCCTACAGCCTGCAAGTTGATGCTAAATCCTTAAGGTTTAAATTTAGTTCAAACTCAGGCTAATTACAAATTTCTAAAATGGGATTATCTTTCTGCAATCAGTATTATTCCTCCTCAATAGTTTTGATAAAGGGGGGGGCGATAAGATATTGATAACTTAGATAAAAGCCATCATCTTTCATTTGAAATTCAGGTAAATTCAAATCAAGAAACCCCCTATTATAATATACTAGTCCATTATTATCATGCTTAATAATTCCATGAATTACAAATTCATTATTCGCGTTAAATTCACCATATTGAATATTACCATCAACACCTTTAACGGCTGGATCCTCTATAACTATTTGTAAAAGATTTAACATAGTATTCCTGTTGATTCTTGAATCCCCTCTAATCTGAAGAAGATTGGCTGCTTGCTTTTCTCCACTACCGATAAACTCATAATCACCTTCGCTATGCAATATTTCATTACAAGTGTGAGTATTTGTAATTTTATCAGTGCTCAACTTGAATGCTCTCAATGAATTGTCATCAGGCAGTTTTCCCGCCAAAATTATTTCAACAATGCCTTTCTCTTCAATTTTATTACAAATTTCATAAGAAAGAATTTTGTAACTATTAAAAATTATCTCCATAATATTCTCAAGAGTAAGATTTGTTTTCTTTGGTATAAATTGAATATTTTTAAAAATCTCAGTTAAAGTTTCTTTGAATACAAACGAATTTAGCACGCTACCAGAAATACAAATTCCTATATCACCTTCATACTCTTTACCACTATTTATATCTTTCAAGGTATATGGTAAAGATAAAACCTTAATTCCTACATTTGAGTACAGTGTTACTTCATCTTTTATAAATGAAATACAGGAATCTGATGCAAAACAAATGTTTTCTTTTTCTTTAATTGCAATACATAGAGTCATATGAACTTCCTTGTTTATTAATTTTAAATTACTCCGGCAATAGATATTGCCGGAGACCGTTTTTGTTTTAGCTGAAATCAGATGTTCTTATAAAAATTGAACCGTTCTTTTCAAACCTACCAGATTCTATTAATTTTTCCGCTTTGGATTCAATTTCAATTCGATTAGCCAAAAAGGCATTTTCTTCTCCAAGAGAATTTGCTTGAAAATTGTCATGTAGGCACTCTTGTGAAATAATACACTTAATATTTCTGCTATCAAATATAGCCATGAATACAAGATGCATCGAATTAAAATCTCTCGTATATTTTTCAGAAAACTCTATTTCCATTTTATCACGTCCTTTTATTCTTTAATTTCCAATATATATTTATATTTTTTATTCAGGCATAAATTTCAAGGTCAATAAAATAACATCGGTTCAATCTTCATAATTTGGTATATCAGCTTCATTAATTTCTCTGATCTTTTGTTTGCCATGTATTATGTCATGGCAAGTTTTACACATAACTACAATATTCATCAAAGAAGATTTTCCGCCATCAATGAATCTAACAGAATGATGATATTCAGGTTCCTTATAATCCTTAAAAGATTTACCACATCCTCTACAAAAAGGATTTTCAGAGTATGCAGTAATTTTTTCTTGGTCAGAGATCTGTCTTTTGTCATCTAAATCTTCAAGAATGTTTTTTTCAAGAAACGCTTTAATAAGTGTATCTCTTCTTAAGGAAATTATTTTTTCTGACCAACCGCCTCTTACATTGTCGTAAAAACGCTGGTAGTAAACAACTTTTGAGTGACGGAAATTTTCATTATATACTTTTCCATGAAATTCTTCGATAAAATTTCTTATTGTTTTTTCTTTGTCTGTTAGAGAATATCCGGTCTTCAGCTCTCTCACCATTGAATAAATTGCGATTACCCAAGCATGTTTTTCAATATATTTATAATCACCCGGATCAGGCGGAAAACACTTCTCAAGAAAATTTAGGACAGATTTTGCGTTCCTAAATTCTTTACTGCTTTTATCAAGGTCTTTCTCATCTTCGAAGAATTTGTAAAGTTCTTCAGAACCACACTGCTTAGCGCCATATTTCTCATAGAATAAAATACGGGCAGCGTCAGGATAAACTCCATATCTATCCTTTGAAACACCAATTGATTGACTCAAGAACTTGTGACTTGCTAATTCTCGCATTGTTTCAACAATTTTACCAGGTTTTGAATTGAGGCGTTCTCCAAGCTGTAATGGCTTACCTCTTTGCAAACGAGAAAAAATTAAACGTACCCTCTCATCATCATAGTCTTCAAGTATATAGAAATTTAATCTATAATTTAAGAATATGAATTTTTGTTCATCACTTAGAGAATTATCACCGTTGAAAGTTTTGCCATGATTCGATTGACCTGAAAATTTAGAATTCAGTTTTATCTTGTTATCATAAAATCTACTTATACAGTTTAGCCTTTGTTGCCCATCAACAATATAAAAAAGTTTTTTTTCTGAAACAAAGTTAAGAAAAAAGATTGGAATAGGCTCATTGCGAAGCAATGTATCTATAAAGCATTGATTATCTTCGTTTGTCCATGTGTTTGCAGGTCTTTGATAGGTTGGATCAACTTTATATTTATTCCTATCGTTTATGAAATCCTGAATTGTTGACATCTCGACTCCAGTTAATTATGTATAAAAATTTCTATAACTTTGACAAATGATTCGTTACTTTTTTCTTATTTCGTTCTTGCAACTCTGAAACCGTAAGCCTTACTGAATGTATTTGGGCTTAGACTAATTCGATATGTACATTTTATAAGATCATAATGATTACCCCAACTACCACCACGCAGAATTCGATAAGCTTTAATGGTTTCTGGACCACTTGGGTCTGTTTGTTCTTCGCTTGAATAATCAGATTTCCAATCCCATAACCATTCCCATACATTACCTGCAATATCGCACAATCCTAAATTACTATTTCCTAGCGGAAAACTACCAACGATCGAGGTCGCACCAACATGGAAATCATAATTACATGAATTAACAAAAGGAAACGCATTACCCCAAGGATAAACCCTGCCATCATTATATCTAGCCGCATATTCCCATTCTGCTTCTGTAAGTAGTCTATAGCCTTTCGCTGTGAAATCGCATGTTATAGCGTTCCAAGTATTATTCCAACTCGTTGGAATAGTACCCCAATCAGAAGGATCTGTACTTCCGTTTATAGCATAACATGGTGAGAGTCCTTCATTCATGCTTCTAAAGTTACAATATACAGGCAATTCGTACCAGCTTATGTAGTACACTGGATAGTTATCACCTGCGCCATAATCATAGGTAGTTGTTGGCATATACTTTCCCCATTCTTTTTGAGTAACTTCATACTTACCAATATAATATGAGCGTGTGATATTGACTGTATGTATGGGCGTTGCGACATCTACCTCCCCCATGCTAAAACTACCTATTGGTACCGATACAAATCTTGTTAAATCAATCGTAGAAGTAAATACCTCGTTTGAATAATCGCTGTTATTAGTTTGATAATAAGCACGAACTCTATAAAAATACATTGTACCCGTTGAAAGCCCGTCGTCAGTCCATGTTGTTATATTTGCTCCTATAGAGATATTTCCAATTTCCCATACACCGTCAGAGCCGACCTTTCGGTCTATAACAAAACCATCTTCATAAGTTGAATTATCTGTCCATGTAAGCTTTATTGATGTATCTGAATCTACTGTGGCAATTAAGAATGATGGTGCATTTATAACATTATTAAAAGTAATTGATGTAAAATCGGATGAATTTATTCCTTTTAACGCCTTAACTCTGTAATCATAAGTTAAATCATAAGTCAAATTTGTATCTTGCCAACTTTTAGTAGTTACATCGTTTCCGACCACTTCACCAATCTTTATATAAGTAGCCTCAGTTGAAAGCTTCCGCTCTATTTCGAATTTGTCTTCCCCTATACTGTTATCATACCACTGTAATGTAGCACTGGAAATCGTTGATTGTGTTACTAACAAATTTGACGGAGCAGGGAAAGTGTTATCAATATTAGAGGTTGTCAAAGTTGCTGATAAATTCAAAGCTTTGTAAGCAGAAATTCTATAAACTAACATCTGATTTATTTCACTGTTGTTGTCAGACCATGTTGTAACATTACTTACAACAGTTCCATATCCGACAATCCACTCTTCAGTTCCTATCTTCTTGTCAATTATAAAACCTTCTTCACCTGAGCTATTATCAGTCCAGTCAAGTTTGATCGTAGATATGTTAATTTTAGAAAACATAAAGTTGGTTGGAGCAGGAAATGTTACTGCTGAATTTGTTGACGCGTAAGTTGAGTAATAATCAGTTCCTTTGTAGCCTCTGACTTGATAATATACTGTTCCGTAGCCTTTTGAAACGGTATCATCAACATAGTTCGTACCTGTTACTGTTGCTATTACGGTGAAAGATCCATCGTCAATTTTTCTTTCAATTTTGAAACCGTCTTCTCCATTCGAGTTGTCTATCCAGCCTAATGTGAAGGTATATACATTGTTTTGAGTGGCTGACAATCCGGATGGGGATAGAAAAATGTTTGCATATGTTTTTGAAATATAAGTTGAACTGTTTACTCCTTTAATCGCTCTTACTCTGTAATCGTAAGTTAAATTCGGTATTATCATAGCATCATCCCAACTTTTTGTTGCTGTGTCACTACCTATAACTTCAGCTACTTTAATAAAAGTTGATTCTGTCGAAAGTTTTCGCTCTACTTCGAACTTCTCTTCGCCGATGCTATTATCTATCCAGTTTAATGATGCACTTGTGATGCTTGTTTGTGTTGCAGTTAGATTTGTGGGTGTAGGAAATGTTACTGCTGAATTTGTTGACGCATAAGTCGAGTAATAATCAGTTCCTTTATATGCTCGTACCTGATAGAAAACCGTTCCGTAGCCTTTTGATACTGTGTTGTCAACATAGCTCGTACCTGTTTCTGTTGCTATTACGGTGTAAGATCCATCGTCTATTTTCCTTTCAATTTTGAAACCGTCTTCTCCATTCGAGTTATCTGTCCAGTTGAGCGAAAAAGTATATACATTGTTCTGAATTGCAGTTAATTCTGTAGGAGCTTTAGGTGCTATTCCAAAATTTAAGCTATCTGATATTTCAGATCCATCATTATCTTTTGCGGTTATTTTAAGTAGATGAGATCCAAGTGATAGGCTATCAGTCGAGTATATTATTGAATATGGAAAAGAAATGTCAGAACCTATTCCCAAACTATCGATGTAAAACCTTATTTGGGCTATTGTACCGTCTTCATCGTTTGATTCGACATTAATAATGATATTCTCACTTTCATTGAAAATTGTATCAGCACTTGGTGAAGCAATAAAGCAAGTCGGTACTATATTTATTGGCTCTGTTACCTTATCATCAGAACAAGAGATAAAAATAAGACTGACAAATGCTATTAAAATTAAAGTTAAAATCCATTTCTTCATTTTATTCTCCGACTTATATTTATTTTTTTTTTCAACTGAACCTCAATGTGTACCACACTCTCGATTCTTGTTTCTTTTGACCTATTGCAGAAAGATAATCCCATTTCCTGTATTCTCAAAGTATTTAATTACCATTTTCTACCCCCTAATTATTCCGAACTCAGATACTTGGCTCAATGGTCTTTTCTCTTGAATTACAAATTGCTATGTCCTACAACGGTCATGGCTAAAAGCACCCCACAAGTCGTAATGAACCAGTCAGTGTCATGTAGCCAATGTTAGAGCCTAGTATGCTTTTCCCACTGATCATAGGTGTTTTCATTCCCAACTTAACA
>Ga0209800_10002869_pt1 | contig 14500 bp, 10 predicted proteins | sample Higcelweek8metaG_FD_187174 | JGI IMG/M metagenome (GOLD analysis project Ga0209800, IMG submission 187174) | Freshwater pond sediment microbial communities from the University of Edinburgh, under environmental carbon perturbations - High... | ecosystem: Environmental > Aquatic > Freshwater >...
ATGTTTTAACAAGTAGAGTTTTTGCGAATTGTCCATTTGAATTAAAGAAATCTGCTTCAAATATCCTAGATGCTTGCCAGAGTATTTCGAGGAATATCGCTGAAGGTTATTGTAGACGGTCATTAATTGAATATCTCAACTTTTTGAATTATTCGCTTTCGTCAAGCGGTGAATACCATTCATGCAATTATAGTTTTATTAAAGCCGGCCAGATATCAGAAGAAGAATTTGAGAGTTTAGATTCATTACATTATAAAGTTGAAAATGGACTTATAAGTTTAATTGAATCACTTGAGAAAAAACTGAAGGAGGGCAATTGGGACGACAGATTTATCAAGTAATAGACATATATAAAATCGCATTCCCATCCATCCATCCACCCAACATTCCAACATTCCAACACCCCATCCATCCAACATTCCAAAACTTTTTCTTATCTTTGCGCCAAAGCAGGCAGTTCTATCGCCTTTCGGCATTGCTGGGGGGAGGAAAGTCCGGACAACACAGGGCACTGCACTTCTGAAAGAGGAGATATCCGTGAGGGTATGGTAACGGAGAAGAAAATAACAGCCGGCCTTTGGGCTGGCAAGGGTGAGAAGGTGGAGTAAGAGCCCACCAGTGGTGGTGGTAACATCATCAGCTGTTCGTCCTGCAGGTTGCAAGACCACGTATACCGGCGTTTTAAGGCTGCCCGCCTGAGCCGGGGGGTAGGTCGCATTAGATAAATGATAGAAATCTTTCTTCGGGTCGTGTACCCGATAACGAAAGTTACAGAATCCGGCTTATATGCCTGCTTTTTTTTTAAAATATTTAAACCAATTTTTACTGTTTATTTTCTATAGAATAATTTTTACAAGCCTTAAAAATGAAAGATAATTGGAAGAAAAGAGAAGGGATTGTTTACTCTACAAAAGAAGATTTCTCTTACGAAACTAATGATTCAGAAGAAATTATAACACTTGAGCCTTCGCGTCAAAAGCTAAAAGTTTTTATTGATCGCAAACAACGAAAAGGAAAGTCTGTAGTAATTGTTGATGGGTTTATCGGCAAAGAGGAAGACCTTGAATCGCTTGCTAAAGAACTAAAAACGAAATGTGGAACTGGCGGTTCTGCAAAAGACGGGCAAATAATTATTCAGGGTGAAATGATTGAAAAAGTAAAAATCTTTTTAACTTCGCAGGGATACAAAATCAAGTAACTAAATATTTCAACCACTAATTCCGACATTATGAAAAAAATTCTGATTCTTTTAGCAGTTGTGGCAGTCATTTTCAGTTGTAAAAACAAACCAGCAATTGATGACAAAGACAAAAATATGACTGAAATATCCGGCAAAATTGAAAATGCTGGTGCTATGAAAGTTATGGTGAATTATAACAATGTTACCGATTCACTAGAGATGACTGATCAGGGTGAATTTTTAGCGAAAATCATGGTCCCAAAACCTATGTATGTTTATGTTTATTGCGATAATTTTTATTTAGTTACTTATGTCTTTCCTGGAACTAAAGTAAATTTCACTGCAAACTTTGATGACTTTTACAATACTCTTAAGTTCACTGGAGATAATGCTGACATCAACAATTATTTTGTAACTTTAGATAAGCTGAGAGCTAAACACGATTTGTATTCTGAAGAAAATCTTATGGCTCCAGAGTTCGAGACATTTAGACTTGCCCTAGTTGAATTGCAAGAAAACACAGCAGTTGAATTAAACAATCTGGCCAAAAAGAATGAAGAGAAATATGCTGATTTTGTTCAACTCGAAAATGAAAGATTGAAGTTATATTATATTCAAATGATGATGCAGTATGGCCTTTCAAATGACTCGCAGGATCCAAATATTAACATAGAAATTGAAAAGATAGCAGCGACTACCGATTTTAACAATCCTGGACTGCTTTACACTCACGATTTTATGTCCTGCGTTAAGAATTATCTTAATGTTGTTAGAATGGCTAATCGCGAATTTGATACTGATCTAGAATTTGCAGAAGCATATTTTGCAGAAATTGACAAAATTCTTGTTGAGGCAGATGCTAGGGAAGAGCTTTATTATGAGAGCATAAAAGATTTCATACTCTATTATGGGCCTGAATGTGTCAAAGAAATATACTCAAATTACAAAGATTTTTCATCAAATAAGCAGCGATTGACTGAACTTGAAAAGATTTTTGCTGAATATGACAAGCAAGCACCTGGTCAGCCAAGCGTCGATTGGAGTTTTGCTGATATCAATGGGAAAATGTACAGTCTCAAAGATTTTAAAGGAAAATACGTTTATATCGATGTTTGGGCAAGTTGGTGTGCTCCATGCAAAATGGAAATTCCATATCTGAAAAAACTGAAAGAGAAATTTGCCAACAAAAACATTGCTATCATAGGAATTTCTGTTGATGACAACAAAGCCGATTGGGAAAAGATTATGAAATCTGAAAACCTTAGTGGTATACAACTTTATGCAGCGGGATGGGAAAATCCATTATGCGAATTCTTTAAAATTAACGGCATTCCAAGATTTATTCTTCTTGATAAAGAAGGCAAAATAATTAATTCTAATGCCGATAGACCATCAGGTGATATTGAAACGGTATTGAGCAATCTTGAAGGAATCTAATACTATCTGCAATAATTTTACATATTTTGGTAGGGAATAGCAAATCCTGATAATAGACTCAAGACTCTGAAAAAGATTATTTAGAAAAAATTACATGATTTAGGATTGTGCGAACAATTATAGCGCACAAAAATGATGAAAATATCCAGTATCCTATAGCAACTATTACAGTTTTACAGAAAAAACTTTCTTGATTAAAAAATACTTAAATAATTTGCTCCATTTCCCAAATGATTAAATATATTTGTAACAACATTTTAATTGTTAATATTTAATTATTCATTTTTATTATTTAATCCTATTTTTATGAGAACACGTATCTTATTATTCTGTTTTGCTTTATTATCTATGTCTTCTGTTGTAAATGCACAAGAATTTGATTATCCACTTAATGCAGCTGGCGACATTGAATTTTTAGGGGAATTTGAATCTCAGTCGGATATTGCCAAAATATTTGCAAATGCAAGAGTTTGGGCAATCAGCAATAACCACATTATTGCTTCTGAAAAACCAGAAACTGGAGAATTAATAATTAGTTGTAATGTACGAGGAAGATCTGCTTACAATCCTTTTGCAGGGATGTTTCAGGAAACTATTCAATTTGTTTTAACCTTGAATTGTTCTGACAACAAAGTATCTTATGTAATGTCAAATTTCAAATTAACTGAAGTTTACACAGGATATGGAACAAAAACAACTGTAATTGCGCTAGTGGAAAAACTTAAAATACTTGATAAAGCAAAACAAGATAAAAAGGATGCAGAAGCAAATCTGGAAATGAAACGCAAACAACAAAAAGATATTATTGATGATTGCGAAGATACTATTGCAGCCGCATCTGATTCCTTGTTCGAAGCTTACAAGTCAATTACTGCGTTACTCGAATTGTTAAAGAATGATTTGTCGAAATAAGTTTTTGGCTTTCTTTCGCAAATAAAAAAGATGATAGTTTGATTATGTGTCAAATTATCATCTTTTTTTGGTTTTAGTAGTAGGCTAAACTTTCCAAATAAGAGGGAAGTAATCTATCAAATATATTTTAAGATATTTTTTACTGGATTGGAATATATGCCCAAATAGATTTTGCGTAATTCTTGAAAATCTCCATCTATACTGCTTAGTTTTTCGTTCATTTGATTAACAAAATAGTCATAAGACTCTCCCGAATACTCTTTATCACGATATGAATTTGAGTCATTCTCGATATCATAAGCTATAAAGTTTGTATCCCAAAGTTTATAATTTAAGTGCATCTTCCTAGTAATCAAATCTGTAACAAGACTGTACTTTTCATTCTTTTCAAAATTATCAAAAACGCTAAAATCTTCTTTCTTGAATGTTGGTAAAATTGAAATATGTACTTTGCCTTTGTATTGAGTAATTCCGTTTAAAATACTCTGCAAATCTTCGCCAGGAGCCTTCACATATTTTTGTGTTTTTGAGATATACGCTTCCCTCACTTTAGCAACATCACAAGTTTCCCACTGATAAGATACTACCATAGGAGTAATATTCAACTCCGCAAGGCTATCTGCAAATCCATTTTTACCACTCATAGCAAACATTTTCATTATTCCCTGATCAGTCTGATCATTGCCGTCTTTGGTTCTACCGTTTCTTTGGGCAATCCAAATAGACTCGTTTTTATGAGTTATTGTATGTCTGATATATTGAGATAATCTCGCCGAATTATTTAAGAATTCTCGAGGTGTCCCACCTCTTATAACTTTGAACATTTTGTTTGACTTGCCAATATCAATAACTAGCTCAGAAATCATCAGATTACTTCCAAATGTAATTTCAGATGTTGCAAAACCATTATTGTACAATGCAAACAGCAATAGAGCAGAGTCGAGAAGGATATCGCGATGATTGGAAATATACAGGTATGAATTATTTTTGTTCAGATTCTCAAGCCCCGAAAATGTAAAGTCTGATATAGTATTCTTCACAGTTCTAGAAATGGCGTAATACATGAATTCTCTTTGGAAATCAGCTACTGTGTTGATACTCCTGAGCATATTCCTTACATCATCAATATTTTTATCAGGGTACAGATAACGTGCGAGACCAGCAAATAGCGGATTTTTAGCTATTCTGCACATTGCGGAATTTATTTCATCATCCCGGTAAGGTCTTAAATCGTCGAAATTATCAATTTTTATCATTATTGTTTTTTACGTTTATCAATAAATTTTATTGGTTTTCGATTAATTTCAGAGGCACAAACCTTCTTAATTTCATCTTTATTTACAAAAGTAACATTTGGTGCGACACGAAGCTTTGCTCTGAATTTATTTTTTAAATCATTGAGAAAATTGTTTTGATCGAAATTAACTTCATGAATATGCTGAACAATGATATTAACATCATCATTTCCATTATCATCAGTATTTACTTCGACGTAGTAATTTTCCACATAATCGACATTATCTAGTACATCAAATATTGCTGCTGGGTAAAGTGTTGTTCCTTTAAATTTAACCATTTGGTTTTTACGTCCTACAATAGGACCAATTCTTTTAGTAGTACGTCCACATTTACAAGGTTCAGTATAAAATCTGGCAATGTCACCAGTCCGGAATCGCACCAAAGGCATTGCTTCTACGCCAACAGTAGTTATTACAAGTTCTCCCTCCTCGCCCTCCTTAACAGAATTTCCATTTTCATCTAGTAACTCAGTAATTATTAATTCGGGATGATGATGACCTCCACAACCACAACCACATTCGGTAAAACTAGTTGCCATTTCTGTTGATGCATAAGTAGAATACAAATCGATATCCCATTTTTCTTTTATCTTTCGCCCCATTAGATTAAGTGAAAAATCCTGTTCTCGCAAATTCTCGCCAATACAAATTGCTTTTTTAATACTGGTTTTTCTGTAATCTATGCCATTTTCTTCAGCATATTTAATTATTTTAAGTATAAAAGAAGGGACTACAACAATTGCATCAGGCGAAACACGCATTATGGTATCCCATTGAAGTTCGGGAATTCCATTTCCAACTCTTATGACGCTTGCTCCCATTTTTCTAATACCAAGAAAATATGCTAACCCAGCCATAAAACGTTTATCAATGGTGGTCATCAGTTGATAAATCTCGCCAGGTTTACCATCAGCACAAGCAAAAGAGATAGCTTCGTTATAAGCGAGTCTATCGAGATCGTTGTCGGTCATAGCAAAAGTTACTGGATCGCCCAACGTTCCAGATGTTGTGATATAATCTACTATTTTATTACGAGGGACACAGTAAAAGTCATCATTATATTTCTGCAAGTCAAGTTTTTCAGTAAAAGGGATAAATTTCAGATCTTCAAGGCTTTTTATTTTCGAAATATCAATCTTATTTGCGGAAAAAAGATTTCTATAGTAAGGAGAGAGCGCATTAACATATTCCAATACTTCGCGAAGCTTATGATTCTGAAAATCATAAATCACTTTAGTACTTTCTCTTTCTATGTCCGGTAACAAGCTAATCTTTTTTCCCATCTCAATTTCTCAATTAAATTTAAACAGACAAAACGCCAATTTTATTTAACCATTCTATGCAATCACGCTGCCACTCAGGCACTACAGGGTTTCCTGGTTTTACTCCAAAACCATGCCCCCCATTTTCGTACAGAATAAAATCTGCCAATGCTCCACTTGCAATCATGTTCTTATACAAATAATAGCTATTTTTAAAATTAACGACATTGTCATCTTTAGCATGGATTATAAGTGTCGGTGGCATGTTTGAGTTTACATGTTTTTCGAGGGAGAACAAATCCTTAAGCTGTGTATCGAAATTTCTTCCTAATAAGTTTTTTCGAGATTTATGATGAGCCAGACTATCTTGCATTGAAACTACTGGGTAAATCATTATTGTAAAATCGGGTTTTAATGAGACTTGAGGAATGATGCCTAAACTCTTCATAAAATTCTCCTGATAAAACTCCGAAGCCATTCCAACAAGATGCCCTCCAGCCGAGAATCCAAGTACACCTACGGCATCGTCTTTAATACCATACTCATCAGCATTTTCACGAACAAGTTGAATAGATCGTTGTAAGTCCTGTATCATAGCAGGATGACTCCAGCCTTGACTACTTACGCGATATTTAAGTACGAAAGCAGTAATTCCCATTTTATTTAACCATTCGGCAACCATCTTTCCTTCATGATTTATACCCAAATGATGATAACTACCACCAGGGCAAATAATTACACTGGTACCATTTTTTATAGAATCATGTGGGGAATATACATATAGTTTAATATTGTGGGCGTTTATAGCATCGACATTTCGCCACAAGTCAATTTCCTGATCCTTAGCTAAGAGACAAAGGCTAAAATACAACAATATTTTTAAGACAAACACCCTTTTCATAAGTAAATCAAACCAAAATTAGCTACCAAAAATAGTTATAATTGATATTTCAAAAAACTTTCAAAGTTAAAACAAATTATTCAAATCCTCAACCGCCAATTCTTTGTAAACCGGATTACTAAAAATACCGTTTGCAAATTCAAAACCAACCAAATAATATTTCTCGCCATAAAACGAAAGTTTTGAATTTGTTTCAGGACTACTTTCTACATAAACTAGTTTATCCGGCACAATATTAAATTCGACACAAACTTGTAAAGCAAGGGATGCCGAAACATCAGCAATTGAAGTTCCAGGATTCTCTTTGTATAGTTCTGTTACAATTACAATAGTTTTGTCAGATTTATTAAGAATTTTAAGTCCGCATTTGGAGGGCAAATCCCAAATACCTTTAAAATCAAAAATAAGGTCTATATTATTTCTCTGCGTTTCCATTTTTTTCTAGAATTTATTGTTTCTGACAACATCATTTCCGAAAGATTTATTGGCCAACTTACGATTTCTTGGCTTAAAAGTATTATCTTCCATTTCGCGCAGAACAACTTTAGTAAAAAGTTTAAACATTTTTTGTTCCTGAGTTTCATCTTTGTAAAAAGTATCCCAAGCATACCTATACAACTGATGCAAGCGTTCTGGACTCATCTGCGCAGGCTGGTAAACTACTGTATCAGCATTGTAATGATTCCAATCTTTATCAATAATCCTGTTTTGTCGTTTTAAGTCGTCATAAACTTTTGTATGTGGGAACGGAGTTAGCACAGTAAATTCGGCCAAGTCAAGATCTATTTCCAACAAGAAATCTATTAATCTTTTAATATCGTCTTCGCTCTGATTATCGAGACCTAGCAAGATTGTTCCTTCAACACCAATACCATGATCGTGGTAGCGTTTTACTCTTTCTTTGATATAGTCCGAAGTGTCGAATACCGCCTGATAGACATACCATGCTCCAGCCTGTGCTGCAAGGTCAAGCACTTTTGGATCATCTTCAATTGTATGACTTATCCACTTCTTTTTCATTGGAATCATACTTTTAAACAAATCCATTTCCCATTGTGTGCTTTGAGCTAGCGAATTATCGACGATAAACAAACGATTATTTTCAATGGTTTCTAGTTCTTCGAGGACTTTATCAATTGGTCGAGGCCTGAACTCTTTTCCTCCTAGATAAGCAACAGCGCAAGGGTAGCAACTAAATCTACAGCCTCGTGATGCATGGAATAGATCGACCATTTGTACACCTTTATGATTATACAGATCTCTTTTCAGAATATCACGACGTGCCGGTCCAACCAACTCAATTGGTGGTCTGTTATTCATGTGATTATAAACTTTCTTGAGCGAGTTGTTTTTAAAATCATTAAACACCTCTTCCATTTTGCCTTCACTTTCGCCAAGAAAAACAGAATCAGCATATTGCATAGTTTCCTCGGCATGAAGCATAGTAGATATGCCACCGAAAATAACTTTTTTACCTCTTTTGCGATACTCTTGTGCAATTTCCCAGCCTCTTTTTACCTGAGTACTAAGCATCATCGAAATACCTACAAAATCACATTCACTATCAAAGTTAATTTCTTCAACATTTTCATCGACAAACGAAACTTCCACATCCGAAGGCAAAGATGCCGCCATAACAACTGGCCCGTGAGGAGGCAATGTAAATGTTGTCTGACCTTCGAGCTTTTTCCACTTTGGATAGATTAATTTAAAAATCATAATTCTATAATTTTTTACTGATTTGATTCATTTATTTTATTCACTATGTTGTCCAGGCCAAACAATACTCCAGATGTGACAATACTGCTCAGCGGAACACCTAAAATTCCATGCAAATTTATATTTTGTCCTGTTAACAACAAATTCTCAATTTTAGTTCTTGGTTGCACCTGAGATTTTACAATATCGGTGCAGTCTTTTTTGTAACCATACAATGATCCATCTTTGGTTCCAAGATAGTCTCTAACAGTAAGAGGAGTTGCACTAAAAGCTGATTCTATTGATTCAATAAAATCAGAAAATACCAGATTAACTTTATCTATGATTTTTTGTTGATAATCCTTTTTAAACTCAACATAATCTTTTGGACGATGTCCTAATTTAGTATTTTCCCATTCTCTCACCCTATCAAAACTCATCATACAGTTGATAATAGCTTTTTCGGCATATTCGCCCTGATTATCAGTTGGAGGAGTTATCAGCATAAAGCCTGGAGGGAAAGATTCGTCGGTAAAATCAATAGCATTCCAAATTACATTATAATCATCGTAATAGTAGTACACACTATTTAGAAATTTAAAAGTGTTTGGTTTGAAAACGATATAAACTGTAAAGACCGAATATGAATTTTCAAGATTTGAGAGACGTTCACGATATGATTTTTGCAATTTAGTTGGGTCAATCATACTAAATAAGGATGCAGGATGAATATCTGAAATATAATAATCAGCTTCGAAAGTTCTTCCATCAGCTATCACGACATTTGATATTCTTTTATTTTCATCAACATTTATAGATTTTACTTCTGCAGATGTTAAAACTTCTCCCCCACCTTTTTGAATCATATCGACCATTGCATCTGCGAGATGTTGGCTTCCTCCAACAAATCTAGATGCCCCCTCAATATAAAACTTTGCTATGAGAGCATGAATATAAACTGGTGTTTTATATTTCTCTCCGCCGTACAAGCTATTATTCCAAGCTAAAATTGACTGTAATTTTTCGTCAGCAACAAAAGACTCAATAAAAGCACCGACAGAATCTAAAAACCCATCCTTAAGATAGATCAAACTGCTGTCGTCGACTCGCATATTGTAAAGAGGTACCTCATCAGCCATAGCATAAAGTTCGTCCATGCATCTTTGAATATTATCCGCCTCTGCTGGAAACATTTCAGAAAGGTTTGAAATAAAATTCTCCTTCCCAATGCCCATACAATATTTAGCATTATCGCTACCAATATGAACGATATCAAAAGCATCCTCATCAAGATTCAATGTTTTAATTTTGTCTTCAATACCCAGATAAGTGAAAAGTTTAGAAAGCACACCACCATCCTGAAAACCACTGACGTAGTGAATGCCAGTTTCGAAAAGAACATCATGTCTTTTAAAACAGTGTAAGCCGCCACCTGGCACATGGTGCTTTTCCACAACTTTTACCTGACAGCCTTCTTTCGAAAGCAAACAAGCAGTGACTAAGCCACCCAAACCTCCGCCAATTATTAAGCAGTTTTTTTCCATCTATACATTTTTTATATCTTCAATAATATTATTCATTCCTAAAAACTCGGAGCATGTAATTATAGACCCGATGGTTACACCTAATATCCCATGTGAATTTATGTTTTGTCCAGTCATAAAAAGATTGGGAATGCGAGTTCTTTGCGAAACCAAAGTCTGCACAGGGAAATTTTTATCTCGAAGAACACCATACATAGAACCATCTTTTGTTGCTGTATAATCTCTATAAGTCAATGGAGATGAACAAGTATATGATAAAATCTGAGATTTAATTCCAGGAAAGCTTTTCTCAAGCGATTCGAGCATTTTTTCACATTTTTCCTGCTTAAATGCTTTATAGGTCGCACCTCTTTTGTTTACATAAGTTTCATTCCATTGTTTAACATCTTCAAAATGCATATATGCTATAAGAATTGCACTTGTTGCATAATCAGATCCATCTGCAGGTGCCTGATTCATGAAAAGATAATTCAATGGCCAATTCTCCTCATTATAATTCTCGCAATTCCAAACATCATCTGTGTTATAATGATAATAATTATAATTCAGATATTTTACTGCATTGGGTTTAAACTTAATATAAACTGTAAAATTAGAAATCGTATTTGGCAAGCTTAAAATGCGCTGCTTGTATGCATTGCGAATTAAATGAGTATCAAGTTTATCAATGATTGCAAATGGATGAATATTGGAAATAAATTCTTTACCTTCAATTACTTCACCTGTTTTTATAGTTACCGAAACAGCTTTATCATTATCACAATTAATCTGAGTGACTTCCGCATTAGTACGAATTTCGCCACCAAAACCTTCAATTGATTTTTCTAAGGATTTTGCAATAACATCACTTCCACCGACAATTCTGTATGCACTTTGAATGTAAAACTTGTTAATCAATGCGTGGATATATAGTGGTGTAACATCCTTAACTCCTGCATATAATGGCAGATTGCCAGCCAAAACATTACGTAGAATAGGATTATCAGTTATAGAATTAATAAACTCATTTACACTAGATTTTACTGACTCGATGTTTAGAAATACATGATTACTAATTTCTTGAAGATTGTATAATGGGGACTGACTAGCAATCAATTTTAATTTCTCAATATATTGAAAAATATTTTCTCTCTCCTCTGGGAACGACTTCGATAGCTCATCAACGAATTTTTCGAATCCCATGGCATATTTGAAAGTTTTACCATTTACAGATATTACATCAAACCCATCTTCGTCAAGCTTACGCAACTGAACATTGTCGAGCAAAGAAAAGTATTTAAAGAACCGGTACATAATTTCTCCTGGTTCCATACTTCCAATGTAATGCATACCTGTATCAAACTTTTCACCAGCATAATTGAATGTCTGAAGGCAACCTCCAATCTGACTGTTTTTTTCGAGAATAAGTACCTTATAACCCTTTTTACTGAGCATATAACCGCACAGCAATCCTCCCAAACCAGAGCCTATGATTATTACATCGTATTTAGCCATTGCGTCTTTTTAGAATTACAAGATTAGATTGTTCAGTTTCAACTACTTCAAATATTTTTAAAGTTTCTGGACTAATAAAATCTGCATTTTTTTTCTCCAACAGAACAAACAAATCTGTAGTATTGTTTTCACAAATAGGAATAATTGTTTCTTCATCAGGATTTAATAGAATTACAGCATCAAAATCACCATAAGACAATTCACTATTATCGCCGTTGATGTATGTTAAATTTTGTGGAACAGAAATACAGTTTGCAGCAATGTCAATTTTCTCTCTATTCTTATCTGTAGCAACGATAGTCAAGTCTTTTTTGACCAATGCACAGATTAATGATAGTACTCCATATTCGCAGTCAGGAATTAGAATTTTCCCTTGATTTGGAAGTATTGAAATAAGTGTTTCAAAATTGTCATATTTCTTAAAAAGCTTACGAGTATGCCATTCGATAGACGGGCCCTTATAAATATAATTATGTATTATCAAATTTTTGAAATATTGCACATTTTCATTTAATTGAACAAGATTAGAGTATTCATTTTGATAAAATTTTCGGATAAGTTTAGCTCTCTGAGAATAATTTTCGCCAAAGTCCAAATTAGTAGGTGTAATTCTCTCAAGGATTTTAAGTGTTACTTTACCTTTTCTTAATAGAAGCTCAGATTTTGGTAAAGCATGACCAATACCATGAGTTAGAACTGGAATAATATCAAGGTTATACTTTTCGGCCAGATAAAATGCCCCTCTATGGAAACGCAATATTGAACAATCTTCGGATCTTGTACCTTCAGGAAACACCATTATTGAATAACCATCTTCAATAAGACTGTTTAATTTTTCGAGGCTATTTTCTACTCCATTAGCTACTGGGTAAAAATCGGCATATTTCACAATGCGTCCATAAAATGGCGAATTCCAAACCCACTCGTTGGTCAATATTACAATCTTGGGTGATAAAAGAAGAATGTACATTAAATCGATATGAGATTGGTGATTACAAATTATTATACCTGGCTTCGAAAAATCCTCATTATGCTCATTAATAATCCTGTATCTTACCATAGGAATTATACCTGCTACAGCTTTTGTAACCTTGTGTACCGCTTTGTGAAATTTGTATTTATTTTTTTTAGATTTTTTACCTATGCCCAGAATAAAAAAGCCATAAGCCGAAAGTAAAAATGATCCGATTGAGAATCCGACAAAGCTGTACACAGTTGCGAAGAAATTTACAAAAGTAACTGGAATAAGTCTTCTCTTACCTTTTTTTGTAGTGATTACACTAAAAAGCAATGGCGGAATAATAAATGATATTAACACAACCGAAATCATACCAACAATTGTAACATCAGCGAGCGAGCGCATAGCGGGGTGTTTTGCAAAGACTAATGTTCCAATTCCGATAAACATTGTTACTGATGACAATGCGACAGCAGTTTTATATGATGATAATAGCTTTCGGCTTGTTGCATACTCACTCATAGAGCCTTCCATCATAAAAATTGTATAATCGTCACCTAAACCAAAAATGAATGTTGCCAGAATAATATTTACAATATTGAAGTTGATTCCGAAGATTGACATAATTCCTAGAATCCATATCCAACTTAAAAGCATTGGTAAGAAAGCGATTAGACTAAGCTCTAGTCTACCAAATGAAATTGTAAGAAATAGAAGAACGAGTATACTGCAGAAAATCAAAACTTTATTAAAATCTTGTGACAAAGTATTTACAAGTGACTGAGCAATGCTACCAGAGTCAAAAACAAAGTTACTGCCAATGGTAAGCTGTTTTGAGATATCCGCAGCTTTGTCAGGTTTAGCATGAATTAAAGTAATTACCATTGCTCTACCATCTTTAACAATAAGATAATCTTTAATGTAATTGTCGATGATTATTGAAAAATATTCTGGTTTTTGTACAGAATAATCAGCATATAAATTTTTAAAGAAATTATCGAAAGCATTCTCTTTAAACCCCACTTTTGTACCTTCGCTAATCAATAAATTTTTAAGTAAATCGCGACGACTCTTCCAGAACTCGTTCCACTTTGCTAACTTTTGCTTTTGCATTTGTGTTGATGGCAAAAATGTTCCAATTCCAGATACACCAGAAATACTTCCTTTTTCAATCAAAGAGTCAACTTTGTACTGCATACTTTCGTAAGCGACAAGAGCGTCATTTAAATTTCCAGCATCCGCAACCAAATACATTGACTTTTCGCCTAGACTTGTAAAATCACTCAAGTCGTTAAACGCCTGTTTCTGTTCAGGTGTCATGTAATTAATTTTATTCATTTCCGTTTCGAACGACACATCGAAAGAAAAATAAAAGAACACTGGAGTAACCAAAATAACAGCTAGCAGAATCCACTTATTTTTCTCCATCCGATATCCTGATATTCTGTCGATAAAGCCTGAGTGTTTTGAACTCATCTTCTTTGAAGAATTGCCTTTTGAATGCGGTAAAAATACAAGAACATAAAACAAAGTCCCAGCTAGTGTAAATGCAGCGAACAAACCAAAATCACGCATTGATTCTGCGCTAATAAAAAGTAGGCTTAAAAATGCACTCACAGTCGTTATGCTACCGACAATCATCGGAGATGCAAGATCTCTAAGTACATTTTCGGAATTTTTTTCGTGCTTTGCATGAATCAAATAATGTAGCGAATAATTAAGAGCTATTCCGAAAATTACCGATCCTGCACCAATTGCAATTGCAGATATTGTACCCTTAAAGAAAAACAGCATTGCAAGAGACATAAGTGCACCA
>Ga0209800_10002870_pt1 | contig 14499 bp, 10 predicted proteins | sample Higcelweek8metaG_FD_187174 | JGI IMG/M metagenome (GOLD analysis project Ga0209800, IMG submission 187174) | Freshwater pond sediment microbial communities from the University of Edinburgh, under environmental carbon perturbations - High... | ecosystem: Environmental > Aquatic > Freshwater >...
AAACAAAAAATCAAAGAAGGAGAAGTTGGGTCTAGCGCAATGCCTCACAAAGTTAATCCAATAGATTTCGAAAATGCCGAAGGTAATTTTGGGGTAGCAAATGCTATTGCAGAACACCTTGCCGTAAAACTACCAATTAGTCGATTACAGCGGGATCTTACAGATTCGACAGTTTTACGCAACATAGGAATGCCTTTTGCTCATACTTTAATAGGATTTGAATCATTGAAAAAAGGTTTATCCAAATTACTTCTTAATAAAGAAAAAATAGATTCTGATCTAGAGAACAACTGGATGGTTATTGCTGAGGCTATACAGACTGTTTTGAGACGTGAAAATTATCCAAATCCTTATGAAGCTCTTAAAGGATTAACTAGAACAAATGAAAAAATAACACAAAAGACATTTGTTGATTTTATAAATAAACTTCAAGTTTCAAAGGAACTTAAAGAAGAGTTGCTTAAGATCACTCCTTATAACTATACTGGTTTATAATATTTCTTTTACTTTGCAGTTTCTTTATTGATGAAAGATTTTCTTAAAATAGTCAAATACATTTTCCCATATAAAGCGTATGCTTTACTGAACATTCTTTTTAATGTTCTATCAACAGTATTTAGTATTTTTTCATTTGCTTTGGCTATCCCATTTCTGGGAATACTTTTTAAAACTCAGGATTTGGTCACCGACAAATTACCTTTAGATATTGGCAATGTTTCAAGTATTCAGCACAATTTCAACTATTGGTTAAGTCAGATTATAATTGACAAAGGTGAGATTTATGCACTTGTTTATATTGGGGTTATCGTAATAATAGCAACATTTTTAAAAACTGGAACAATGTATTTTGCTAATCATTTCATGGTTCCAATTAGAAATGGTGTTGTCAGAGATATCAGAAATAGCCTATTTGACAAGGTTATTAGTTTACCAGTTGGATATTTTTCCGAAGAAAAGAAAGGAAATATCATTTCCAGAATGACGAATGATGTCCAGGAGATTGAATGGGGCATTATGAGTTCGCTCGAAATGGTTTTTAGAGACCCAATTAAGATTATTCTTTATCTCGGCACGATGATTTTCTTAAGTTGGCAGATGACAATATTTGTTTTTATCCTTTTGCCTTTTGTTGGTTTAATTATAGGACAAGCTGGAAGGTCTTTGCGTAAAACTTCAATGGCTGGGCAACAGCAAATGGGAAGTCTTATGGCACAGATTGACGAAATGATTGGCGGTTTAAGAATCGTAAAAGCATTTAATGCAGAAAAACACATATCTGGGAGGTTTAAAGAAACAAATGAGGATTACACTGGCTTGATGAACAGAATAAACCGCAAAAGATTTCTTGCTAGCCCACTTAGCGAATTATTGGCGACAATTGCTATTGTTGTAATTATGTGGTATGGCGGAACGATGATTCTCGATAACGAGGGAACGATGTCATCGCAGGCTTTGATTGGATATTTAATAATTTTCAGTCAGATTATTGCACCTGCAAAAACACTATCATCTTCGTGGTATAATATTAAGAAAGCTATGGCCTCTGTTGATAGGGTTAACGATATTTTATCAGCTAGAAACCTTATAACCGAAAAACAAGGTGCGGAGAGAATAAGTGAGTTTAAAGACTGTATAGAATTTAGGAATGTAAATTTCGCATATGCAGAAAACCCCGTATTGACAAACGTAAACCTAACCATTAAAAAAGGACAAACCATTGCATTGGTTGGGCAAAGCGGTTCTGGAAAATCAACGCTTGTGGATTTGATTCCACGTTTTTATGACATCGAAAACGGCGAAATTCTGATTGACGGAATCAATATAAAAGATTATAAAGTTGCTGATTTGCGCGAGTTATTAGGCTATGTTAACCAGACTCCTATCCTATTTAATGACAGTATTTATAATAATATTGCTTTTGGAAAAGCAAACACAACCGAAACTGAGGTAACTGAGGCTGCAAAAGTCGCAAATGCACATGATTTCATTCAGGAAACAGAGAATGGCTATTACAGTAATATCGGTGATGGCGGGTGTAAGCTCTCAGGTGGGCAGAAACAACGTTTAAGTATTGCTAGAGCTGTACTTAAAAATCCACCAATTTTAATTCTTGACGAGGCAACTTCTGCCTTAGATACAGAATCTGAGAAACTCGTTCAGGAAGCCCTCGAAAACCTTATGAAAAACCGCACTTCGATAGTTATTGCTCACCGACTTTCGACAATAAAGAAAGCAGACATGATTTGCGTAGTTCACGAAGGTAAAATTGTAGAAACTGGCAAGCATGACGAATTGCTGGAAAGAAAAGGGATTTATTATAAATTACATAATTTGCAAATGAATTAAAAGCATATAAAATGAAAAAACTATTAATTTTAAGCTTTATAATTACTGTGTCGCTAATTTTTGTGCAATGTGATAACGGAAAGCCTAAAAACAACACTAACAACAATAAAGAATTGAAACAAGCGAATTATAGCTTTGAAAACCCACCAAAATTCAGGCATGATGGCGATTTGACATTTATTCAGAAAGAAACATTTAAAGAGCTGTTTAAGATTCAGATTGAAGTTGCCAGTACTGACGAAGAAAAAGCACGTGGCTTAATGTTTAGGCCCGAAATGGCTGAGAATAATGGCATGTTATTCCTTTTCCCAGTTGAAGAGATTCAGTCATTTTATATGAGAAATACAATTATTTCCTTAGATATTATTTATGTAAATGCAAAGAAAGAAATCGTCGATATTTACAAGGAAACACTTGTTAAAAATGAAACTTCACTTCCTTCAAAAGCTCCTGCGATGTACGTTGTTGAAGTAAATGCTGGAATTTGTGATAAATATGGAATTAAAGAAGGAGATTTAATCTCTTATTAATGCAAAAAAGCCGGTTTTCACCGGCTTTTAAGTCTGAAATCAGCATTTATTTTTTGTAAACAAAATCTCCGTTTACTCTTACAATACCAACAGATGGTTGATCAGGATGCTCAACGTTAAGACTGAGAGTTCCGCAAATTGCATCTTTATCAATATTTTCGATAGTTACACCACCTTGGTCATTACCATTAAACCAAACAGTTCCATAAGCAGTAGTCATTGTAACACCGCTCCATAATCCTGTTTCATATTCACGGTAAGCATAGTAGCCTGGCTCAAGTTTCTTGCCATTTCTAGCATTAATCTCAATAACTAGGTCTATCTGATTTTCCTGACGTGCTCCAGTAAGTTCTTTTGGATCATAGTTTAATAATTTCAACATTACTGATGAATCATTAACCCAAATGTATTCGCTAGACTTTACTTCGAAGTTTGGTGTGCTATAAACAAGAGTATCATTCATTGAGTAATAATAATCCTGGATAGTAATAGCAATAGCATTTTCTCCTTCACAAATAGGTTTTTGCTCTTCTTTCTTTTCGTCTTTTGCTCCACCACATGAAGCTAATGCAAAAACAACTGCTAATCCCAACAATAAAAAATTCTTTTTCATAGGCTAAATTTTTAAGTTATTAATATTTAAATGCAATTTAGATAAAATTCTTTAATCCAAATAAAAAAATATGAAATAAAATTTAAAATAAACCACACCACTTACAATTGTTATTTAATACCTTTTTGGATTTTATGCTTGTCCAATTTTAGTCAAAATTTCTTTGACATGGTTTTTGCGACAACAATAGCTTTAAACTATTTCGAAGGTAAAATCCGACAACCATTAAGCTAAGTTAATTGCAAAAACACACGCCAAAGATATTCTTACTCTATTTATAACCACGGACTACGAACAAGTTCTTGTCCGTGGTTACCGATATTGAGCTCCTACGGAGCTCTTAATACAAAAACGTAATTATTGAAAATATTTACAAAAGAATCCGGACTATATTGTATTTCAAAAAGGTATTAAAACATTGTTTGAAGATAAACACAGAGTTGAACTAAAACCTATTTTCGGTCACAAATGTTGTTGTACGGACAAAACTTACAAGTATCTGTATTGTCTGTTTGAGTAAAATTTTCATTTTCATCAAGAAGCTTTTCAAATGAGGTTTCTAGCAGTTTTAGGAACTCATTTATTTGTTCTGAACTGAGTTTCTTAACATCAGTATTGTTTAAATTGATGTAATAATTATAATCGTCTCTGAGTTCATTTATATTAAAAACACCTGGGCAAACCTCTACCCCTGTTTTCTCAGACAACATTATCGAATACAAAACGATTTGGGTAATTGTATTTAATTCGGATTTTCTATTTTCCTCAAACAATGCGCTTAAATCGCTTGCTTTAAGCTGAACTTTTCCAGTTTTATAATCAATTACTCTATGTACACCGTTTTGCAAATCAACTCTGTCAATGTATCCAGAAATTTTTATTTCGGGAAGCTTTGAATTTTCAGGTTTAAATAAATATGAATACTGTTCTTCAAGACTGATAAACGAAAATGGACACCTCTGACGATCGTAAGCCAACAAAGAATGAACATACTTCATAACTATATCGACAATCAGTTTTTCGTTATATTTGTTAATCTCAGCTGTTGTTTTTAACTCAAAAACATCTTTAATTGCTCTCAGTTTAGTAGTTTGGATATTATCAGCCTTGCAAATTTCGTCAAAATCTTCATCCTTAATTACCTTTCCACAATAAGGTTCGTACAAATATCTCACAATCTGGTGAAACAATCTACCAAAGAAAGCGCCATCTTCCTCCTCTTCAAGTTTCTTAGGCTCTTTAATCCCTTCGATATAGCTTAGATAATAGCTGAAGCCACAGTTTAGATAAAGATTTAAAGCACTTGGACTTATCCCTTTTGATAAATTTTCGTGAATCTTGGCAATAACATCTGGCGATTTCTTTGCGGAAACCGGACGGCGAGCCGCAATATTAATTTTGTAACCGTCATTTCTATATTTAATGTCTTGACCAGATTCATATTTAATCTGCGAAATAAATCTTGAGGCTTCGGAAGTGGAATCGCCTGCTTGAGCGCTGTAAACTATTTTAACTTCTTTTGACCTTTGCAGTAATCTGTAAAAATAATATGCAAAAATACTATCCTGAAATTCAATTGAAGGCAATTCATAAAATCTTCTCAGATTATACGGAATAAGACTTTGTGCTGCAGACTTCTTAGGAAAAACGCCTTCGTTAATTGAAAGCATAATTACTCTGTCAAAATCGAGACATCTAGTTTCTAAAAAGCCGAGAACCTGCAATCCTTGCAGTGGTTCTCCCTCAAAAGCACAACTTAAGCTGCGGACAGAATTTAGCAAGAGTTTGTAAAATATTTCAGGGCGTTGGATTTCAACGTTTCCGGAAATCAAACAATCATTTAAAACACTTATTCGTGCTGAAATTTTACTTAGAAATTCGGCCTCTACAACAAAATCATCGTGTTCAGACAACAAATCAAGCAGCTCGTTGCAAATAAGTTCAAACCATGCGCTTAGTTCTCGGACTTGTTCAAATCCAGGGATAAACAATCGCTCTAAAAAGCTATTCTTAGAACAAATCTTGTAATCTACGTAGATTAACTTGTCTTTATTAATTAAACTGTCAATTTCTTTAGCTTCTTCTTCGAATAGATTGCGAATAAAACTGTGATTTATAACTGACAGAACATCTTTAAAATAAAAATTGTATGAATCCGATGATTTGCGTCCTTTTTTTCGCAGCGACACAAGATGGAATAAAAATCCGAATGCGGCAGAATTCTTTACTGGGAAACCCATAGAGACATTGTAAGGCTCTGTAAAAGGAGGCATCGAATACATTAAAGGAATAAGTAGATTCTCGTCACCAAGCACAATTGCAGTCTTTTCAGGATTAAAATCTAGTTCTGACTTCCATTTTTCAAGAATTCCTGCAAGCATTTTCACCTGACTAACAGGTGATGGCGACATTATTACTTCAATATCCTTTGGTATAGGTTTGACATAATCTACAATTCCAATATTTTTATGTGATCCAAATTTTCGGATATTTTCTCTGAGAAAGCGCCCGGCCTCTTGAAATTCGTTATCAAGATAATATTTGTCTGCATCCCAGTAAAATTTTACATTTTTAGTGGTTTTAAGATGATTTAAAAGAGCTTTTTCACATTTATTGAGAGCATTAAATCCTACAATTGCATAATGTGATTTTTCAAAAACACATCTGTCAATATTGTTTACAACATTGCGATAAACAAGTCCTTGGTACGCAATTTTTTCACTTAGGATTTCTTCAATAAAATCTGTATAAACTGCAAACATGCTGTCCCAGAGTTCTAGAAATTTTTGTTTGTGTATGCTTAGTTGAGCCTGATTTACGTTATTCCAAAATCGTTTGATTATTTCGAGTTCTTTCTCCTCATATTCATCAAACTGGTTGTCGATTTCTTTTAAATCTCGAATTGTCGAAAAAAGTTTTGATGCATCAACCATATATTTGTCAATATCATCAAAATCGCTAAGAATTATTTCGCCCCAATAGTAGAAATCATCGAAGCTTTCGGTTGATTTGGTATGTTTAATAAACTTACTGTAAAGACGATAAATCAGCAATAAATCTTCTGCCTGATGCAAATCAGAGTTATTAAGAAATACTTCTTGAATTGCAGTAATTTTAGGCATCCATGTTGTCTTTGTTGCTGCATCTACAAGGGCTTTTTTGAGAAACAAGCCTGTACGTCTGTTGGGAACAATAATCTCAAGATTTCGCAAATCCTGATTTTCATCAAGAATATTTTTAGCAACTTCTTCTAAGAATCCTATCATATTAAATTCCTGATATTAATTTCAGATCGGCAATAACCAAGGCTGCCAATGCTTCAACAATCACTGGAGTGCGAAGAGCATAACAAGCATCGTGGCGCCCTCGTATCTGTAATGTGTCTATCTTTTGAGTGTTAAAGTTAAATGTGTTTTGAGTCAAGGCAATGCTTGCGGCAGGTTTGAAAAACACTCTGAAGATAATTTCATTCCCATTCGATATTCCTCCGTTAATTCCACCATTATTATTTGTAGCCGTCTGTCCCGAATTATTGATATAAACATCATTAAATTCAGAACCTTTTGATGCTGCTGATTTTATACCCTCACCAAATTCAATTGCCTTAGCACCAGGAATCGAAAACATAGCATGTGAAATAAGTGATTCCAAACTGTCAAAAAACGGCTCTCCCAAACCTACTGGAAGATTTGGAATGCGACATTCAACAACGCCTCCAATTGAATCATTTTCTGTCACGGCATTCTGCACCAAAGTGTAAATTTCCTTACTTCCACCAACACTTATTAGTTCTGCCGAAATTTTAATTTCGCTGATGAGTTTTTTAGCAATTACGCCGGCTGCGACAATTGGCAATGTCAGTCTTCCTGAAAAGTGTCCGCCGCCATTGGGATCGTTATAACCACGGTACTTTTTAAATGCTGTAAAATCTGCATGCCCCGGTCTAAAAAATTCAGAAAATTTGTATTCTGAGGAATCTATATTTTCGTTTAAAAATGAAATTAATATCGGAGCACCATTAGTATAACTTCGATAAACGCCACTTTTAATATATGGCAAATCGCTTTCTGTTCGTGAGGTTGTACCTATTTCGCCCGAACTTCTTCGTGATATATCAGCCAGAAAATCAGATTCTTCCAATTGAATCCCTGCGGGACATCCATCTATTATTATTCCAATCTCGTGGCCATGTGATTCGCCATAAATTGAAACTTTTAAAATTCTTCCAAAACTATTCATAGGTTATTTTTTCACTAACAAATATAATTTAAAACCATTTAAAATGGTTTGTTTATCTTTCATATTTCTGACAAATTTGCACCTGCTCCGCTAAGAGTATCAAAAAACTCAGACCATGATTTGCTTACACATTCAGTATCTTCAACAATAATATCAACATCAGAAATTAGTCCTAAACTTACAAAAGCCATTGCCATACGGTGATCTGAATGCGAGCATAGTTTGGCGGTTTTTATTTCACATTTTCCAATTACAGTCATTGTGTCGTCATCAATTAAAATACTAACACCAGCTTTTGCTAGTTCATTTTGCAAGACTTGCGCTCGTGGACTTTCCTTAGACGACAATCGTTTTATTCCACCAATATATGATTTTCCTTCTGCAAAAGCAGCTAGGATAACTAAAGCTGGTATTAAATCAGGACAATTAGTAGCATCAAAATCGAATGCTTTGATTTCTGATTTCTCAGTAAAAAGAACATCATTTTGCCAATGATAATTTACACCAGATAAATCAAAAACTTTGAGAATGTCTTTGTCTGCTTGAAGAGAATCGGGAGATAGTCCCTTCACTCCTGCTCCACCACATACAGCAGCTATAACCAGTATAAATGCTGCCCCGCTCCAATCTCCTTCGATTACATATTTGCCAGCTTTGTACGTCTGATTTTCTGCAATTTCGATATTCAATTCATTATGAAGAGAAAAATAATGTTTAATCTCAATTCCGGCAGTCTGAAGGACTTGAATTGTCATCCATATATAGTTTATACTTACTGGATTCTTAACTGTTAGAACAGAATTTCCTGGTACCAGCGGCAAAGCCATAATCAAACCCGAAATAAACTGAGATGACTTAGAACCATCGAGAAAATATTGACCACTTTTTATATTAGTTCTGGAAAAACTAACAGGCAATTTGTCTTCGTCAGAGTCAAATTCGCAACCCATCTGTTTTAAGACTCCGAAATCTGCCGCCACAGGTCTTTTAAGCAAACTTAACTCGCCTGTAAGTGTAAAATGGTTTTTAAAAATGCAAGCTAGAGGTGTAAATAGCCTAGCACATAATGCCGACTCACCACAGAATAAAAATTCTTGATTAGTTGTAGAAACTGGTACAATTAACAATGTGTCATTTTCGATTTTGCAATTTGAACCCAATACGCTAATTATGTTTCGGGCAGCAATTACATCATCTGAACTACCAAAATTTTCTATTTGGCACTCTTGCCTTGACAGTAACGCAGCTGCAAGTATTCGCTGTTCATAGCTTTTAGAGGCTGGCGCTTGTATGACTCCTGTTAATATAGAATTTTTTATAAGGATGTTCATTTAAATTTCTCCAAACTTATGTTTACATTATCGTCAGAGCTTCAATCATATCGGTAATTTTTACTTTTGCAACCTCAGGCTCTCCAATATTTTTCAAAAAAACAAAATTTATAGAATCGCCCGTTTTCTTTTTGTCATTTGCTAGCAATTCAAAATGTCTTGAATCAAGTTTATAATCTGTCTTAAAACCTGCTGATCGAACCATACTCATAATCTGGTTTTTTAATCCTGGTTCGGCATAACCAAACTTAATAGACAAATCAAGTGCAGCGCAAATGCCTAATACTACAGCAATTCCATGAGGCATTTTATCCACAATCTCAATACAATGTCCAAGGCTATGACCAAAATTCAAAACATGTCTCAAACCGTTATCATTTGGGTCTTTTTCGACAATATCTGTTTTAATATCAACACATTTGCGGACAATCTGATTGAGAACATCTACATCTTTTGATTTAATCAAAGACAGATTATCCTTTACGTAATCAAAAAGATTTGAGTTAGAAATTAGGGAATACTTAATCACTTCTCCCATCCCGCTAAGGAAATCAGAATCGTTTAATGTTAATAACACCGATGTATCACACAATACAAATTCGGGCTGCGAAATACAACCTATGTAATTTTTTAAATTGCCTGAATTCACACCGTTTTTTCCTCCAATAGCCGCATCAATTTGAGCAAGCAAGGTAGTTGCAACGAAACCAAAAACAGTTCCTCGCATGTAAACAGTGGCAGCAAATCCTGCAATATCACACACTAGTCCACCACCAAAACCAATAATAATTGACTTTCTATCAATTTTATACTCTATTAGTTTCTGAATAACACTCTCAACAGTAGCAATGTTTTTATTTACTTCGCCATCGCTTATTATAATACATTTATGATCTGAAAATGCATCTGAATATAGGTCAAAAAGGTTTTGATCTGTTACAATTACACAGTTTCGTCCCTGCACAAGGGTTTTGAAATAATTGTAACCTATTCCAGTGATAATACTGGTTTTTCTATCAAAATGAGTTTCGTAAGATTTTACTATCATTTGACAATGGTTTTTGGAGGATAACTAAAAATCTCATATTTACTCTTTGCATAATCAATAGATGAAGCATTGTAATGCCACCATTCTGTTGTCGAAACATAAAAATATGCCTGAGCCATTACTGACATCAGCAATTTTCTGTTATCATACTGTTCTTTCGTTAACTTGCCTGAATTAAAAAAGTAATCTGTTTTTGCGGGGTAAGCCAAATCACCAAAGTAGTCGAATTCAGTTCCCATATCAAGTATTTTCCCATTTTCGTCAACTAGGCTAACATCAAGAGCCATTCCATAATTGTGTATTGAGCCTCTAGCTGGATTTGCAACGTACCAATGCTTAATGTTCGGATTAACATCAATAGAATCCCACATTAATTGCTGTGATTCTATGCTGCGAACAGCGTCATAAATGATAAAAGTATAGCCAGGTTTTTGTTTTTGAAGAATATTGTATGCATTTTTGAGTTTCACAAAACACTCTGGCTGAACAAAAGCATTTACAAGTTCTCCGTAGAAATCCCTGCTAAGAAAGTTGTCCTCAGTCGAATATTTAAGTTCTATTAGAATTTTTGGTAATGAGTCATTGATGTTTATCAAGCCCATTTTTTTAAGGTATTCTTCTGTTCTGTTAGTGTCCTGAACAGTGATTATTGTGTCTTCTATTACGCTTTTATCTTTACTACCCGAAGCATTTTCAGGCTTACAATCATAAAATATTGTTAAAACTGATAGAATAATAACCAATATGTATTTTGCTTCTGACATGAAATTATATCTTTGTAAACAGTAATCAGTAAAAGTAGCTATTATAAATTAAAAACTCAAAAATAATGAAAAGAGCTGTAATATTTATCATTGGTTTCTTATTCTTCTCAACTCAGCTAGTTTTTGCACAAACCAAGTCATTAACAATTGACGAAGCTGTTGTTGGAGTATGGCGTGAACTATATCCTGAGTACATTAGAGGTCTTGCAATAAGACCAGAATGTAAGGAATTTACAAAGATTTCTAAAAACAACTTGGTTTCTACTGGATTTGATCTAAAAAAAGAAACGACAATTATTAGTCTTGACGAAATGAATACAGTTCTTAAAACGGCAGGAAAAGTTGAATTGGATTATTTTCCATCCTATGAATGGATTGGCAAAAATATTTTAAGAATTTCGGAAGGACCTGCAATTATCGAAATTGATGTAGTTGCAAAACAAATAAAGAAGTACATTGGTGTAGATGAAGCTGCCGAAAATGTTGATTACTGTGATGTTAATTCTTTCGTAGCATTTACAATTGGTAATAATTTGTCTGTCGTTACAGCAGATGGCATTGTAAAACAAATAAGCAATGAGAAAAATGAAGGAATTGTTTTCGGACAAACGGTAGCTCGTAACGAATTTGGTGTCGAAAAAGGCACATTCTGGTCTACAAATGGAAATTTCTTAGCTTTTTATCGCAAGGACGAAAGTATGGTAACTGATTATCCTATTGTAAATATTGATAAAAGAGTGGCTGAAACAGAGCCCGTAAAATACTGTATGGCTGGAATGAAGAGTGAAGAAGTTATACTTGGAATTTATGATATCAAATCTGGAAACATAGTTTATATACAGACTGGCGAACCTGTAGAACAGTATCTTACCAACATTGCATGGAGTCCAGACGAAAAGTATATTTATATTGCAGTGCTTAATCGTGAGCAAAATCACATGAAATTAAACAAATACGATATTGCTGACGGCAAATTCATTGCTACACTTTTTGAAGAAAAAAGCGATAAATATGTAGAACCTTTGACACCAATGACTTTTTTGCCCTCTGATCCTTCAAAATTTATCTGGCAAACAAGAAAAGATGGTTATTCACACTTATATCTTTACGATATAACCGGAAAAGAAGTGTCACAGATTACTAAAGGAAATTATGAAGTCCAAGAAATATATGGATTTACTGCAGATGGCAAGGATCTCATAATTAAAGCGAACAAAGAAACTCCAATTGATTTTGATGTTTACAGAGTTAATATTGCCACTGGGGCAATGATTAGGATTACTAAAAATCCTGGAAATCACTCTGCAACAGTTTCGGCTGACGGAGCTTATATTGTTGACAATTACACAAATTCAACAACCCCGAACGAGTACATTATTTATGACACAAAAGGAAAGAAAATCAACACCATTCTGACTGCAAAAAACCCTTTGGCTGATTATAAATTGGGTGAGATGAAAATCGGCACACTCAAAGCCGATGATGGACAAACAGATTTGTATTACAGAATAATTTTACCTCCAGATTTTGATGCAACTAAGAAATACCCTGCTATTGTTTATGTTTATGGTGGTCCTCATGCACAACTGGTGACCAACGAATGGCTTGGTGGTGCTGGTGGATGGGATTACTACATGGCACAGCAAGGATATATAATGTTCACTCTCGACAATCGTGGTTCATCCAACAGAGGTGCTGCATTTGAAAACATTATACACCGTAATCTAGGTGATGTAGAATGTAGAGATCAGATTACTGGAGTTGAATATTTACGCAGTCTTGGATATGTTGATATGGACAGAATAGGCGTTCATGGCTGGAGCTACGGTGGATTTATGACCACTACCCTTATGACCGATTATGCCGAAACTTTTAAGGTTGGTGTGGCCGGCGGACCAGTAATCAATTGGGAGTTTTACGAAATTATGTATGGTGAAAGATATATGGATATGCCTCAGGAAAACCCAGATGGTTATGCAAAAAACAACCTCCTTAATAAAACCGAAAAACTCACAGGCCGCTTAATGCTTATTCATGGCACTTCGGATCCTGTTGTTGTATGGCAACACAGTCTTAGTTTCGTAGAGAAATGTGTCGAAAACAAAGTATTACTTGACTATTTTGTTTATCCTGGACACGAACACAATGTCAGAGGTTATGACAGAATTCATTTAATGCGTATTGTTACCAGATATTTTGAGGATAATCTTTAAAAGCTCCAAATAACAAATAACAAATAACAAGCTCCAAGCTCCAAATAACAAATAACAAGCTCCAACCTCGAAGAGCTCAGCGTAGCTAAATCACAAATAACAAGTTCCAAGTTTGATTCAGCATCAATTATTGGAACTTGTTTTTTGTTTCTTGGAGCTTTGTTAATTTAGTAACCTTTTTATTAAAAATTATGTATAAGATTTATTATTTAAATATTTAAATTTATGTGTTTTTCAGCTGAAGCGAGTTTTGCAGGTGGGGGGATTTTAACCGCGATTGGAGTGTTTACAGCCGCTAAAACGAGAAAATCCTCATTATTGGTTTTTGCATCAATTCCATTATTATTCGGTTCTCAACAGATAGCCGAAGGATTTGTGTGGCTTGCATTGCAGAATCAGCAATTTCTCGAATTCAAAAGTTTATTTATTTATTACTTTATGGTAATGGCTGATGTAATTTGGCCAACAATCATTCCGCTATCAATTTTTTTGATGGTGACAGACAAAAAGAAAAAGAAATTTCTCAAATACATTCTTGGCGCCGGAATTTTACTTTCTCTTTATTATTTGGTTTGCATATTAAATTTTTCAGTAGATGCAAGTATATCAGGTTTTCACATACAATATATTACAGGTTTTCCTAGACCATTGGGTTACTATGTATTTCCAGTTTATGTAATAGTAACTTTAACTCCATTTTTCTTGTCGGAATTTAAAAAAATCAAAATTTTGGGCATAATAATGACAATATCTTGTGTAATAACAGGGATATTCTATACTCATTATCTTGTTTCTGTTTGGTGCTTTTTTGCTGCGATTCTCAGTACAATGATTTTATGGATTGTTATTGATTTAAGAAAACAGGCAAAAAAGGTTGTGGATAGTCGTGATTTTAAAGAATTATAAGTTGTAATTTTACTCCAAACTCTTATAATATTCCGCCAATTTCTGGGCATAAGCCTTTGTCTGCATATCTAGTTTTTCGGAATCCCAACCTCTGTAAACTATTTTATCTGAATTGGTGTCATAAATCGCCCATCGTGGACCTTTTATAAAAGCATAGCCATGGTTAAAAGTATAAAATGCATTTGGAAGAAACTTCTCAAACATATCTTCGCTGAAAACGAATTCACTGTGATCTATATTCATTTCCGATAATAGACTGGCACTAATGTCAGACTGATCAGCAGGTCGGTCATAAACAAAAGGTTTACAGCTTACAGCACCTCCAGTCCAGAGCATATAAATATGAAATTTAGGTAAATCCCAAACTTCGATATTTCCATATCTTGTACCATGGTCCGAAACAAGAATTACTAGTGAATTTTCCCAATCTGGTGACTTTTTTAGTCTGTTAAGGAAATCATTAAGGCATGAATCGGTGTAAAAATATGCATTATTACATTTTTGAGTTT
>Ga0209800_10002871_pt1 | contig 14495 bp, 16 predicted proteins | sample Higcelweek8metaG_FD_187174 | JGI IMG/M metagenome (GOLD analysis project Ga0209800, IMG submission 187174) | Freshwater pond sediment microbial communities from the University of Edinburgh, under environmental carbon perturbations - High... | ecosystem: Environmental > Aquatic > Freshwater >...
GAATTACGAATTGGTTGGGAAATATTTGAATAGACTATCTGATTACTTGTTTATTTTAAGTAGAGAAATAAAATAAGGTTATAAGGGAAGCGAGGTGAAAATCCTCCACTGGGCCGCAACCGTAAAGTCGGATAACTAAAACTTACGAGCACTAAGTAAATATGAGAAGGATAATTGAAAATAGAGTTGATGATTGTTTTTTAGCAGCTTTTTTGTTGACTTCTGGGGTGGTAAGGTTGTCTGAAGAAACTAAGTTGTTGCCAAGTGGAGAGATCGAACCGAGATTTATAGCACCGACAGATGGACATTTTTTTGATATTAAAACGAATTCTACCGAAGAGGTTGCGAAAGTTGTTTTGGAAGAGTTGAAGACAAGGGATTCAACTAAGCGAATAACAAACTCAGATCCTATAGCCACAGTTAATGGTGTGCCACAAATTGAGTTTAGTGAATATAATGTACACGCTCGAGCGGAATTTACTGCAACACAAAGATCGTTTCAACTGGCTCGCGAATGTAATCTAATTTTTTGGATAAGCGCAGAGGATGGAGCTATGGGATTAAGTACTGAAGAGGCAAAAGAAGAGGGTTTTGTTTATAGCGATGGAAGATTTAACATATATTTTAGGACTATTGAAAATGGTGAAATTGTTTTAAAAGGAAAACATATTCCACTGCTAATAGATCGATATAAGTCATTAAGGCTTGGAAAAAATTTAATTGGATATGGAGGTAAAACTGTTGGAAATGTTGATAGCGTAGAGGATTTGAGGGTTCAGCCGATTGGATTAAATTTAAAAGAGACGGAAGATTGGCTTGAGGAATGTCGAAGAATGTTGCCTGAGTTAGAGGAATTTTGGCAGGTTATTGAGCGAGGGGACGATTTAAAGCAAGAGAAAAAAATGAGAACGGAGGTGGAGGAAGCGAAAATAATTGCAAAGGGAGATAATTACATTTTTCAGAGGGAATTGCAGAGAAGAGGAATTGAAATAAATGAAGTAGGAATTCATGGTGCTGGATATTTGGGTAATCAGTCAAATGGTTCTTATGAATTTAAGATTGAAATGCGGAACGGAGAATTTTTTACTGAACCAGTATTGGATAAACAGGGTAATTTGATTTGTCCTGTTTGTGGAGCCAAGGTGAAGTCAAATGACACAAAATGTAGTTTATGCGGAATTGGGTTGGATAAAGAGAATGATTAAATAACCGAAATGTAATAAAGAATAGTAAAATGAGCTATGGATGTAGTAAATATTAGTGAGATAGAAGCGGGAAGGGACGTAACTACTCTGATTAATGGATATTTAAGTGATTTATCGAAGGCGGTTGCTTTAAATCCTGAAAACGATCTTGCAGAAGATAGTGGGTGGCGGAATATTATTGATGTAATGGGTGAAATCAGATGGATAAAACAAGAAACATCACAAGCAGTGTTAGGTGAGGGGCCGAATAGAGTTAAGTGGGTGGGAGATTTCGAGACACTGGAGGATAAGAAAAATGGATTGGTGATATACAAAGCAAAGTTTCGGCAGTCGGGGATTATGGGCAAAAGTGTTGATACTTATATTAGTATCCAAGGTGGTGATGTGTTTCAAGCGAGTTTGACTAGTACGCTTTATCGAGATTCGGAAGATGTTGGATTTGCAGAATGGACTTATAAAAACATGGAGATAATCCCGACTATAAATAGAGCGAAGATTACACCAGACATGTTGGTTAAACCTAACTAGCTTTTGGATTCGTTTGTTGGCACTGAAGGATATTGCAGAGCAATTTGTTGGGCGATTGCAGCGATTCTTTCTTTCTGATCAGATGGTAAGTCATAATCAGTTGCGATAGAAACAAGATTAACCACATGCTGTGCGGATAATAGTTTATCTGACGCCTTCTGTTGTGCTTCTGGCAATTTGCGTCCAAGTACTTCTTCAAGTTCATCAATTTCCTCTTTTGCTTCAATAGCCGAGTCTTCAATTTTTGAAGACCATTCTGTGGCGGGAGTTGAGCGTCCGTCGTCGCCAGCATTCATTGTGGTAACGAGTTCGCTGATGGCTGGGTTAATGGTAGACGGATCAAGAGTATTAACTGCAGCTTGAAGTTGTCGAATTACACCTGTTGCCGAATAATACATGGTTTCTGGCCGTTCGGTGTGCTCGATGACTGTTTCGTCATGTTCGGTGTATTCCGCCATATTAGAAAATTATACTATTTATTAAGTTAATAATGGTAAAATTATTTATGAAAAAAATAATACTGACAATCGTATTGGTTTTATTGGCTGTTTATGTATTACCACTAAATAAAATAAACTGGGGGAAGGTGGCGTGGATGCCGGGGGAAACTGTGACTGTGATAGGTGAAGGTAAAAGTGTGGAGAAAAACCAAATTGCATCGTATACAGCTGGAGTCGAAGCAGTGAATGATAAAAAAGAAACTGCGGTGGCCGAGGTGAACCAAAAAGTAGAAGCTTTGATAAAAGCGGCCAAGGATTTTGGAATAAAAGACGAAGACATTCAAACTCAAAATTTGTCGGTATATCAGGGAGAAGAGATGTATTATGACAATGGGGTACAAAAATCACGCAAGGGTCAGTGGCGAGTAAATAATTCAGTAGAAATTACACTTCGTAATATTGATGAGGCGGGAAAATTGGCGGATATGTTGACCAGCAGTGGAGCAACAAATGTGTGGGGACCAAATTTTCGAATGGATGATACCAATAAAATGGAAACTGCTTTGTTTGATGAAGCAATGAAAAACGCCAAGGAAAAAGCTGAGGCAGTGGCCAAGAGTTCGGGAAGAAAACTGGGGAAAGTATTATCGGTAACCGAAGGGGGGACGAGTAATGTTTATCCGATTATGTATGCAACAAAGGATGCAATGGGCGGCGGAGCTTCTGTAGAACCAGGTTCGTCAACTGTATCAAAATCAGTCACTGTGGTGTTTGAATTGAAATAAATCTTACATTGTGATATATATTGGTAATGGATCAAATTGATTTTGAAAGACATGCTGCTCGAATTGTAGAAGCCCAAAAAGTGGCGAGGTTCGAAGGTCGATTTTGTCCTTTTGCTTGTAGAAGTGCTAATTTAGTTTGTGTGGGTAGAAACGGAACAGACTCGAGGAGAATCTCTGCGGTCGATGAAGACGGAGTTGTTTTTGATGTTAGCCCTTATATAGTATCTTACATAAAAGGTTGCCCGGTGGTTAGATTTCCCGATAAGAAGACAATAGAGATATCGGGTAGTTGAAAAATAATGGGAAATAATCAAGAAACTAAGATGCGAGTGTTGTTTTTGGGTAATGAGTTAGAAATTGTGCAAACGCACCAGAAACTAATTGAATTGCCAAAAAGACGTTGTGGTGGCATAGATCCTACATTTGAAAGTACTTTAAGACGGATGGAAGGGTGTGTGGATCGTCTTGTACCTGGTGGGTATGATGCAGCTATAATGGCGGTTAGGGGGAAAGATAGGCCACATATGATGGGCTTTGCTAATCTTTTACTTGAAAAAGGCGTTAATTATTTGGCGGTTATTGACATGTTTTATCCAATAGGCGGAGAAATTAGGATGTTTATTCAAGAATTGAGGAAAAGAGAAAATCAAAAAGTGGAAAGCTTTGGCGAATTGATAAATCGAGAAAATTTAATATTGATTGATTGGTGGTTAGCTGGACGACCGAAAATAAACCGCAGAGAATAATTTTGATACACAGAATATTAATTGTGGGAGAAGGTGTTTGGGGGTAAAAATGAGGAGATGGCAAAAGAAGCAATTCAAAGGGTGTATTTGTTAGGTTCAACTACTGATGGAGAACAAATTGTAGGGGCGGCGATTAGGCGTTGTTATAGTAATGCTCCTGCAATAGAACTGATGCAAAAAATTACCGCTCAAAAACGTCGAGAGTTGATTGAAATGGTACAAGGGGTGGGTCATACTTCGACAACTGAGCACGCAACCTTTAATTTTGCTGTAGAAGGGTTGTCGAGAGCTGCGGCACAACAGCTAACCCGTCATAGAGTGGCTAGCTATTCGATGAAGTCACAGAGATATTATGATTCATCAAAAGACGAAATTGAGGTGGTAATACCAGAAACGGTAAAAAGGAACCCGGAGGCTTTGGAAATATTTATGAGTCAAGCAAATGGATCAGAAGAGGCATACAGAAGGCTGAGAAATTTGGGAATAAGACCAGAGGATGCCAGAGGAATTTTGCTTATGAACGGGGAAACAGCATTGGTATTTTCAATGAATGCCAGAGAGTTGGGGGATACCTTTTTCCGAGAAAGGTTGTGCAAAAGGACTCAAGGTGAAATGAGGAATTTGGCTATAAGTATGGCGATGTTGGTACGACAAGATTCACCAAATTTGTTTAGAAACATTGGTCCTACATGTAAAACTTCGGGGATTTGTTGGGAAGGAGAAAAAAGTTGTGGATTATATAAAGTTATTGATGGAGGAGAGTTGAGGGTTAGAGAGAAACATAAGTTTAGGCCAGGAATTAGAAATGATTTAAACTTTGTAGATGAGTGAGAGAAAGGGTAAATTTATAGTTATAGAGGGTATTGATGGAGCCGGAAAGGGCACTCAGACTAGTTTGATGGTGGCGAGATTGCGACATGAAGGACATCAAGTTGTAACTGATGATTATCCTCATTATGATTCAAGTTTTTGGGGTGAACATGTTGGAAGAATGTTAAGAAGTGAGTTTGGCAATCCTATGTGGATTAGCCCCTATTTAACTGCATTGCCTTATATGTTGGATGAGGCTGATGGAAGCAGGAAGATTATTGAACCTGCTTTACGAGAAGGTAAGTTGGTGGTTTCTAATAGATATTTCACTTCAAATGTTCATCAAATTGCTAAAATGCCTGAATCGGAGCGAGAGGTTTTTGCTAAATGGTTGTGGCATGCCGGGTATGTACAATTAGGAATTGCACGACCGGATTTGGTTTTGGTAATGTTGGTAGATGAACATATATGTAGAGATAATATCTATAAGAAAGACATGAGAGCATATACGATGGGAAAGAAATTAGATGCAGCTGAAGCAGATTTAGATCATCAGATGCAGTCAGCAATCGAATTTAAAAAAATGGCACATATGGAACCCGAGAGGTGGGCTTTAATTGAGTGTTGTAGAGATGGAAAACAATTATTGCCAGGAGAAATTCACGAATTGGCGGTTGATGAAATAAAAAGAAGAAAAGTGGTAAAATAGGCGACTTATGAGATTTGTAGATATAGAATATTTTGCAAAAAAGGGAATACGCCAAGCGGCGTTATTAATACAAAGACCGACTGTGAATGGTCCGGAAATATGTGGTAGTGTAAGTGGGCGGGGTGCTTTTATTTGTACTGATGCAAACTGTGGTGTTTTTTGTGCTCAAAGAAGATTGGCCAGATACAGAAGATCAAAAAAAATGATCTATTGAATTAGAACCGGGTAGTGTTAGACTGGGTTTAGGATGAAGAAGTTTCAATTGATAGCCTGCCAATCAAACATGAAGTTGGCAACTGAAATTTCTAAACTTTTAAAAACATCTTTAACTGAAGTCGAGGACAAGTATTTTGCAGATGGGGAGATATATATAAAGATTAAGAAAAAAGTTAGGGGAGACGATATTTTCATAATTCAGAGCGTAGTGGCACCGGCCAATGACCGTTTGATGGAACTACTGATTATGGTGGATGCATTGCGACGATCGTCGGCAGGAAGAATAAATTTGATTTGCCCTTATCTTTGTTACAGTCGGCAAGATCGAAAAGCCTCTTCAAGAGAAGCCATTACAGCCAAATTGGTGGCTAATTTGATAACTAAAGCTGGGGCAGATCGATTGGTAACTGTTGACTTGCACGCGGAGCAAATTCAGGGTTTTTACGATATTCCAGTAGATCATTTTTTAGGATATCCATTGTTTGCTAAGTATTTGACTGATAAAAAGTTATTGTCAAATGCGGTGGTGGTCAGCCCAGATATCGGAGGAGTAAAAAGGGCCAATAAATTGTCTGATTTGTTGGGGTTGCAATTGGCAATCATTGATAAAGTGCGTAAAGCTCACAATGTGGCGGAAGTTACCCATGTTGTAGGTGAGGTCGAAGGTAAAAGATGTATTGTCATTGATGACATAATCGACACAGGTGGATCAATTTGTGCAGCGGCTGAGGCTTTGAAAAAAAACGGGGCAAAAGAGATTATTGTGTGTGCCACCCACGGATTGTTGTCGGGAAATGCAAAGGAAAAATTTGACAATAGCTGCGTTGATAGATTGTTGTTAACTAATTCAGTGCCAATTGATCCTGATCGGTTACCAAAATGTGCCAAAGTGATTTCAATGGGGCCATTGATGGCCAAGGTAATTCGGAGGATTCATAACGAAAGATCGTTAGGAGAACTGTTTACTTGGGAAGATAAGAGAATGAAGTTGTAACTATTTTTTGAAATTAATTTGGCGGCTGGTAGGTAGGTCGGTGACTGCCCAGTGTTCGAGGCATCGGGCTTGATAGGTGATAGAAGTGCCGGGTTTTTCAATAATTACCGTCGGGCTGTTATAGCTGTCTGGTTGTCCATTGATCAAACGTTGGGTCATTTCAGCATCTGCACCACAAAGTCGTCGACTACCGTTTAGGGCAAACATACACTTTGCTTCAACAATTGTTAGGTCGGTGGCCAGTGGAAGTAGTTTTTCCATTGCCGGAAAGGCATTACCCCGATAATCGCGGTTTAGTCCGGAAAAAACAACTTGAATTCCGGATTGAGCGATGTCGCGAACTATTTGAACTACTTTTGGATCAAAAAATTGAATTTCGTCGAAGGCAGCGAGATCAATTCGAAGATGTTTTTTCAAAATGTCATAAATTATTTCTGGACGGTTAAAAAGTATGGGGATGGCTACGTGTTCTCCTCCGGCTCGAGACCTGACAATATTGTTGGCAAAACGGTCATCATTATTTGGTTTGAAAACGAGACAGAGGCGTCCGGTGGCTTCTGCAGCAGCGACATCATGAAGCATTCGTAAGGTTTTTGAGGCATACATTGGCCCAACATAACCTGTAATTGATTCGCGAATTTTTGTCATTGTCACAGTATATTTTGTTTTTATACTTTTGAAATTAGATGTTGAAGATCAAATTTCTAAAAATTCGGAAATTATGAAAGGTAGGGGGTGATAAAATAGGCCATGGATAAAATATTTGAATTAATTGAAAAAGAAGAGAGCAGAGAAAAAGAACAAATTACTTTGATACCGAGTGAAAATTTTGCTTCGGAAAATGTACTGAAAGCTTTGGGGTCGTGTTTGTCCAATAAATATGCCGAAGGGTATAGTGGAAAAAGATATTATCAGGGAAATGGAGTAATTGATGAAATTGAGAATCTTGCTATAGAAAGGGGTAAAAAACTATTTGATGTACCTTTTATTAATGTTCAACCATATTCTGGTAGCCCGGCAAATAGTGCAGTATTAATGGCATTGGTAGAACCGGGGGAAAAGATTTGTGGATTGAAATTATCGGCAGGGGGACATTTGACTCATGGACATCCAAAAGTAACATTTTCCGGAAAATATTACGGTTCGGCCCAGTACGACGTGGATGAAGAGGGACGAATTGATTATGAAAAAATGGAGGAATTGGTAGGGATGGAAAAACCAAAATTGATTTTTGTGGGGACCACTGCCTACCCATATAAATTTGATTGGAAAAAATGTCGGGAAATTGCTGATGAGGTGGGGGCCTGGTTGGTGGCGGATATTTCGCATATTGCCGGACTATGTATTACCGGAGAACATGAGAGCCCAAACGAATATGTGGACGTAATAACTTGTACGACGCACAAGATGTTGCGAGGACCACGAGGAGCGATAATTGGAGTGACAAATAGGGGATTATTAAAAGATGAAGGTCTTGGCAAAAAAATTAATAGTGCGGTTTTCCCCGGATTACAAGGTGGACCGCACATGGCGACAATTGCGGCAATGGCGGTGGCTTTCGAGGAATGTATGAGGCCAGAGTACAAAAGTTATACAAAGCAGATAGTTGCCAACGCTAAAGCGCTGGCTGAAAGTTTGTCAAGTTCATCAAGTTTGAAAGTTTATGGAACGGAGAATCATTTGATGGTAGTAGATTGTGGATTTGAAAAGGGTAAGGAAATAGCGGTGAAATTAGAAGAGGCGGGGATTATTGTCAATGCCAATACGATTCCCCATGATAAGGCAAATCCGTTCCGACCATCGGGGATACGAATTGGTACTCCGGCAATGACAACAAGAGGGTGGGGAGAAGAGCAATTTAGAGAAATTGGAGAAAAAATAGCAAAAATAATATTGAGTTAAAGTGTAAAATCTCAAAGAGTTGCGGGGGTTTTTGCGTAGAGTGGGTGAAGGGTTGGCTTGTGGCCAACCCTTCTGGAAAAACTACCGGGATAGCAACGGCAAGAACACGTTGAACACGTGTCTCGTAAAAACGAAGCCGTTAGCATCCCAGTACTCCGATTCGTTCTGAATAATGGGGTATAAGATAAACCCATCTTTCGCCACAAACCGAAATTTTTGCCACCCAGCCGTTTGGAAAAAATTGCTTCCAACAGCCAGATCTCGGACCAATTCGTAGGTTTCTCCATTAAAGGAGATCTCGATTTTGGCCCCTCCGTTTGCCCGGATTTCTAACTCTGGCCCGAAGTCGGGTCGGTATGGAAGGTAGTCGAATACCGCGGGGTATTCGACAGATTTAACCTCGACGGGGAGGTCGATCGATCCATCGTAATGGGTTCCTTCGTTTTGTACCGACCACTCCAAGTGGAGGGTGTGCGTTTTGGGCGTTCCGTAAAAACGAAAGGTTTTGGTAAACGATGCGGAGTTTCCACTGAACGCCCCACCCGTGGACGATCCTGGAATTGATGCGTTGATCAGGCCGGTTGGCCAGGTCATAAGCCATGAACCTTGATAATATTCCCCGTTATCAAATGGGGTATTAAAAACCATCTCCACATCGATTGGTGCTCCAACTATGGGTTGGGACGTGAGTACCGTTAAGGTGAAAACGGGTACCTCCTGCGCTTGCGCGGGGGAGGGGGTGACGAGGCTGAGGCAGAATGCCAAAGCCAAAAAAGCACGAACGAAAAACTTAAACATGGATTTGCTCCTTCAAAAAATTATGGCAGAATTGCCGAGATGGGCACAAAAGTATTATGCGCATGTCGGCAATTCTGATTTAGAAGGAGAGCAACTCTTTGAGATTGTTAAGGTACTAGATTTGACCCTATAATTATTAGCGCTAAAGCTAAAGAATAGGTTCAAAACTAGCCTATATTATACATATTTGGTATGTAAAAGTCAAGTGTTATGGGATACTATTTTTGTCGAGTTGAGTAGATAATTGTGCCTAAAAGTAGACCCGAACCGAAGAATTGCAGTAACTGTGGCCAGAAGAGGAGAAAGATTGTGGAGGATTGATTGTCAATTTGCCAGCCATTACTCCAGTTGTTGACCAAAAAATGGGGGAGGATTTTGCCATTGGAAATTGCCAGCCAACCCGGGGAGAAGGATTGGGGGAGGATGAGGGTAGAATAATCGTTGTTATTTAAAGTAACTTTGTACCAAAAAAGATGGTTGGTGCTATTGACATATTGTCGAGGTGAGGGAGTAAGACTGGGGAGATTGTTGGTAGTAATTAATGAGAAATAGGGGAACGGATACAGTTTGACTGATTTAATTTGGTTAATTGTAGGCAGGTGATTGAGAGATTTGTTGTTAAAAATGACGCTGATACCTGAGTCAAAATTTTCTTTTTGGCGGGCGGGAATTATTAGCCAAGTAGTTTGCCATTGTTTTTGGTTTGATAGGTTGGTATTTAAATATTTATTTTGAATATTTTCTGATACCACGCTAATTTCTAGGGGAAGGCCGGAAATATTTTGATGTTCAATTTTTACCAGATAGGATTGTGATAGAAAAGCCGAGGGGAAATTGAAAACAAATAACTGGGAGTTGTTTGTGTTATTTAGCTCGTGAAATTCGGAACTTGAAAAAGGATTTGAGGTGTTGATGGTAAGATTGGCTGAGTTATTGATCGGAAAGGTCGTTTGAGAGTCATCGATAGTTAACTGAAAAACACCATTTGATTCTGTAATCGAAAATTTATTTTCCGAAGAAAGACGGTTGGTAAAAAGTGACTGATAAGGAAAGTCGTATTTTGATGACGAAGAATTGGTATAGTCGCCAAGCAATCCAAAAGCTGGATCATGATTGAAAAATGAGACCGGTTTTATTTGAGTTAGGGAATGGGTGACATAGGGGGCTGTCGGTTGTTTATATTCATAAACCGAAATATTTTCAAACTTTTTGACAAATTTTAATCCGTTGATTTGGGGCAAAAGCTGCTGAGTGGGTTGGGTGTTTTTGGCAAAAACTTTATCGTCGGGGAAGTAGATATTGTTGTCAAAAATAATATATTGGATATTGTATTTGGATAAGATTTGGCCAAACATATCAGGATTCCTTTCCTGGATGGCGGTTGAAAGTTGCCAATAATAGTTTTCGTTTTCTAAGTTCCAAGCATCAAAGGCTCGGTCAAGAATTGGTTGGGGAAGAAGATACCAAAGGAACCCCGAGCCGGTGTAACCCCAACGGTAGTTGGTCCAACCCCAAAAAGATCCCTGAGGAAGATTCATGATGCGGCCGGAGTGGTTTTGAGTATTAAAATATGTTTGGAGTTGGAAATACTCAGTGGGAATTTTGATTCGCATTTTGGGGGAAATGTAATTACCCATGAATGCTTGAGAGGAAAATAAAATTAGAATAATGACGTATGAAGTATGGAGTACAAATAATATATTTTGGGGGTATTTGATGGTGGACAAAAAGCGGGAAATGGCATGAAGGCCGTAGGCGGATAGAATAGAAAAGGTAAAGGCGGCGGGGACAAGGAATTTGGTCCACGGCGAGCGAAATATTTGATTAACCAGAGGGAATTGGCGGAGAAGAGAATTGATTTGGTCAAAGGGAAAGACAGCCGAAAGCAATGCGATGGTTGATAAGAGAAAAAAGAGAATTATGGAAATTCGGGGAAGAAGCTTGGGTTTGATGATAAGGTAGATTAGACCGACAATGACAAAAAACGACAGTAAGTAACCGGAAAATAAAAAGAACTGATTGGATAAGTGGGTGATCCAAGGGGCCATTAGTTTTCCTGATAAATCGGGGAAATCATAATAATAGCCACGAAGAAGGAGAAAATCGGCAATATTGCCGCTGGCCAGATTGCGGGCAAATGTGTCATCGTTGCTCATAAAATTGCCAATACCTTGTGTGGGATTGTTTAGATTGCCGGAGAGAAAATAGATTTGAGGTAAAAGCCAGAAAGAATTAATTGCAAAAATTAGTAAAAATATTTGGATGATTTTCTTAAAGTGAATTTTTGAAAAAATCAAAATTAGAGAAACGCAAATCATATAAACAATAAAAAGGGTTTGGACATAGAAACCGGGAATGGCTAATAAGTTGAAAGTTAAAAGTTTATAAAGTTTGAAAGTTGAAGGTTGTTTGAGATAATCCCAAAGAGAAAAGATTAGCCAGGGGAAGAAGCCCCAGAAAGTGGAAAAAGTTTCGAGAGGATTCCAAAAATATTGAATTGAGCCGAAGTTAAGTAGATAAAATAGGGCACAGCAAAATGAAATCCAAGGGGAAAATTTGAGGGTTTTTTTGAGACCAAAAAAGATACCGAAAGTACCTAAAAATATCATGGCAAAATGCCACGAATAACGGATTAAATTTTGAGGAAGGATAAATGTAAATGGAAAAAGTATAAGTTGGCGGATTAAATCGGTAGCATGGGCCATGCCGCCAACGAGACCGAGACCTTGATATTCTTGCCAGACGGCAAAGAAAGAGCGCTTGAGGTTTAACCCAATATTTAATTCGGGCATGAGATTATCCCAACCGGTGAGATAAGTGCCGGGAGTGAAATTTTGAAAACAGAGGAAGCTAAGAATTAGAAATAGAAAAGTTTCGGGAAGATGACGTTTAAACCATTTAACAAGACCCATTAATTTAATTATACTTGGCTCTCGACAAAAGTATGACTTGAGAATTGGGTTGATTAACTCCGCGGATAAAATACCAAAGTTGATAAATTAAAAAAGAGGGGAGAATGGTGATGATAAATATTTGAGCTAAATTTAGAAAGACTGCTTTAACTGATGGCTGAAAACCTTTTTTTAAAGCAATTAAACGGGATTGTAGGGTAAGATAGAAAGTTTTTTTAGGATTGAGGTGGGAGAGGGAAGTGTTGATTTGGCGGTAGTAATATAAATTATCAGGTAAATTAGCCAGAATTCCATATTGAGATAGTTGAAAATAAAGATCAACTTCTTCGGCGCTGGATTTGGAAGCTGAATACCAGGCAAATTTTTTTGGTAGCAATGAACGATTGACCATCATATAGCCTTGCTGGATTGGTACGGCCCAAAAAAGCATGTCGTTAATTTTTGAAGTGGAAGTGGGGAATTTTTTGGTTCCAATAAGTCGATTTTCAGAATCAATGATGGTGCATTGACCACCAACTACGACGGCTTTTGGGTTAGATTTTAAAAATTGAAGTTGTTTTTGTAAACGAGTTGGAGTGGAAATATCATCAGCGTCCATACGGGCGATGTATTTGCAACGAGCTTGAGAAATGGCGATATTTGAAGTTAGGGAAACTCCAAGGTTAATTTTGTTTTTGAAAATCCGAATTCGCTTGTCTTGTTTGGCGTATTTTTTGATGATTTTCCAAGAATCATCGGTGGAACAATCATCAACGATAATATATTCAAAATTTTGGAAAGTTTGATTAAGAATTGATTCGATGGATTGAATAAGGTAAGGACCGGCGTTAAATACAGGCATGTATACGGACACAACTGGTTTTTTGAATTTATAGTTGGTCATTTCAATCTCCCTAAATCCCTCTTTCACAAGAGGGACTTGTGTTAGCTAAAAGATTCGCTGGAAGTTCGCCAGCTCATCAGATCCGTTACCATCGTTGGTTACGGATTTCTTTTCTCTTTCTTCTTTCTTTCCTTTGTTTTTTCCCTTGTGTGTGCGTCTCCCTTTGGGGGGAGACGCACACTTGTGAATCGCTAGTGAACCAGGGGGTCCACTGAGGGGGCAATTTGGACATTGCGCTCTTTGACAAGATCCTGGGGGACCTTGGCGAAGAGATCGGCCGTCGCGGCAAAGAACGCCAGCGGCGACTTGATGTCGAAATTACCCACCCGAATCTGGTCATAAATCCTTTCCAGGTCCTTCTTTTGGAAGGTTTCCTGTCCGGGATACCAGATTACCAGTTCGCCGTTGCGCATCCGGAATTCGTACATTCCCGGTTTCAGCGACAACAGCGCACCAGTTTCAAAGCGATTCATGCCTTGCTCAAAACCACCGGCAAAAATTACGCCTGTGGTTCCGTCGGGAATGCAAACCTGCATATATTGCCAGGTTTCTTCGACGGTTTTGAGCTCGTCAGGGGTAAGCGGATCATTCCACGCTTTTTCGGACACCAGGAGGCGCCGAGACGTGAAAGTCATTCGCCTTCCCAAGACGGTGTCGAGATACTCCCCGAATTCGGTCTCAGCGGCGGTTTCGCCAGCTTTGATGCTCGGAGTGTCGCAGGACATGGCAATGGGGGCAGGAGTCGCAGTCGGAGCGGCCGTTGCAACAGGAGCCAGAGTGGCTTCTGGAGCTTTAGTCGGTTCGACGTTGACGATAGGCGCCTGGGTCGGGGTGACCGAGGCGGGGGTGAAGTAGTTCATGGCTTTGATGCCAAAAAACACTATGACAGCCAAGATGGCCAGAGACAGAAAAAACTGTTTCCAGTTCATTTTTTCCTCCTCAGGAAAAAAAACTGGCCTTTCGGGGCTGGTGCGACGGCGCATTGCGCGTTCGCGATAGCCTCGTCGGGCATTTTGTTTTTGGGGGTACATTATAACCTCCTATTGGAAGGTCTCCCCAAACAAGAACAATCACTGCTTGGCGACAAGATTTCTCTTGTGGCTCCAACAGTCTGCTACTTAGGATTAACTCCTAAGTCGTCGTACTACTTACATCCTCCTTTCTTTATAAATTCAAGTAAGGCTCTAGATACTAAGTAAATTAATATCCAAGGTCTTACCTGAATTGTCAAAAGAAATACCCTTGCCTATATGGAAAGATTGAAGAAAGAGATTGTTAAAGAGCCATATTTTCCCTAAAGATGGGTGCTATACCCAAAATAGAGTAGATATGTTTGGCTATAAAGCCAAAGGAGATAAGGGGTTGAAGCGACGAGGAGCCACCCAACTCCTTATTCTCCCTTAGCTTTAAGACTAAGGTTTTTCAAAGTCATGGGAGGTCAACTGTCAAAGTTAACTATCTATGATAGCCTATATTATACATCTAAAGCCTATAATGTCAAGATATTGGTAATATGAGGCTGGAATTTGGCTGGGGAGAGTGTTAATTATGGGGTATCTTGACTTGG
>Ga0209800_10002874_pt1 | contig 14485 bp, 14 predicted proteins | sample Higcelweek8metaG_FD_187174 | JGI IMG/M metagenome (GOLD analysis project Ga0209800, IMG submission 187174) | Freshwater pond sediment microbial communities from the University of Edinburgh, under environmental carbon perturbations - High... | ecosystem: Environmental > Aquatic > Freshwater >...
TTTATACCCGGCGAGAGTATGGTTAAATTTATCTTTATCAAACCTTATAATCTGAAACGTTAATCCATGGTGGTCGTTATGGCAGGATGCACATTGTTTGTTTTTTACCTGTGCTGACGAGTGATAACCTTTATTCTGATCAACCCTCACTTTAATTTCGGTGTGGCAGGCCAGGCATTTTTCGTTGGATACTTTATCGCCGAGTGTATGACATTTTGTGCAATTCGAGATTCCTTCGAGGTGCGAGTGAACTTTTGAAAGAGCACCGGGCGAAATCTGGGCATACGTATGAATGCTGAGCAAAACAGCTGCAACAAATAAAATTATCCGGTTACCAGGTTGTATTTTCATTACTGATGAGCTTCACATTAATTGTCGTGTTTCAAAATTGCTTCGCCAAATTTTTTGGTAATATTTATGCCTGCTTTTTGTAGAAACTGTATCGGGAGTTCGCCACCAGCGAAAATATATACCAGGTCGTTTTCGATATAAAGTTCTTCACCCTCATTTTCGGTAGTAAGCACAACGGAATCCTTGTTGATGCATACCGGATTGGTTTTAAACAGCACGTTCACACTGCCTGAAGCAATTGCCGCTTTTATCTTTTCGCTGTTTTTGGGTTTTAACCTGTTAAATACTTCATTACGGTACGACAGGCTCACTTTGTTATTCCCGGCAAGCAGCAAAGCCGATTCGATAGCGGAATCCCCGCCACCGACAACCATTATATTTTTACCCTTAATATCTTCGGGTTCAAGGAGACGGTATGCTACTTTTTCCTGCATTTCGCCTTCAATACCGAGTTTTCGCGGTGTTCCCCGGCGACCAATGGCAAGTAATATTGTTTTTGCTGTAATATGCTCACCGGTAAGTAATTCAATATTAAAGTGACCGTTTTCAGCAGTTATAGAATCTACTTTTGAATTCTCCTGTATGGTTATTCCGTTTTTACTCAATACTGTATTCCATAATTCGAGCAAGGCCGGTTTATTGGTTTCGAATAATTTTACTTTGCCGTGTAGTGGCAGATCCATAGGCGCTGTCATCACTATTTTCTGGCGCGGAAAAGTATAAACGGTTCCGCCCAGGGTATCCTGTTCGAGGGTGATGAAATTAAGATTGTGTTTTTTAGCAGCAAGGGAAGCTGAAATTCCGGCCGGACCGGCACCAACAATTACCAGGTCGTACGTTGCCTGATGCGCTTTTCGCAGTGTTTTTGCCAGGTTGTCGACGGCTTGCTTGCCCTGCTCAACTGCATTTTTAATCAGCCCCATACCGCCAAGTTCACCGGCAATATATATTCCGTTTACATTGGTTTCGAAATTCTGATTGATATGCGGAAGTTCAACACCTCGTTTCTCGGTCCCGATACATAAACTAATGGCTTGTGTGGGACAAGCATGAAAACAAGCCCCGTGCCCTATGCATTTCGATGCGTTTATGGTAGTTGCTTTGCCATCCTTTATTCCGATAATATCCTTCTCGGGACATGCTGCCACACAAGCTCCTGTCCGGATACAGCTGTTTTCGTCAATTACGGGGTGAAGAGAAACGGGCTCGTACAAACCATCTTCCTTAGCCGTGGCAATTTTAGCCTCAACCTTTTTCGAGTCGCGTTTTTGCTTTCGCAGATAAATAAATACAATAAGCAGGCAAAACAGTATTACCAGCGAATAAATAACGACTTCTTCCAATAACCTCTCATCCATGCTAAAAAATCCATTTGTACCCGAAAACAATTGTAACTGCCACGTGAATAACCATAATAACAAGCATTACCAATGCAAACGGCAAATGTGCCACATGCCAGTATTTGAAAAGATTCTGCATTAGCTGCAGCCGTTCGATCCTTCTGTTGAGCGAAATTTCATTTCTTACAAGGTCGAGTATGGCTGCCCGTTGCGACTTTGGCAGCTTATTGTTCTTCAACACATTTTTTACTTTTCGGAGTGATCGGCGATCGTCAGTAATTCTTTTTATAAACCTTACAATGGAATTGCTTTGCGAAAATTCCGTCCTTGATTTTACCGAATCGGCAATTACACTTCGGCTTGCTTCGTCCAAACCGGAAGAATCATTTAATTTCTGACTGATATCACCTTTCATATTTCGTACTTCACTAAGGCTTAACTCTCTTCCTTCGATGGTTCGGGGTATCTGTATGTAGATAAACCTACCAATAATACCGCTCAGAAATACAGCAACCATACTCCAGAAACTGATTGCTACAATACCTCCGAATTTAAAAGCGGTATGAAACAGCACGAGGATAGGACCAAGTGTACACAGAAAAATATGAAATTCGAGCCAGTGCTTTAATATGCCAACCCTCGAAAACATCCGGTATCGTTTCCTGATCATATACAGCGAAACGCCCAGAATCATGAATAGCGATCCAATAATTCCCATACCGTGACCTAACAGGCCACTCGGTTTAAGGGTAGTATGATCGGGATGGAAAAAGCGTTCTTCCAGGCTTACGTTATAGTATTGGAACCCTTTGTTTATAATTGCCAGTAAAACAAGTAACACTATTAATGATAACCCGGCAATGTAGATACGGTGAGCAGTTTTATTCATGATATTGCAGTTCATAATCCAGTTCTACAACTGAATATTTAGTAAGACAAGAAATCAAAAGTAATGAAAATGAAGTCAAAATCCCTGATTATCTCTTATTTATAATTCGTCTAAATTTCGGTTTTTAATTTCAGAGTCACTATAAATCAATAATGCGCGGTGTGTTTAATGCTTTTTGAAAGAATGCAGAAATCTGGTTGCGGAGCTTTTAAGCTATTATATTTCTGTTTGTTAGTTAATGTTGTAAAATTCAAAAAACGGATAAATACATCCATATATCTAATAACGAATATATGAATTGAAATATTGCCGGATCGCGGTATAGGAGAAGGTAAGCGAAGGATGGACTCAGGAAAAGTAAAAGCACAACTTCAATAATTTTAATACTTTTGCTCCAGATATGAAGAAACTAAAATATATAGCTGCCCTCACGGCTGTTTTTATCGCACTGCTTATGAGTGTTGATGAAAGTATTTCGTTGTATTCAAATATCACCACCACACATATTCCGTTAAGTTCAGGCAGTGCTGATGCATCACATCACCATACCCTTACTTTTGGTGATCACTTTTTTCAAAAGTATTCCATTTTAATTACTGATTTCGGGCTTCCCGATCATCATCATGCTTTTACGACTGATCAGCCTGCATTCAGTTACTTCCTTTCTTCCATCTGGCAACCGCCTAAACAATCCTGTTAGTTACCCATACTTTATTCCTGTTGTTTCCGGTTAGCCCGCAGCTTCCGGCTTTTCCCACCGTGAAGTAAAAAGTTTGCATTCCGAACCATCAGGAAATGAATAAAGCATTTTCTACCACATATTAACTCACATCACATTAAAACTAAAATCATGAAAACTTACATCTGGAGTTTGCCAACCCGTATTTTTCACTGGCTGCTGGTAATCGGAATGGTTGCCGCTTACATTTTATCCGACGACGAAGCATTGCTTAACTTTCACTCATCGGTTGGATATATGGTCGGGATATTGATCATTTTCCGCATCATATGGGGATTTATCGGTCCGAAATACTCAAGGTTCAGCGATTTTCCTATCGGGATAAAATCGCTCAAAACTTTCGTTACCGATATGAAAAGCAGCAAAAGCCACTCTCCGGGCCATAATCCTGGAGCAGCTGTTGTTATGCTCGCCATCATATTTTTCACTTTACTGATTGTGGTTTCCGGAATCCTTTTACTTGCATCAGAAGGACAGGGATTATTCAGTTTCCTGCAAACGGGCTTAAGCGAAGACACTCTGGAAGAAACCCACGAAATTGCTGTAAATATTGTTATCGGTCTTGTAATTGTGCATCTGATTGGTAATGCCGTTGATTTTATCTTTAACAAAAAGGCGGGAACACTCAAATCGATGTTTACCGGGTACAAAAACATTGAAGGAGAGAGCATTAAACTGAATTCGTTTCAAAAAATAATTGCCACAACCGGAATTCTGGCAGCATTGGCAATAGTTCCTTATTCGGCTAATACTCAAAAAATTGCGGTAGAGGCAGAAAATACTGAAAGCGCTGAACAGGGTAATGGCGAAGAAGAGGGCGAAGAAGACGATGATTAAAAGATTTTCGGTGCAGCGTTAAACACATTCGCTTAGTTCGTGAAGGTTTAACCCGCATTCAGCTCTAGGAAATTCGGGATCATACAGTAAATCAGTACAATGTTTTGTTTTACATTGCACTGATTTACTTCCCGGTTTCAAAGCGAGTGGTTACGCCGTGCTGTCGCGTCTGTCAATCCCGATATCCTGCATCGAAACAGGATCTTCGACAGGTTCGAGATGAGTAAAAACAGTAACCGGGGCATCAAATAGTTCGCGGATATTCCGTTCAATTTTTTCAACCAGATCATGGCCTTCCTGTATGCTCATCTTCCCGGGTAAAAGCACATGCAGTGATACAAATTTCCTTTGACCTGCCTGCCTGGTCATAAGAGAATGATATTCCAGATTTTGATCTTTATACGTATCCAGTGCATTGGTAATTTTCAACCTTTCAACTTCAGGAATAGACGAATCGAGCAGTCCCAAAGCTGAGCGGCGCATCAGCTGGAATCCTGTCCACACAATATTTAATGCCACACCAATAGCTACAATACCATCCAGTACAAGCCATCCTGATATTTTTACAACACCAATGCCTATCAGAACTCCAATTGAAGTATAAACATCAGTCATTAAATGTTTTCCATCGGCTTCGAGAGTAATGGAATGGTTTTTCTTTCCGTTTTTAATCAATATCAGTCCCACCGCCAGATTGATGGCTGAAGCACCTAATGAAACCAGTAGCCCGATGCCAAGATTCTCGAGAGGCTGCGGGTGAATAATGCGGGGAATAGCCGACCAGATAATGCTGAAGGCTGCAATAACAATGAGACCACCTTCAATAGCACTTGAAAAATATTCGGCTTTGTAATGACCATACGCATGTTCCTCATCCGCTGGTTTTTCGGCCAGGGTAATCATAAAAAGAGCAACAATAGCAGCAATTAAATTAACGCCCGACTCAAGAGCATCGGAAAATAATCCAACTGAACCGGTAAGGAAATAAGCAAAAAGCTTAAGCGCAATCGTTGCTACTGCCGCTGCAATAGCAAGATAGATAAACTTTTTCAGTGATTTGGATTGCATAAAAAGGATACAAATTTCAATTCCCAAACTTACAACTATTTCAGTCTGCCAAGCCTTGGTTAGCGTATAATTTACCTTATATCCATTTAAATATCCGGAATTGTAGATTTCCCTGCGCTACTCTTTTCAAGACTTTTCCGGCGTATCACAGTGATTTATATACCTTTCCTTTATACAATTCATGTATTATTAATTTGTCTTATAAAGGTAACATGGAATTACTAACGATTGCATATTTTTAAAGGTGTTCCCTGCATTCTGCGGGGAAGTCAGTGAGCTAAAGGTTTACCATAATATCATCCTTGGTTGGAGAGAAAATTGGCTCATGGCTATTGTATTAAAAAAGATTACCTTTTTTAATCCTTCCAATCAAAAATTTTAGTATTCCCTTTATCCGAATTTAAATACGTTGCTCCGGATGTTACTCCCAACTTTAAACCTCTTTGAGTTCCTAGCCCTACACCTCCCAGTGTCAAACCTGATTCATGCATTAATCCCACGTCCGAAACCGTCATGTTATCTTCAACGGTTGCATAAACTGAAGCATCAAACTTTAATCCGGTTCCGGTTTCTGGAATAGTGGTAGGTAAGCCGGCACCCATTTTGATTGTAGTCCGGTTTGTTTCGGGCCAGATGCTTTCAACTGCAGGAGTTTCAGTGTCCGATTCTCTCATTACACTGATACCAACACCAACATCAATTTCTAAGCCATAGCTTTTACAATCAACCTGAAAACTACCGATTAACAAGGGCACTTTTATATCGGTACACACATTATCACCCGGAAAAACCGGAAGTATTCCTACTATTGTTGATGGAATACTGTCATTTTCATCATCAGAATCTTCTTCGGCTACTTCTTCAGGAAGGCACCAGGATGAAGCATCCACTTTTGCCAGGTCACTTGCATAAGATGTAATTTCGCGCACAAATCCTGCAACAGGCATTGAAATCATTATCTGGATACCGAACTCCCTCTGATCGGGAAGGTAGGCTGTATATGCCCACTTGAGCCCATGGTTGTAATATAAGGTAAGTTGTTTGAATGTTGTATTACAGAATTTTTCGTAGGTGGAGGAGTACGAACCAAGATAAGTGGTTAGTTTTGAGGTGGCAATCTGGCAATAGGTTGCCCTGATTTTTTCTTCACATAATCTGGAATCACTTGTTTTATTGCACTCTCCGATTTCTTCATTCATTTTACGGAGTAATTCGTCCATATCCTTTACCCTTTCTCGATCAAGTTTGGCAATGGCTTCTCCATAATCGAAAGTAAGAGCACGAATTGTGTCGGACAAATGTTTAAACATGGTTGAAACAATCAGATAGCTCTTTTTACATGATACAGTTAAGCCGTCTGGTGTCTTTACTTTTCTGGAATCCATCTGGGTTCTGAGATCTTCGATCATGGTTTCAAAACCACCTTGCGACTTGGTTTGCAGTGTTTCAATATAATAATCTATTGCTGCCATCCGCAACCGGTATTTGGGCATCCATTGCGATTTTACTGATTTAACATTGGCGGGCATTTCGATGCACGATATAAGCAGGCTCTCATTTAACGGCTCCCTTTTATGTGTTTCCATCAATATTTCGCCTACATCCACATCCTCTTCCAGCTTTTTTTTCAATTCCTTCAGGTATGATTCTGCTCCTGAAGTATATCCTCCCTGGAGCGAATGAGTAAAGTAATCAATTGCCTTCCTGTCTTGCCCTTTCTCCATGGCGATTTGACCAAGCAAAAGGTTAGCATCAATTTCGTACGGCTCCATTGCAACAGCTTTTTTAAGCCACGATTCAGCCTGACCCAGTTGACCCATGCGCCGGTAGGCATCGCCCAGGTTGCTGAACGTATTCAGGTTTGGATTTACTGAGGCTGAATATTGGAGAATTGGAATGCTCTTTGCCGGGTGGCCACAGATATTTAAAACGCTGCCAAAGCAACTGATGGCATTTACATCCTCGTAATTGGACTGAACGGCATAGCCAGACAAGAGCACTGAACTGAATGTATTTTCCTGCAGGAGATTCACAATTGACATCTCGCCGATTTTATCACTGGATCTCAAATAATCGCGCTGCGCTTTGCATGCGGCAACAGTTCCCGGTGGAAGACTGTTTTCAAGACCTGCAACCGTTTTATCAACCAGTTTTTTAAATGCCACGGGACTTGAGGGAGTAGATTGAATTGAGTCGTCAGCAGGATCGCCAAAATCACCTTCTTCCTTTTCGACAACGCTCTTTTCGAAAGCATTCATGAAATTCTCCATTTCCTGCTCTTTTTTCTCCATTCTTTTCTCCAATTCGGTCTGCTCTTCTTCCTCTTCCTCCTCTTCCACCTGGGCTACAGCAAACTGAACACTGAAAAATATGAGATAAATAACAAAGAGAATCCTCAGGACTTTTGTTGTTTCCATGCTGTGAAGGCTTACCAGGTAATACTTTCGAGAATTTTTATCATCACATCGGGATACCAAACCCTTTCATTTTTCAGAAGGTTATAATTTACATAAATGATCTCCTGATCATCGGCATACCAGAAATGGTACTGATCCATCTGCATCATAAATTCATTCCGGCTGCTTTTAAATGTCTTCCCTCCAATAACATAATCTAATGGTGGACTGGCTTTCAGATTAATTGCACCATTCATTTTGCTGGTCATATCCATCAGCTGCGCCGTTGTTAGTTTTGCCGTATTCGGTGTGCGGGTAATTGTAAAAATTTCGGAGCTGCTCCATTCATCTTTTGTCCAAAGTGATACTTTATTTTCGCTCAGGCTTTTACTCTTAAAAATACCATCATTTTTTGCAAGTCTATACTCCCAGTCCCACGGATATTTAAGGCTTACTTTGGGTGGCTGAACTTTAAGCTTCTGCCATTTGGTAATTTCAAAGGGTTTATAATATTCCTCAATGGCTGTTATGAGCCAGGCTGTGGCAGCTTTTTTAGTTGAAAAAGTATCCCTTTTCTGCGTCATATAAAACTCGGCATAACAAAGTGGATTAACTCTTCCACCCTGGGTTTCGGAGTAATTGCACGAACTTGGCTCCACCTTACCTATCATTTCGTCGTCCTTGTAATAATAACTGGCTGATTGGCCTGTAGCGTAAGTACAGTCAAAAGATTTGGTCGTAACTCCGGTTGGCAATTGCTGGCTATAGGCAAATGATGCAACCATTAGGATGAAAATCATTAAAATGGATTTCATGTGTTCGGGTTTTACGAATTCGGATTTGGGATTTGTTCGTTTTAATTCTTGCAAGAGTATCAGCTCATGGCAAACCATTTCTGCTCTGCAACATGCTGCAAATCGGTTAACATCAAATAAAAAGGCCTGGTTACCAGCTCATGCTTTCAACAATGGCTTTCATCACTTCGGGATACCGTATGCGTTCGTCTTTCAGCAGGTTGTAGTTGATGTAAATGATCTCCTTTTCATCGGCGTACCAGAAATGGTATTGATCCATTAACGACATAAACTGATTCTGAGATGTTTTAAAAGATTTTCCACCAATTTCAAATCCCTCTTTCGGCGAACTTTTGATGTCGATGGCCCGGTTCATCTGGGCAGCCATTTCCATCACTTTTTCGGTTGAGAGTTTGGCGGTATTTGGAGTCCGGATGACGAAACAGACTTCGGACATCCCACCCGGAACTTTTCGCATCAGCGTGAGCTTGTTTTCAACCTCGATTTTGCTTTTAAAAACGCCTTCGTACTTGTCTGTTTTATAGGTCCAGTCGAAGGGGTATTTCACACTTACTTTAGGAATCTCAACTTCAAGTTCCTTCCACCTATCTATGATTGCCGGTTTGTAATAATCCTCCATGGTAGTGATCATCCATGCAAAAGCCTGATCATTTGTGGCAAACGTGTCTTTTTTATTATGGTTGTAAAAATCGGCTATGAAATATTTATTAACACCGTCTTCTTCAATTCCGTTATAATTGCACGCATCCGGCAGAATCATGCCAACCATTTCATTGGATTTATTGAAATAATAGCTGCTGAGGCCTGGCGCATAATTGCATGCGTTGCTATCGATGGTAACTCCTTCCGGTAATTGCTGGCCAAATGACTGATAGCCAATCACCATCAGTAAAAACAGAATTGCTGGCTTCATACTTATTGTTTTACTATTTCAACTCTGCGGTTCAGTTTCCGGCCTTCTTCGGTGGAATTAGTAGTAACAGGACAATATTGACCTGCTCCTTCGGACATTATACGGGAAGCGGCAATTTTACCGGTGGTGACCAGGTAATTTTTAACGCTTTCGGCCCGGGCCTTGGAAAGTGTAATATTGCCAGCATAGGTTCCTGTATTATCAGTATGACCTACAACGATAATCTTTACAGCAGGATTGGCATTCAGGTAGTCGGTAATCTGCGTAAGTGCTTCGGCTGATTCGGGCTTGATTACCGATTTCCCGACATCGAACAATATTCCATAAAGGGCTATTTTACCATCTTTGTCGATGGCTTCTTCCATATTAACAACAATATCCTGTTGCATTACTTCTACTTCCACAACTTCGATATTGTAACTGCCTGCATCAGTCGAATTTTCGGCAGTATGTACCTGAATATATACTTCCTTCCCATTTATACTGGCAGAGAATACAGTTTTTTTCTTATCCAGAACTTTACCCTTTACTTTTAAAATGGCATTGTAGTAATTCTGGTTTATCTGAGCACTGCTGAATTTCCGGGTTTCCCCTTCTTTTTTGTAATAAAAAACATGATAGTATTTACCACTTTTATTGATTTTATTTGCTTTCCCATCAACCCAATATACAAACTCAGCATCATTATACTCGCTGTTTTTGCAATCGGTGATGTAAAATCCGGGCATGCGGTTAAGGTAAGTAGGCTCTGCATCCGGGCAGCGAGGGGTGTCCTGTGCGTCCTGTGCAAATAAAACTGCAGAAAACAGAGTAAGACAAATGGCCAGTAACTTTTTCATTTTCAATAAAATTAGAGGTTAGTATTAGGTTGATCGGCTATATTTAATCAGAAACTCTTTTTTAATCGAAGTATTCTTACTGAAATAAATAGTATAGAATGCAAAAACAAACATATACTTATACAAATATATGCATATATTATTTTAAAAAAACTAATCCGGAATAAAAATTCTCTGTTTTTAATGAAATTTTTGTTATCCTATTAATTTATTTTCAGGATTTTCTTTATAGGTTCGTTCATAAAGCAAAATAAGAATTGACAATCAGTGAGATTATCTGGTCAGGCGAATACGCTATTGGAAGAAGATAAAGCCAACCTCATCTCATCGCACTTCCGCCTTAGGCATACTGTATAAATCAAGCAATTATAGCTTTTAGTAGTGTTTTCACCGGGCAACAGAGAAAAATTGTATAATATAGTCCGACTTGCCCCCAAGTACAGAAACAAAAGTCCCTACCGAAGCGCATTTTTATATCTTGTTGCTACAAACAGCATTGAACTCATTTAAACACCGATTAATATTTTCATCTAATCTGAGCATCCAACAACACTTTTTGCTTATCTTGAAGTCGGAAATTTGATTAGTTTTTAATCAGCTTCCGGTTATTATTCGACTTGTCTCCCACTCGCTCATCGCCTTGTCACTCAAAAAGCTAAAACTTCCCTAATCCTAAAACTTCAAATGTGCACCCGCTACATCATATCCACCGCACAAGCTGCCATTGAAAGCATTTTCTCTTTACCTCCTCAATCTCTTATAATTGAGAATAACTACAATATTTCCCCCGGACAGCTTGCGCCTGTTATAACCAACGAAAAACCTTATGAAATCCAGCTTTTCAAATTCGGGTTAACTCCTTTTTGGGCAAAAGCGGAAATGAATCTGATAAACGCCCGCACCGAAGGCGAGTACAACCATGATGATAATCCAAAGTTCAGCGGCGCAAAAGGCATATTGTTAACAAAAGCTTTCCGCAAGCCTATACGTTCGCAACGTTGTATAGTAATAGCATCGGCCTTTATCGAAGGCTTGCAGGGCAAAGCATCACAACCTTATGTGGTTTACCTGCGCAAACAGCAGAATCCTTTTGCACTTGCTGGCATATGGGATACCTGGCTTAATCCCGCGACCGGATTTCCGGAAAACTCTTTCAGCATCATAACTACAACCGCTAACAGCCTGCTCCGGCAAATTGGCAGCAAGCGTATGCCTGTAATTTTATCAGGTTCTCAGGCCCGCAGATGGATTAAACCGGGCGTGGAGTTAACCAATATTACCGCTATGCTTCGCCATTACGATTCGCAGTTGATGAATGCCTATCCCATCGATCCCAAAATAAAAAAATCGACGGAAAACGATAAACTGCTGATTAAACCAACTGGCAACAAAGTGTTAATTGAAGAGAAAACCCCGATTATAAATTATCCGCACACCTCCGGATTTCACCAGGCTAAAAGGGCTAATAAGGCAGCGGATACCTCCACAATGGAAGAACGTCAGGCATACAGACTGGCTAAAGAAAAGGAGAAAGAGCAAAACGAAGGGAAAACTCTTTATCCATAAACCGGTATAATTCGAGGGTCGAGCATGATTCATTTAAAACTGATTCATGTAACCTTTCCTGTAAAGAGTCGTCAAACATTTTATAAAATTTCAACCACCTAATTTAAATTGAATACTATGTCAATCTGGCGCGTGATCCTTTGTATTATTTTTCCGCCGCTTGCAGTTATCGATAAAGGCTGCGGCTCGCTTTTACTGGTTTTTATCCTTACCCTGTGCGGTTGGATACCGGGTGTAATTGCGGCTTTGATTATTGTTAAGAAATAGGAGAGGATATGACTGTGAAGAATAACTCTTAAAAGGGGCGACTTTGCGAAGGGGCGACAAGCCGAAGGGCAAAACTATTCTTAACTCTTTCAGGTTACATAATACGCTGGCTTCAAAAATAATAGCGGAATAGTTTTGAGAATAGAATTCAGGATCACTTACAAAAGATGTAGCTATAGTAATGAATTAGACGAAGCAGATAAAAATTCTGAAAATTTCGAATGATCATTTTGAACTATTTCATCTGTTATTGAATCAAAGTTTACAGAATCTATAAGTGAATAAACATCAGATTTATATTTATAAACCTGATCAAATAATTTGTGTTGTTGAGTGTTAAGCGGGGGTTCCTCAGCAACAATGTTATAATTACCTTTTTTAAACTTATTGTGATGTTCTATCTTTTTAAGAGCATTAACAAGCACTTCAAATTCATAGAGATTATCAACAATTGATTTTTCTGACATCATAAAATCAATACCCTGGTAGGTTTTTATACTTCCATTTTTTGTAATAAGAGATACATCGGTGTCCTTTATCAAACCGTGCACAATGGCTGATGACAACTTGAAATTAATATCAGCTTTTTCAGTTAATCCTGGTTTGGATAGTTGTTGTTTTAGTGTAGTATTAAACTGACTTTTAGGGCTTTTCTCTTTTTTTATGGATTCGCCGACAAAGATTTTATAATAATTTGCAAAAGTAACTTCATCGATAATGGAATCAATTGGATTTGGTGACCCAAACTGAACAAGACCTGAACTATATTTTGAAAGGTAGGTAAAGTATTCGCTGTTAAAAGGAAGATCTGATTTAAATAGTGATGTCTTTTCAGAAGACAACTGTTGATTTGACTGCATAACCTTACTTTCCATATTGCTGAATGAATTGTATGAATTGTAATAAGCGTCAACTGAAAGAAGTTTTTTTAACAGATTCAGTTTAGAAAAGGAATAATGAAACCAGATTTTACCAGGTGTAACAATGACCAGGCCTGCCGTAATTTTTTCATCGGAAGCGGCATTGGTTTGTAAATAAACCGGTGATAAGAAGGCTTTCATGGCTAAAATGTTGAAAGTGATGAGTAAACTAATTGTTCGATTTTTTGAAGACGTTGAGCACTTGAAAGAAACTCAATAATGCGTGGATACAGCCCTGGCAAGGTGTTCCATGCCCCGGGGATCAGGGCTGAGGTCGTCGTAATTGTATCGCGAACATTTTCATCATGGCACAAAGATAGCATGTTTTGAGCAATTTTAAATCGTTCAGATTTTGGTATATATTTAATTATTGATCGGAAATATTCGGTATTCATAAGTTTATCAGCTAAACTTATGCCAAAAGACGAATTAAATATCCCAAGACCCATTTCGCCACCGAATGTAAAGGCGTTATCAAATGCAAAATAAACTGATTTGTGAACTTCAGTCGAGACAAGTAAATTAAAATTACCCTTTTTACCCCGGTCGGTATTACTGACCCAAAGGTCGAAAATGGCAATCTTAATGAGATCTGCCGGATTAGCAAGCCGGTTAAATGCTGTCTTGGAATCAATCAATAGCGCATCGTTAACCAGATACGAATCAATGTGCTGAGAACCAAAACATACTACACCTGGTTTCGCATATAGCTTGTTCCTTCTTAAATTTCCAGGATCGAATGAGTTTTTTGTAAGTTCGACAAGTGCAATATTAGGTGTAGGAATATTGAAGCGTTTTAACAGATAATGACAAACTATTTCGTAAACCAAAAAGTCCGTTTCTTCCTTTTTAGGAGTTACGCGGTATTTGCAATAATAAATCTTATTATCCGAACAAAGAAACTTCATTGGGCTATGTCCATCAGTTTCTTCTTCCCTGATCAGATATTTCGAATAGATATGCTTCAACTCTTCAGACATCTTTTAATCTTATAGGATGGACGAATAAAATTATTGTAATAACATTTAAAATCCAAAAAAATGTAATGAAGTAAATCTAATCAGGATTTTTAAAGAATATGAGAATATAGCTCCCTTTTTCTTCAGTAGGAGTTTCCCCAACTTTTTAACCAGCATCTACCTCGTAAGCATAATCTTACCCGTAAACGATTTGTTCTGCGCAAAGCATTTTAAAAAATAGATGCCAGTGCTATACTCACTTAAATCAACTTTTAATTGCGTATCACCACTCACTTTATATGTTTTTATCAGTTTGCCTGAAATATCGGTGAGATACAACTCCTTTAGCTCGCCTTGTAACTCAACCGTTACCATTCCAGTGGTTGGATTCGGATAGTATTTTATCTCCAGCGGTTCATCCGGCTGAACCGGCTCAACAGGTTCTTCGGCCGGCGAAACAGAAATGGAATCGGCTACCGCGGCTATTTCAGTGGAATCCGCAACTGCAGGTTTGGTAAAATCCTGCAACAGTTCTTTTGGCTTGGATGGCTCCCTGGTGCGTGTTAAATCCAGAATTTCGTGGGCA
>Ga0209800_10002875_pt1 | contig 14484 bp, 9 predicted proteins | sample Higcelweek8metaG_FD_187174 | JGI IMG/M metagenome (GOLD analysis project Ga0209800, IMG submission 187174) | Freshwater pond sediment microbial communities from the University of Edinburgh, under environmental carbon perturbations - High... | ecosystem: Environmental > Aquatic > Freshwater >...
GCCCTTCTTCAGGTATAAACGCAGCAAGCAGATGATCCAGCATCCCCAGTGCGGCAAAGACCCGAACCAGGGTATCAGTTGAACAAACTCCCCGTTTCTCAACCCGTGAGAGCGTAGCAGTACCCACGCCGGAGCGCAGGGCAAGCTCTTCAAGGGTTATGTTTGCATTTAACCTGGCGGTTTTAATAAAATGCGCAATTGCTTGAAGGGCATCAGAAGGGGTGGTGAGTTGCATTGCTTGCCTTTTGATCATAATTAATAAGTAAATCGCAAAACAAGCAATAACATATCAGTTATGATTTATTATTACAAGCAGGCAGGCCGCAGGACACTTTTTAGACAATGTCCAGGCAGTAACCGATGTGCTGTTGTTCGTGATCGCCATCAGCGCTAATCCGCTGCTGACGCTTTACAAAGGCAAAGCCACGTCCCAGTTCAAGCAGGAAGGCATGGAGCTTGTCTATCAGTCCTTGTTCCAGCTCTTTTTCCAGATAATTACGGTTTTCCTGCATACCAAGAAATTCAAGGACAAACGGATCTTTTATGATGTCCTGCGGTGTCGGCCCCGGCTCCAGGGTATGTATTTCTTCCCGCACCGGTCCGCGATCCCGGCTTGCCAGCAGACGCTCATAGAAAAAGGAGCATATCTGCCGGTCAAGCTGGCGAGTACTCCAGTTGGCAGCAATGCACTCATCAATATAGAACTGGCGGACTTCAGGGCGCTCTACCTTCAGCAGCAGGCGGTAGTGGGTCCAGGTCAATTCAGGGCGAACAACAGGCAACTCATCACGAACTGCGTGTCCAGTACTTGGAGGCAATTGTGAACGCAGTGCGTTCACAATCTCAAAGAAAAGGTAAAAACTTCGCATAAACCACAAATTACGCCGATCAAACCCCTTGCCGATTGCTTTGGTCAGGCGAATAGATATCTCCTTGATCAGGTATTCACCATACTCGGCAGTAGCTTTCCCCTTCTGTTCTTCTTCAACAATGATCCGGCCTATTTCCCAGTATGCCTGAACCATGGCAAAGTTTACGGCGCGATAGGCGCTGCTGCGGGCATCGGCCAAAACAGCGCTGATCCGCTGATAGAGTTGTTCAACATTCGCCTGAGGAGGAGTAACGGCAGTTTTACTCATAGCCATCAGTCCCCTTCTTCAGCAATAGCATCTGAAGCACCTCGTACAGTTTGCTTGTTTCGTAAGTGATTTGGGCGGATGCTGCCATGGGTGGCTCCTGTTCGGTTGTTTTCTGCTACGTGGTATCCGGGGGCAGCCGTAATCCGAATTTGGACGTTTAGATTGGTTTTACTTCGGGAATTCCAGCCATCGGCTTGCTGAATGACGCTTCAAGGACTTGCTCCCAACATTCGGGTTTTTTCGCCCACTCGGATATCATTCTGCCATTTGATGTTTTATGCAGAATCGAATGCACTTCTCTTGCCCACACATCAAGTTGCTGTTTAAGTTTGTGAGATAAATCCTGTTGTTGCCAGACTCTATCCAAATCAAACCTGTCACCCAACTGATTGGCAAGTACTGATACAAGATACGTGGCAACATTCCCCTGAAATGCCTGGAACATGGGGCGAACCAGCTTGTTTGTTGCCTTGAATATAATAGCCTTGGCAATCAGCCGTTTATAGTAAGCTGTATCTATTTCAGCAGCCAGATTTCCAGCATTAATCTCTTCCATAATTGCACAGAAGTTCTTCTGTGATCCAAGGGCAACAATATGTGGTTTCTGGCTCCACGCATTCAAGTATTTTGCAAGGTCAGTTTTGGATATTTTACGGGCATTTGGCATGGAATCCTTAAGTTTTTTAAGGGTTGCCGGAGTTTTGCCTTCGCAGGCAAGCAAGGTATTGTAACTGCCGGTAGCACGTTCATAAAACCATCTGCCTGTTCCATCCGGACAGAACACCGTGGTAGAAAGCTTCTCAATTGCAACATGGAATGGTTTGTTAGCGGAAAGGTCGGCTTGCTTGACAGCATTCTGGCTGTTTGCAAACTTTGAAATATCAGAAATCAGTTCTTCTTCTTTTTCAGGATCATCCGATTTAAGTACAAGCACTTTTACCGGAACCATGACATTACGAAGATCGACATCAGTATTTTTCTTTTTGGTAAAATAGATTGAAGCTGTTGTCTGACCTCCGTTTACTATCTGCATTCCTTTCATCCACGCGATACCAGGGCCACCTGCACTTGTGCTACCCATACGAACGTCATCGGCAATAACAACAATCCCGTTATTATAAGCCATAAAATTTTCCGGGGCATCTTTAAGGGTATCACGAATACCTTTGTTCACCTTGCCTGTGGCGCTTAGAAAGGATCTGACGTTTGCTTCAAGCAGGCGAGCGCCATACTTTTCATAAACGTAATAAAGTGTTTCAGCAGGGAACACTGTAAAGATGCAGTTATAATCAGAACGACTTGCAGGCACACACACACAGGGAAGTGCAGAACCTGAAATTTCGGTAAAATTGACCGTAATTTCATCCCGAGGCTTTCCTTCAGACCAATGGCGATAGAGTCGCTCTATATCCATTACTTCCAGTTTGATCGTTTTTGAGCTTACTTCTCGCGCTTTAAAAAACTTTGCCTTTGCTTTTCTGTCAGTCAGGACATAAATCCTTATCTGATCGAGATTTGGATAGCACTCCTGAATTGTAAGTGCGAGGCCGTATGCATCTGTAGATTGATCCATTATGGACAATAACTTGCCTTCAGCACACTTTGACAGAAATCTGAGACACTGGTCTGCAGCAGTTTTAGTTTCTGCGTCAGGTACTGGCTCAATTTCATTTGTGCCGGTGTAAAGACTGACAAACAAGTCAATCTGGTCACACTCTTCAGATATTGCATAACCGCTTATGCGCAGATTGGCATTACCAATCTTGCCTTCATAATGGCAAACCACCGGCTCAAACGTCATGCCTATCTCACACATATGTTGCATGACAACCTCTGCAAACCCAAGCTCGGGATATGGAACATCTGTTTCCTTCACTTCTGCCTGTGTCTGTCGTAAAAAATCGATCAGTTCCATATCAAAGCACTCCTAATGAATGTAATACCTCTGAAAATCTGAGAGATTGCAATCCTGCAGTATCAAGTTCAATCTCGTAACGGGCTTTCAATATTCCATGAGACACATTTCCCGGTACAAGTTTTGGGATGCTGGCATCAACCGAAAAAATCCAGGTGCCGGTATGGCAGAAATGTCGGGTATACCTTGTTTCCATTGTCTGAAAAAATCCTGCATGAAGTAACCTGATTTCATATTCTACAAGTGCAGACGAATCAGCACTCCTGATCTTTGTTCGGACAAGGTCAATTCTTTCAGGAAGGCTAAGGCCTGAATCTTCAAGCTGTATACGGATGGCTCCAAGAAAAAGCGGATTTCTGAGGCTGTTATCAAGCTGATCGAGAGATGATATTCTTGCAGGGAAAATACCGGTTCTGGTCGTTGTTTTGACTTCTATAGCACCTTCACCCAACATGAAATCCTGAGCCCCGTCCATAGGACCCGCCCAGGATTCAAGGGCTTTCATGGCCGGAAAGCCAGAATCAACCAGCATCCCAAGCATCATTATTTCACCATAAAGCCCTACTTCTGCATCAAAGGACAACACCCCTTCCTTGTTGCGCAACATAAAGTCTTGCCATGCCCTGATTCTCCCAAGGAAAAGGCCAAATGACCGGCTTTCATTTTTCTGGCTGTTGTTCTCAAGCATACAAACAATATCAGCAGCCATTATGGTAAACATATCAAGACTTCCAGCAGAATGCTTTAGAAGAGCTACCCAGCAATGATCTCCCTGTTGATCGCCAAGATTCACTTCTTCAACACCAAATCCCCTGCCTTCTGGCAACTGCCCTTTGGCTGGTATTTGAATTGAAGAAAATCCGACAAGTACAGCCTCTTCATTTCCCGGATAATGCCTTCCCGCAAGCAGCTTGCAGGAGGCTTTCAATGAAACAGGTATTGTAATCCAGCCTTCATCACCCCGGCTGTTGCCTGCCAGTGCTTTCCAGGCTGATGCAATTTCTTCTGCCTTATTCAGCGGATCCATATTCCTGCTCCCAAAGGATGTTGAAAACCTCACCGTAAAATATCAGATTACAAGCGGTCAAAATTATCCCGTATCCTTTTCAGGATCGCATCAAACGGAATCAAGCCTGCATAATACAATCCTTCTGTTTTTGCATACTCGGCTTTGTAGAGCTGCAAAATATCCGGCACCTGAAACAGGAACGCCTGATTTTCAGAGATACACCTGACATCCTCTTTGCGGAAGCGCTGTTCCTTACGTTTATGATAGGTCTCTGTGCCAATAAACTCCTGCACGCACGAATCAGCCAGCAAACAATAGATATCGTAATAATGCCGCAGAAAGTTTACCGGAAAACCTCCCGACTCCTGTTGCTGGCGAAACTTGGTTGATACCGCCTGAAGTTTTTCAACCAGCGTATAGGCAGGATGATAGCATTTCACCTGCAATGCCCTGTTATCAGTAAAAGTAACTCCAGTTATTGCTGCCTTGTCCAGCGCCCATGACGAAATATCCACCGCCTGGTTTGGTGTGGTATCATCAAAGCCCACTTCCAGCAGTATGCCCGGTTTCAGGCCGGCAATTCCCTGCAACGCAGTTGGATATATCATGCGGATTCCGGCACCGCGAAACTGGTCGTCATCAAACTCATGGTCACGATTGACGCTCTCTATACCGGGTATACGAATGTTTTCGGCCAGCCAGTCAAAGAAGCGGCTGCGTGATTCGACATGTGCCGGTTTCTGGTGATTTTTACCAGCCATTACCTGTAAATCTGCGGGCGGCTCAATACGGATATCAATATCTTCAGAGAAGCGCTCAATAATCCTATATCCCTTTGAAAGCGACGTTCCTCCCTTCAACTCAAAGATAAATCCCTGTTTTGCCAGGCCATACAGAACATGCATGATCCAGTAATCTTTTTCGATCAACTGCGGCAGTATACGCTGTTCATTGGAGACAACCTGAATCAGGTCGCGAAAGTCTTTCAGGTTGTGCAGATAATTGTCAGTTTGCATTGGCAAGCGCCTCCTCCAGCAACTTGCGTGTGGCCACTTTTGCAAAGTTTTTGACTGCGGATCGCAGACGTTTGACATCCATTTCCAGTGCCTTGTCCCGCGCCCTGGCAAGAACAGCGTCACGATCTTCCGCCAGTTGCCCCAGATTATTCAGCAGATCTACCAGCAGGAATTCGGGAGATGCTTTCTTCGGAAAGCGAGGCTTTCTGTGGAACTCAAACAGTTGCCCGCCAAGTTCAAAACGCCCGTGTCGTTTGTGGTTGTAGACAATCTGATAATTGTAAAGCTGTGTTGTGCCGAGTCCAAGTGAGTTGTAATCGTTGGGAGAGGTCACCAGATAATCATCATCTTTCAGGAAAGAGGTCAGCAGTTTGTCTGTGCTGGCAGGTAACACGCCAAATCTGGATAGACGGGGAGATTGATACAGTCCGCTGCCGACTTTTAGCAGTGCGCCCTCATCCACCAATCTGGCAACATCGCGATCAACGCTGCGTGACAGTTTTTCAAGATCAGCACGACGGTATACCTGACCCGGCTTCAATTTTGCTTTAAGGTTTTCCAGAGCATTCATGACAGTTACCCCCAGAAAAAGCATATCAGGAAGAGTACCATTTTTATATATTTTTGTTAAAAATTCATGCAAGACAATATTACTGTTTCTCAATAACAAGACTAATTTTATTCAGCGGATCCATATTCCTGCTCCCAAAGTATGTTGGTTACCTTGTACTCAACTTTTCTTCCGGAGCTGCTACCTGGAAAACTCACACCAAATGCAACAATCGGCGGTGTGTCATCAGGAAGATTTGCATCTGATTTTTCCGGATCAAGAACATAGAGCAGAAGAAGACCTCTTTCCGGATGAGCAGGTATACCGTTAGCGCCGAATCCCCGTACTTTCCTGATTGCCGGTCCATTAGGATCATCTGGTTCGGTTCGATCCTGCATCCTGCCAGGATCAGCCCGCCATGCTTTACGGGTTTCCTCCAAAGCCACCTGCCAGACGGCATCATCAAGATCAATTGACTCATCACGGGGCGACATCAGCCGCCCGATTGAATATCGGTCTGCATGATTGGCATTCTGGGTCCGCTTGAGCATTTTAATTCTGATTCCATTGACGATTTCCACTTCTTTACCGCCAACAGCTCCAATAAATGCAACTGTCCAGGTAACAAGTTCATTGTCACAGTTCAGGGATTCAATGAATTGAGCCAACAAAGGACCATTAGCCCTGTACGCAGACGGGTGTGCCTGGTAGCATCGAAGGAAATCTGCAACATCAACTGCCGGGATATCATGCCAAAGATATCCGGACCATTCTTGTTTTTTGCCACCACGTTGTCTGACAGGATTAATTTCTGCTGGCTCCTTCATTGCTAGTACCAGTCTGACTGCTGCATCAAGGTTGCTTTTTAATTTAAGCGGGTCACGATGCATGGAAACGGTTTCAACAAGACTGCCACTAAAAGAAAGCATCAGACTCTTTGCCGTGCGCATTTTTACCTGGGATGTCACCATTAACACCGAATGTGATTGCACTTTAAAGCCATAATCCCGAGGAGTACCGCCGCTTTCAGCCATAAGGTCAAACTCTTCACGCAACTCTTCGGCAGCATCAGTTATATGACGGAACCATTCAACCAAATCCTCCGTTGTATAAAGACGACAAATATCCAGATAGTCCGGACGATAGCCAAACCAGCGCCCCATCTGCATCAGGGTATCGTACATCTTTGAGGCTCGAAGGAAGTAACTTGTACAGAGTCCCTCCAGTGTAAGACCTCGTGAAAGCTTGTCACCACCAATGGCAATCACTTTAAGCCCTGTGCCCTTGTATTCCGAATAATCCAGGGCATCTTTTGCTGTACCATTGATCATTTTAACCTGAATATCAGCAATAATTTCAGGCAGACATTCCAGCACCTGCCCCCAATCCGGCATCGGAGGCGCATCAATATCAGGATGGTTTGTCTGAAGGATTACACTTGTAGGTAAAAAATCATCATTCCAAATTATTTTAAGGCTTGAATGTATGTTTTGGATATCAATACCACGTCTTATTCTCTGGTTCAGAGCTTTTACATAATCGTCAACCTGGTTATAAACAGCTTGCTGAACCGAGTTGAAGCGTGTCACGTGTACCAACATGGATGCGTGTGCATCCCCCTTGTTTCGCAATTTTTTGACTGCACAGGCAAGGATAAAACTGCCAATGGCCTCAGCAAGTGAGTCAGGAATACAATATTTACCGTTAAAAAGAGGCCTGTGGCCGTTTTTGTGTTTATCAGGAATCCAGCAGCTACTACCAGCGGCACCTGTAGAATCATCAACATACCTTGTCAGAGGCAGGCCTTCATTCCGCAGTTCACCATTTCCAAGGCCAAAAAGTCGTGACGGCCCAATATAGTTAGATGGTGCGGCAAGATTGATTATGAAACTGGAAGGGAAAAGATCTGGGCCTTCGTCCAGGGTACGTCCGCTTTCATGGATAAAGATGTTGGCAAACGGAGTAGCTGTATAACCGACATAAGCCGAACGGGAAAACGAGTGAAGCAATCGGCGGATCAGGCTGTTAATGGCTTTGGGTTCATGCTCAAGGTCTGGATTACCATCTCCATCAAAAATCTGTGCGCCTGTGTCTACTGATGCGTTGTCAGCCTCATCATCAATAAGCAACAGGGGAAGATGGCTGACTATTTTCCTTCCGGACTCAGGGTCTTCAGTATTGGCAACATGTTTTTGAAGCCATTTCAACAAACTGTTCAGAACAGTTTTATTTTTCTTTACGACAAACAGCCAGGGTCTTTGCTCAGGGCTTATGCCCAAATTTCTTGCAACTCGTATGTTGAAATCACCCTTATCAGATCTTGTCGTCGCATAGTTTGGACGAATGTTAGGATCGCCGTCAATCTCTCCCACACCGATTGGAGAGATTACATCGTGAACCGGCTTTGTTTCGTAGCCGAGGAAACCTTCGTCAAGCCTCATCTGGGTTTGTGATCGAAGGTTGTTGTGGAGCCCTGCCAAAACGATGATAATTTTATAGCCAGCGTCTGCTGCCTTGCAGATAAGGCCGGTGTAGTTACCTGTCTTGCCTGACTGCACATGGCCAACAACAAGACCACGGCGATCCCAGACTCCATCTCGAAGCGGATCCTCAAGTTGCGATAGAATACTGTCCGTTGTCCGGTCAAGAGCTTCAACTGCAGTAAATGACAGAGACCTTTCAAGCCATTCCCAATATCTTTGCCAATACCGCCACTCCCTTTTCCTTGTGGCATTCAACCAGGGTACGTGACCTTCATCATTTTTTAGTGCAGTGTCCTTACCTATCCAGAGACTGAATCTGCGGATAAGTTCGTTGGTGACAGCTTCATGATCCAGGCCTTCACGAGCCATCGGCATGATACCAAGTACCATGTTTATTTTTTCCGCTATCAATGCAGGCGTAATGGACGTGCGATCCTGCTCCTGTAGAAGTAGAACTTGCGCCATTTTTACAACTTCCATCTGATTTTTATCTGGTGAATTCTCCATGCACGTCCCCTTTTTCAGTCTTGCAGAATGTCCGGCAGAGAGTTTACAAGCTCTGTAAAGTTCTGAAATGGTTCTGTTCTCAAGAGCTGTGCTCTGGCAAGGTCAGGAGCCATACCTTTTCTTGAGACGAGATTTTTGTATAGTACATTAAGAACGGCCATGATCTCCTTTGGCGCATCCCCGGAAAAACCGGTTCTCAAGACATCTTTACCTTCAGCTGTATCAAGCCAGATTTTCTGTACTGGAACTGTTTCTTCAATAATCTTGATCATTGTCTCAATCTGGAGCTTGAGTTCACCTGCATCATCAAGCAGAGACTTTACCGAGGGATGCGTCCGGTCTATACGATATCGCATACTTCCGCCGTTGTACTCAGCTTGCCACGCCTGTATTAGCGAGCCTCCGGCGGAGGTTCTGGGCACATAACTTCCACGATGTGCATAGACTTTACGCGCACGGGATCGAACATCATCTGCAATCTGTGCAAGTTGTGTCCGAATAGCGACAGGTGGCCTCGCTGTTGATTTTCTTATATCCAGTTTCCACTCAGCATCAGCTGAATTTGGTATATCGAGACGAATACGCGCAAGCCGGTGTGACTCCTCTTTTGTCCAGGCACGCCCCTGTCCCAAGCCAAGCCAGCTACCAGCAACAAGAAGTCGCTTATTACGGTACACATAAAACCCCTGCTGGGCAGTCCAGCCATCAGGGCCACCGGCACTTTCAAATTCCTTGCTATCCATTTTGTCACGATGGGGCAACACATAACCCTTTACTTTTACGGTTCCATTTTCTGTTTTTATCGAAACTTCAGGTGAGGACCATGTCGCGCTACGGTTTTCAAGAAACGGATTCCATGGTTTAACGGGCATTCCATTTATAAGAATGCACATCTGGGAATTTACACCTTCAAGAAATCGGTGAAAAACCATTGCCAAATGCTCTTCACATAGGTCAATCAGATTCAGAAAATTTTGTTCGCTAAAACCGGGGGTGACAACCCTGTCGAGCAACTGCCACAAAACCAGAGTGCCATGTTCAAGCGAATCAAGATCTTTAAACAGCTTTTCTGATTGTTTTTCAATACCTTCCAGAAGATACCATCCATCGTCCTTACTGTTGGCAAGAACATCAAGATCCCACCTCAAGCATCTGAAAGAGTTGTTTTTACGACTCGCAACAGAAAGCTTTCGACATTGCGAGAATGATGCTGTTTTAAGGCCAAGTCCAAATCTGCCAAGGTCACCAGACGCCCTTTGTTCCAAAGGATTGATCTCGCCAAGGCGCATTGCCCGTTCCAGTTCTTCATCATCCATCCCTGTTCCATTGTCTAATATCCGTATGCAGCTTGCCTCGGCATTCCAAGAGAAATCAAGTTTTATGACTGTTGCTTTTGCAGCAATACTATTATCAATAATATCAGCCAACGCAGTTGCTGTATTATATCCAAGGCCTCTCAGTGCTTCGATCATTGCCGCCGCTTTGGGAGGCGCGTGTAGTGCCGTCTTTTTTGTAATCTGTTTCATTCAACAAAACCCTTCAGTTTTTTTGACCTGCTGGGGTGCCGCAATTTATTTAACGCTTTTGATTCAATTTGCCTGATCCGCTCGCGGGTCACTCCCCAAAAATATCCAACCTCTTCAAGCGTATGATCACGTTCTTCTCCAATGCCAAAACGTAACCTGATAACTTTTTCCTCACGTGGTTCCAAGGTGCCCAGAATTTGTGTAACCTGATCCTGTAATGCTGCCCTGCTGACTTCTTCCACAGGGTTCTGCTCGTCTGTGGCCTTTATGCTTTCAATTCCGAGCGGATCGTCCTCCATAAGCATTTCGAGTGATACCGGTTCATCCTCAATAATTTTAAGCATTTTAACAACTGTCTGAACTGGTATTCCCGTATGGTCAGAAAGTTCTGAGTGTGATGGTTCGTGCCCGTATAATCCCTGAAAAGTCTTTGCTTCTTTACTCAACTTGTTCAGTGATTCCACCATATGGACAGGAACACGAATGCTCTTGGCCTTATCTGCAATTGCCCGTGTTATTGATTGGCGTATCCACCAGGTTGCGTATGTTGAAAACTTGTTACCAAGCCTGTAATCAAACCGGTCAACGGCTTTCATCAACCCGAGATTACCTTCCTGGATTAGGTCAAGAAGTTGTAATCCTTGATTCTGGTACTTTTTAGCAATGGCAACGACAAGCCTGAGGTTTGAGGTGATCATTCTATCTCTTGCTATTTGAACACAGCTCTCAGCATCAGCAATTTTTTGAGACAATAATTTGTATTCGCCAAACGGTATTCCGATTTGTTTCTGCAATTCTAAAAGCTTAAGCTGTTCATCAAGTATTTCGCAGCTTACGGGTGCCAATTTGGCACCAAGCTCATCTTTATAAGCCGCTATGATCGTTGCACACCAGTCGAGATTCGTTTCATGGCCTGCAAACAATGCATGGAAATCATCAGAAGACATACCCACATTTTCAGTACAAATTTTGTAGAGCACTCTTTCTGAAGATTGAATAGCCGATGATGTTGCTTGAATTGAATTAACAAAACTTGTTAAAAGATTTGAATTCAGGGGAATTTGTGAAAGGTTTTTATAGATTTCCTCATGAAGCAGGTGCCGTGCGATTGGACTTTTCTCATTTTGTTCAAGTGCGGTGAGAACCTGAAAGTGTAAATATCGAATGGGTGCAAATTTTTCAAGACATTCAAAATGCAATGCCGATGTGTTTTCAAAAACTTTTCCGTCTTCCATTTCCTCTGTATCTGCATCTTCATCTACGCCAAACAAATCATCTCCATCAACACCATAGAGCTCAGACTCACTCTTGCTTACAGTAATTGAATCAATATGTATCAGTCCTGAACTGGCGTCGTTAACTTTGTCCAACAAAAATGAAACTGCGGGGGGACAATATGAAACTGCCTTTATTAATTCCTGCTTTCCGCTCTCCATCTGAATTCCAATTTCACACTCGTCTTCTTTTGATAGTAATGAAATTTTCCTCGCCTCTTTCAAATACAGCCAGCAGGGGTCATGTACAGGATTATTCATTTCCCACAGAAAATGCAGAGCATCATTCGCAAGCTGCTCGTCATCTTCTTCTACTTCTGACTCTTCAAAATCAATACTTGTTGGATAAATAAAATCACTGGTCATGCCATCAATACGAACACCGAGATCAGTCAGTACCATCATGAGACGTTCAGAATAGTCAAAATCCTGTTCACCCAAGTGTTCAGACATGATGTCTATCTGTCCAAAAACCAGTCGTCCGGTGTTTATTGCAGAAATTATGAGATTTTTCTCTATCTGCCAACCTTCGTGCTGTAAATGGGCTTTTGTGGCGCTCCAGATAATTTCAGGAAGATTTACATCGACATCATCCCAATCTTCATCAGAGTCAACCGGCTTACAAGAAGAAATATGTTTTTGAAGCTGTACAGCTTCATAAAGTATTGATTTGTCATCCTCGGGCGGTAAATTTTCAACATCCTCAATCCAACCGGAAGAGTCTAAAAAATCTGAATAATCATTGTCTTCACTTGAAGAGACGCTTTTGTAATCATCAGATTCTGATCTGGGTGCGACCGAAAATCCTGAATCTGTTACTTGTTGCACTTGCTGCATATAGTCAAGAAGTACCGCCATTGCATCACTCTGTCCAAATGCTTTAGTCAAGCATAATGCCGTTTTCCCCTCACTGTTTTCCATGTAGGGATTCGCACCAGCCTCAAGAAGCATTTTACACGTTTCCGAGTGCCCTCTCATTGCTGCATACATTAATAACGACAGGCCTTTTTCATCCTTTATATTGATGTCAACAGTTTTTCCAAGATGCAATTCAACGGCTCTTGTCGCACCTGATAACACTGCCATTTTAAGTAAAGGATTCATTAAAGTGATTGTTCCTTGTATCTACACGACACCGATATTTTTTTAACTCTCTGGCAGCTCAGCGTTACGGCCTGGAATTGTTGCCTGTTTTAACGTACTACTGGCACCTGCAGTTTCTTCCGATACAAGCCACCTTGCAATATCAGATATTGTCTCATCAACGAATCGGAAGCGGTTTTTTATTGAACACTCCCAAACCATGAATACCCTCCACCCCAAGGCCAAAAGTTGCTCTGTATTAATACTGTCATTACGGATGTTTTTACGTATTTTATCTTTCCAGAAATCAGTGTTTGTAGTTGGCCATTTGAAAAGGTGGCAATCATGACCGTGCCAAAAACAACCGTTTACAAAAATGACGGCTTTATATTTGGGAAAAACAAGGTCAGGTTTACCCGGCAGGTTCCGCACATGAAGGCGGTACCGAAAGCCCAATGCAAACAACTTGTGCCGGATAGTAATCTCTGGCTTGGTATTCTTGCCCTTGATACCAGACATCATTCTGCTACGGACTTCTTTGCTCACTATATCTGCCATTGATCACACCAACATCAGTATATCTCTAACAATTTTTGCAATCTTGTATGCCAGCAGAGGCGGCACGGCATTACCAACCTGTACATACTGCTGCGTCCTGTTCCCGCAGAAGTAGTAGTTATCAGGAAAAGTCTGAAGGCGTGCAGCTTCTCGAACCGTCAGGCTGCGACACTGTCTGGGGTCTGGATGGATATAGTAATGGCCGTCTTTTGAAATATGACTGGTAATTGTTGAGGATGGCCTTCCATACGCCTGAACACGAAAACGGTCGTTAAAGTGTCCTGATCTTGCGTTCTTGTGATTTGGAAGCAATTCTGGCGGGTATTCCTGGAGTCCGGCAGATCTGCCAGTATGTTGGGCAAAACATGAGGCAAACAGATAACGCTGAAGGTCATCAAAAATATGTCCGCGAGTAGAGTGATTACAGACCCCATCCATCCGTGAATCCAGATACCACCATTTCAAATCTTCTCTTACGTCAGGTTGACAGAGAACAAAACCATCATGCCCACGGTCAGCACAAACTGGAGAAGTCAGAACACCCATGAGAAACTCATAAAAATCATGACCATATTTATCTGCCGAACCTGTTACCCATTGTTGCTCCACAATACCGGAAATCCTCTGTAACCAGGCATCTTGGCTATCGATCTCTTTTGAAAGCCCGCTACGCAACTCTGGCAAGCCATTCAAGACGGCTTCTGTACAGACGGGAGCTTCAGGCGTCAGAATATTCGGCATGACTGAAGCAAAATCTTCACGAATTCCAAGTAAAATAACTCTATGCCGTGCCTGTGGAATACCGAATTGTTCACACTTTACGATATAATCTGCAGGAAGATGACTTGAACAAAGATCGCCAGAGTGACTTTGTGGTTTCGTTACCAGGGAGCAAATTCTGTATTTAAAGCTGTTTTGATTTGAATAGCTCTTGAATACCGCAGCAGGGTCTTGCAAATCGGATAGGATGTCTTCAAACATTGAGTGGCCATTAACTTTTGCCGACAACAGCCCTTTGACATTTTCCATTACAAAGACTGGCGGCTGATGTTTTGCCAAAATCCTCAGATACTCCAGATAGAGGATGCTCTTTTCATCGTCTTCCAGCCGGTAGCCATTCTTCCCGCAATTTCTTGACCGTCCGATTATGGAATAAGCCTGACAGGGCGGCCCTCCGATCAGAATCCATTTGTCTTGTCCTGAAATAACTTTAGCAATACGTTTATCCAACCTGTCATCAAACTCCTTGCCACTGCCTAACGCATCAAGCCATGCTTCATCCTTTGCCGCTGAAGCTTCGCCAGGATGCCGTCTGAAAAGCTCCTCTTTTGAAATATTTCCCCGCAAAAACAAGTAATAGTCATCTGGAACCGCATTATACGGGAATTGACGAAAAAAACACCGCAACTCCAATGTTTCATGGG
>Ga0209800_10002876_pt1 | contig 14479 bp, 15 predicted proteins | sample Higcelweek8metaG_FD_187174 | JGI IMG/M metagenome (GOLD analysis project Ga0209800, IMG submission 187174) | Freshwater pond sediment microbial communities from the University of Edinburgh, under environmental carbon perturbations - High... | ecosystem: Environmental > Aquatic > Freshwater >...
GCCGGAAACCGGAAACGGATCGGGTCCACGTCAAAAAAGAAAAGAAAGGGGATGCCAGCCGGAGCCTGTCCCGTGCTTCGACACGGGGCTGGCATGACATTGTACTTGTTGAAAATCCCACGCTCACACCCCACACCGTACCCTCGCCGAGCCTCACAACACGACGAAAAGCTGATGACAATTTAACCCGAGTTAGAGGGTAATTTGTCACCCCCCTTGTAGGAGAAGAAAGGGGAAACATGCAGCACAGCATCCCCCTCACCAAGAAAAACTAAGGCCTTGCTATCGCAAGACCAAGTTTTTCTATCCTCTCCCTCCGGGGGAGAGGACCCCCATAACCCGAGTTATTTTATCTCCCCCCTGGAGGGGGAGAAAGCAAAATCTTAGGCTTACGTAGTAAGTCTTAGATTTTGCAAGAGAGGGGGAAGAATCCCTCCCCGTACAAACACCCTATTTCTTCGCGCGCCGCACCCGCACCCGCTTGATGCGGTTGGTGTCGGTTTCCAGAACGTCGAACAGGATGCCCGCCGCGCCTTCGACCGTTTCACCAATCTGGGGAATGTGTCCAGCCAGATGAAAGACGTATCCGGCCACGGTGTCAATTGTCTCGCGCTCCTCGGCGGTCAACAGGGGGCCAACCCGCGCTTCAAACGGCTCGATCTCCATCCCCGCATCGACAAAAAGCGTGCCGTCAGGCCGCGTAATGATCGGGGCCGTTTCGGGGTCGTCATGCTCATCCTCGATCTCGCCGACGATCTCTTCGACCAAATCCTCGATGGTCACCAGCCCGTCGATCCCGCCGAACTCGTCCACCACCATGGCCATATGCTGGCGCGTCTGGCGCATCTGGATCAGGAGTTTGGAGGCAGGCATGGATGGCGCAACAAACAGAACGGGCCGGATCAAGTCCCGAATCCGCGCCATTTTCTTCAGCGCCAGACACCCGAAAACGTCCTTCAGATGAACCATACCGATGGTTTCATCCAGCGTTTCGCGATAAACGGGAATCCGGCTATGCACATCCTCGGACATCAGGACGACCAGTTCGTCCAGCGAGCTGTCCGTATCAATCGCCACGATCTGGGCGCGGGGCACCATGCAGTCCCCGACCTCTTTTTCCCTGAGCGAGAGAATATTATCCAGAAAAACGCGCTCGGCCGTCGGCGGGCCGTCGGTGGCGTCGGACTCTTCGATCAGCTCGTCCACCGCCTCGTGCAACGCCACGATCTCGGCCTTGCCCTGAAACCGTTCCTTTGTTCTGGCCCATAAGCGGCCCAGCCAACTTGGCGGTTCTTCTTGGTCGGCCACCGCCGTGGCCGGTAAAGTCAAAGGATCGTTCATTGCGTCCGTTTTGCGCTCCTGCGCGTTAAATCCAGTTCTTCAAGCGGCGCATAAGGGTCGGGGAGACCCAGCGTCGCCATAATCTGCCGCTCCAGCTTTTCCATCCGCGCGGCGCGCCCATCCGTGTCATGGTCAAACCCAAAAAGGTGCAACAGCCCATGAACAACCAGATGCGTGACGTGGTCAAGCGGCTCTTTGAGCTCGGCCTTTGATTCTTTTAGCACAGTGCCATAAGCCACGGCAATATCGCCCGCATAAAGCTCTTCCCCCTTGGCAAAGGGCTTTTTGGACCTTTTGAGAAGAGCCGGACGCTCAAACTGGGGGAAAGACAGCACATTGGTGGGCTTATCCACCCCGCGATAGTCTCTGTTAAGGACATGGACAGCCTTGTCCGAGGTCAGAAGTACCGAGGCCTGCGTGGCCGGAGCCAAGGCGATCAGACTCGCCGGCAAACAGGCCAACGTCAGCCGCGCCGCCGCCTGAAGCCGCGCCTGCAGCCCCGTAAGCTTGCTCCAGCTCACGCCCTCAACCTCAATAATAAGATGATCTTTTTTCTTCATCGCCTTGCTTTTAAAAGATTTTAACGCCGTTTTGAGGTCAAAACCACCCCACCAACGACCGTGAAACTATTAGCATTTCTTGAGCCCAAAGGGAAGGGCGTGGTACAGTCAGGTCAAATAAAAACAAAGGCGTTAGCGAGACATAAGATGAATGAAGACAAAAACACTGCCACCATAAGAATTATGGCGATCATCATGAACACAGCCTATCAAATGGCTGCCAAAGACCTCAACATCCCCGTAACGGCTCTTCGGACCCGCCTTGCCTCTTACCCCGAGGCGGAGCGGCAGAAAAAGGCTCATACCCTCTTCATCGCCATCAATAAAGCGACCCCCGCCGCAACCACTCAAGAGGCTTTAATCATCGCGGCCCTGCCCCACAAAGAAGCTGAAGACCATATTCGATTTTTTGCCCGCCCACTTGCCAATGCCCTGATGCTTCATCTTGCCTCCTAACTTTTCAGTAGCATCCCCCTCCATTATTGACTAACCTGCGCCCCCATGAACTGGCTTACCAACTTTGTCCGCCCCAAAATCCGTGCGCTTGTCGGCTCTCAAAAAGAGATCCCCGACAACCTGTGGGAAAAGTGCGTGGGCTGCAATGCCATGCTGTTCAAGCGCGAGCTTGAAGAGAACCTGAACGTCTGCCGCCATTGTGGCCAGCATATGAAGCTGCCGCCGCTCAAGCGGCTGGAGATGCTGTTCGATGAGGGGGCCTTTACCCTTGTCCCCGTCCCCAAGGTGATCGTCGATCCCCTCAAGTTCCGCGACCAAAAACGCTATACCGAGCGTCTTAAGGAAGCCCAAAGCAAAACGGGTCAGGCCGATGCCATTATGGTTGGCGAAGGCAAACTGGGCGGCAAGCCCGCCGTCATCGCGGCCTTTAATTTTGCCTTTCTGGGTGGTTCCATGGGGATGGCTGTCGGTGAAGGTCTTGTGACCGCCGCCCGCCGTGCGATTGAGCTTCGCGCCGCCTTCATCGTTGTGCCCGCTTCGGGCGGGGCGCGGATGCAGGAAGGGATGCTGTCCCTGATGCAGATGCCGCGCTCCATCATCGCGGCCAAGCATGTCAAAGATGCGGGCCTTCCCTATATCGTTATTTTCACAGACCCGACCACGGGCGGCGTGACGGCTTCGTTCGCCATGACGGGTGATGTGCATATTGCCGAAAAAGGGGCACTCATCGGCTTTGCCGGACGGCGCGTGATCGAAAGCATCGTGCGCGAGGTCCTGCCCCCCGCCTTCCAGCGGTCGGAATACCTGAAAGACCATGGCATGATCGACATCGTCGTTACGCGCCACGAGCTACGCGAGACTTTGGTGCGCGTTTTGGACCTTTTGACCGGCAGTGCCCGCCGTCCACAAAGCGGGCTGCGCCTGACCGCCCCGCCGCCGCCCCACGGGGCCCGCATTCCGCCCGCCGTGGCCCGCAAAAAATAAGCGACGTTCTTCATGGATTTTTCCGGCGACATTCTGGAACGGTTTCGCGTCGCGCACGGCAAGGACATTGATCTGGGGCTCCGCGCTCCCTATCTGGACCTTTTGGCCGCGATGGGCTCGCCGGAAAAGCACCTTCCCCCCGCGCTGGTTGTCGGCGGGACGAACGGTAAGGGCTCCACCTGCGCTTTTCTCCGGGCGATGATCGAGGCCACGGGCCGCAGCGTCCATGTCTTTACTTCCCCCCACCTTGTTGCCTTTTATGAACGCATCCGCATTGCAGGCAAGCTGATCGGCGAAAGCGAGCTGGCTTCTATCCTCACGGAAATCGAAGGCAAGGCCGAAAAAGGCGGCGTCAGCCTTTTCGAGGCCATTACCGCCGCCGCCCTGACCGCCTTTGCCCGTCACAAGGCGGATGCCACGCTGCTTGAAGTCGGGCTGGGCGGACGGCTTGACTCGACCAATGTTTTGCCCGCGCCGCTGGGGACCGTGATCTCGCGCCTGTCGTTCGATCACCGCGCGTTTCTGGGCGAAAGCATGGCCCAAATCGCCTATGAAAAGGCGGGGATCATGCGCAAGGACGTGCCGTGCTTCATTGCGCCCCAACCCTCGCGCGAAGCTTTGACATCCCTCAAGGAACAAGCCGCTGAAAAAGGCGCGCCGCTGGCCATCGGCGGCAAAGACTGGCGCATCGAAGAAGACCCCGCCGGACGCTCGTTCCGCTATATCAGCAAAGAGCGATCCGTCGAGGGCCTGCCTTTGCCCGCGCTGATCGGCAAACACCAGTTATGGAATGCAGGGCTTGCGATTGCGGCCAGCTCTGCCCTTCCCTTCCCCGTGCCCGATGAAGCGATCCGCAAGGCCATGACAACCGTCACATGGGCGGGCCGTTTGCAACGCCTGACCGGTGGCAAGTTGCTCCCCCTTCTCTTGACCGGCAGTGAGCTGTGGCTGGATGGCGGGCATAATGATTCAGCCGGAGAAGTCCTTGCCGCCCAGATGGACCAGTGGCTCACCGACGACAAGCCGCTCGATCTGATTTACGGGATGCTGACCACCAAAGTGCCGGAAGAGTTTTTGACACCGATTTTGCCCTATGTCCGCCGCATCCGCACCGTCAGAATCGACGGCGAGACAGCGGGTTTCTCCGCTGAATCCCTCGCCGCCCGCGTGGCCGCCATGGGGGCCCGTGATGTCCACCCTTGTGAATCCCTGCATGAAGCCCTGCGCAGTCTGGCCCATGCCGCCAAATACGACAACAGCATGCCCCGCTGCCTGATCACCGGCTCGCTCTATCTCGTCGGACAGGCACTGAAGGAAAACGGGTAAGGCATCCAAGCTCTCTATAGCTCTCCCCCCTGGCGGGGGAGAAAGCAAAATCCAGTTTGCTTGCAAACCGGTTTTCACATCCTCTCCCGCCAAGGGGAGAGGGAAAGGGGGACAACATTCATAACAACAACACTCAATCCTTCTTCTCCATCAGTTGCAAGATCGTCAACCGTTTGTCGGAGAGGTTTTTAAGCTCGGCCCCTTTTTCGGTGAGAACCATGGGGTGCAGGCCGACATATTTATCCTCTTTGCCGCCGACAGCTAGCCGCCATGTGCCCGCCGCCTCGGCGCGATAGGCCTGCGCGGCCAGATAGAGAAGCGCGTCATGGCCTTCGAAGGGGACGTTCTTGTCGGCATTAGCTAGGCCGTCGAACAAAGTCGAGCCATCCACCTTGGGCACTTGGGCCATCCAATAAAGAACGGGCAAGGTGTCGGCGCGCCCCAGCGTCGCAAGGCCGACTTTGGCCTTGTCGAACCACGCCTTTGAGGCCGCATCGTCACCAATAACACCAAGCCCATAGGCCAACGCCGCCATGGAAACCGGCTTCAAGGCCTTGTCCAGACTGGTTTGCGCAAAATAGCGCAGGCCCGATGGATCGACCTGGCCCGCCTTGGCCATCGCGGCAAAAGCAATGGCGCGATCATCCCGCTCTTCTTCGTCAAACCATGTGTTTTGCAGTTTCAACGCCAGCCATTCGGCGGCCAGATCCGTTGCGGGCTCGACCCGTCCGGCCAAAAGAACCATGGCTGCCGCCGTGCTGACCAGATCGCTGGGATCACCCTCTTTTTGGGCCGAGAAACCGCCATCGACATTCTGGCGAGTCTGGATAATCTCGCGCCGCGCCGTGCGTAAAAGCTCTAGACGCTCGGGACTGATGAACCCGGCCAACGCCAGACTGTCGCCCCACAAACGGGCCGCTTCAAGCCACAAGGACAAATCGACCGTCGTCTTGGCAGCCATATCGACATAGGGCCACAACAATGTCTCGACATCCGGCAGGCTGCCAGGTACCACAAGCGCGAAGCGGCAAAGCGGTGCCGAGCAAGCGGCAGGCGCAGCGAGCGACAAACTCTGTTGCGGCTCAAGATTTTGTGTTGTCGATGTGAAAACCGGCAGCTTGTCGGGTTTGGCCGACAGCAGCCATTGGCCATGCGCCACCGCCTTCCCTTCGTAAGAGAGCGTCAGGGCAACCGATCCATCCACCCACCGGTTGGCGACCAGCCCGATTGACAAGGGCACTTTGCCGCCTTTGACCAGCTTGATTTTATCGGCGACCTTGCCTTTGATCTCGACCCCTTCGGGGACGGAGAGCGCGATATCGTAACTGCCCGCCGGTCCTTCGTCGTTCGAGATCGTAACAGGAAGCGTCACACGCTGGCCAATCGCCACTTGCTGGGGTGCTTTACCGCTGATCGAGACCAAAGGCCGGACAAGCACATGCAGGGCCGTCGTACCGAACTGTCGCTCATTCCACGCCGTAAGCCGGACTGTGGCTTCGGCCTCACCGTCGGGCAAAGCAAAGGCCAAGCTGGCCTTGCCGTCAGCCCCCACCTGAGAAGCAGGCAGCACCAACGGCTGGATATAGGGCTGGCCGCTTGGCCGCGTAAAGGTCACGATACCTTGAACCGAGGTCGGCCTTTTTTCCTGAACAGAGGCGACCTGTACCGCAAGCTCGGCAGGCCCTCCGGCGCGGAAGCCAGAGGGCGGGACCAGTTTAAAAACCAGATCGTCATCGCCGCGACGAATCATCAGCTTTTGCTCACTCTGCGCCGGTTTGGCTGCTCCGCTGAACCGCGCTTCGACATGAACCATGACTTGCTGGCCCCAGTCCGCCGCAGGTTTAATCTCGACAACCGTGTCGCCAGCCTTCATTTCCTTGTGCAACGTCTGGCGCACGCGTCCGTCAGCGACGACCATGCTGACCATCGCGGGCTTGGCCAACGTAATCGTGAGCGGGTTATTGGCGCCGACATCAAGCCGTGTGCCAGGCGAAGACAGCCTGAGACGGCTATCTTCCTTCGGGGCCGGATTGTTCACATAACGACCAGCATCGAAGGTCCGCCTTGCCACGACCACGCCTTCGGCATTGGTGATTTCGAAAACATAGTGCCCCGCCGTCACGGGCCAAGTCACAACCGTATCGTCCGTTGCCGATAAGGCCAGTGCCCCGCCGCCAATCCGCCGCTGGTTGGGTAGAGGCTTATAGTCCCAGTGCCCCTCGGACGCGAACCATTCAAAGCTGCGCCCTTCTTCATAGATGTGATAATAAAGATTGTCTTGCGCCCGCCGATGGCCATTGCTATCCCGCAGCGTGACCGAAAAGGCGGCCAGGCTGTTTTCGGCAAAGGCCTTTTCCCCGAAAAGCGGCTTGATCTCGAGCCCGCTCATGATCTTGAACGGCACCGAGCCGGATTCATCGGCGCGCAGCGCACTCTCTCCCTCTTCCTTCGGCTTGGCCTGACTGACCCGCTCATGGCTTTTCACCGGCAAGGCCAGCGTCGCCAAGGTCGTGCCGTCCTTGCGGCCCCAGACCAGTTTCCATGTCACATTGCGCCCCAAAACCGGCAGCGGCACCGCCAACGTCGTCACGCCCGCCGCCTGCTCTGGCAAAGGAAGCGTGCGGTAAATCCGGCGGTCGCTGCGCAAGACCTTGATCACCGTATTGCCCATATCCAGCATTTTACCGGCTTGATCCTGCGCATAAAGCGTCAGCACCGCCGTTTCACCAGAGGCATAGGCTTCGCGGTCCAGGGCCATCGAAGCCTGAACAGCCAGATCGGGGGGCAACAAGTCGTGCGACGTGCTCAGATCGACGATGTCCACCGCCCCGCTGTCAACCTCGACCGTCGCGACAAAGGCCGCCTTCATATCTTGGGGCTCTAGCGGCAGATACAAGCCACCATCCGCACCCGTCATGCCTTCGGCCAGCATGCGCCCGTCACGCCCCAGAACCGAGACATGGACCTGCGCAGCGGGCTTCATCTCCATCTGTCCCGACGTGGCAAAAATCTGCACGCCGCCTTCCATCCGCAAAGCGGACAGGTGGACATCGGAGACAAGGAACCATTGCCCTGTCAGCAACGCGGGATCGTTGCCAGTTTTCCCGCGCGGCATCGCGGCAAGATAATAAAGACCTTGCTCCAACGTCTCATCGGCAGGCAAGGGCGCGACCAGCGTTTGCTCCTCGTTCGGGGCCTCGCCAAAGACAAGATCACTCTCGAAAACCTGATGCCCGTGCGTCTTGGCGAAGGTCAGGCTTTCCGACGGAGACAGGTTGATCTGGCGAAACTGCTGCCACGCGCCTGCAAAGGCGGCACGGTCCTTGATCCGATACAGCGTCAGGTGCGTCGCCAGCACATTGATCGACCGCACGACATGCGCCATGCCCGAATGCAAAAGCTCTGTCTCGCTGGCCGCAGCGTCCTGCTGGCGCACATGGCGGGGCAAGGCATCCTGTCTTCCGCTGCGCACGAAATCCAGCACCGGCTTGCGATCCGGCACATCAAAGCGAAGTTCATAGGGTTGGACGCGTTTTTGCCGACGGTCCTCGGCGGATGGGTTCATCACCAGATCATAGCGGACCCGATGCTTCAGATTCTGCACGCACAGCTCGCTCGCCGTCAGGCTAAGGTCCGTGACGGACAGCTTTTGCTTCTTGCCGTTAAGCGACACATCAAGCTGCGAGAGGATCGCGGCGCGGTCTTTGATATCCAAAGGCGAAGCCAATGACAAACAGATTTCTGCCTTGGGGGCTTCGGGATGAACAGCGTAGGCCACGACGATTCCATCGTCTGGCGTGCTGGCCTGCGTTGCCGCCGCCTGTGCCGATCCCGCTCCCATTGCCATCACACTAAACAGGACAGCCAAAATATATCCCTTGCCCACGAGCCAACTCCTTGCAAAAAAGCTTTCCCTCTCTATCACAAAAAAAAGGGAACTTCATGGCAAAAGAAGGGAGGGAAGTTTTTTACAGGTCCACCCCTTTGGCCTGCATCAGGGCCTTCAAATCCGCCTGAGGACGGGGGCCGTAATGACTGATGATCTCGCTGGCGGCAATCGCGCCCATCCGTCCGCTTGTGGCCATATCCTTGCCGTGGGTCAGCCCGAACAGGAAACCGGCGGCGAACAAGTCGCCTGCGCCGGTCGAATCGACAAGCGTCGCCACCGGCTCGGCCTCGATCGGAAAAGACAGGCTGCCTTGCGCGATAACGGCCCCCTTCTCGCTACGCGTCCCGACGACAAGGCTGCACTGCGCCCGCGCGGCGGTCATGGCTTCATCAAAGGTCGGCACCTGATAAAGGCTCATCAATTCAAACTCGTTAGCGATCAGGATATCCACTTCATCGCGCACAAAAGCGGCAAAAGCCTCCCGATGACGCTCGACACAGAACGTGTCGGACAAGGACAGGGCCAGACGACGCCCCGCGTCATGCGCCATTTTAGCCGCCAGATGAAAGGCCTTTTGGGCTTCCGGCTTGTCGAACAAATAGCCCTCAAGCAAAGTCATCTGGGCATTGGCGATCAATTGGGCATCGATATCGGTCTCGGACAAATCGCCCGCAATCCCGAGATAGGTGTTCATGCTCCGGTGCGCATCCGGTGTCACCAGAATAATAGAGCACCCCGTCGCGGGCCCGCTGGCCGCCGGTACGGTCGGGAAATGGACCCCCGCCGCCCGCATGTCGGCGCGGTACACGCTGCCCAGCTCATCGTCCCTCACCTTGCCGATATAGGTCGGCTTGCCGCCCAGCATCGCGATCCCTGTCACCGTGTTGGCGACGGACCCGCCCGACATCTCGGCTTGGGGCGTGATGGCTTTGTACAGAAAATCCGACCGCGCCTCATCGACCAACATCATGGCGTTTTTGGTGATGCCGTTCGTTGCCAGAAAGGCCTCGTCACAATCGGCAATAACGTCAACGATAGCGTTGCCAACAGCGCAGACATCGTAAAGGGCAGGAACAGGCTGATCGGGATAAGAACGAATAACCATGAGAAACGTCTCCATAAAACAGGATCGCAGGAAGAAACCAACTCGCACAATAACGCAGAAAGGTTTACCCCACCTTACCGCCCCCCGAGAAACACAAGCCTCCACCCTCACATGAAGAATAAGAGCCAGCGGCTTGATTTCATGGACCTCTTCAAGTTATCCCCAATATCCACGATTCTCACTGCGGCAATGTTCTTGATTAAAAACCCGTTAACATGCTACAGCTGGAAGGAACAAAGGAGTGCGATCCCTATCAGCCCACATACGATACGGATCAATAAGAAACTCTATCATTTTGAAGGGGGAACAGAATGTTCGGACGCAAGGACATGACGGAAGAAACAGAAGTCGCGCAGGCCCAAGACACAGCAACCCAATCCCCTGCTTCGCCGCGTTCGCCGATGGGCGATGCTGCGCGCATGCCCTCCGCCAGCCCGCTTCCGGGACGTCGCCCCGAACATCGCCGTTCCCACCCCGTTGACCGCGACCGCGGCCTGATGGGCGGTGAAGACCGCAAGCTGACCGTCGGCAAGGGCCTGTCCCTGACCGGTGAGATCTCGGCTTGCGACATTCTGGTCGTCGAAGGCAAGGTCGAAGCCAAGCTGTCCGACGGCAAGCTTCTTGAAATCACCGAATCGGGCCAGTTCCGTGGCACCGTCGAAATCGAGAATGCTGATATTGCCGGCCGTTACGATGGTGAGCTGACCGTCCATGGCCGCCTAACCATTCGCGGCACGGGCCGGATCACGGGCATCATCAAATACGGCGAGCTTGAAGTCAACGCGGGCGGCCAAATCATTGGCGAGATGCAGGTTGTCGGCGGTGGCGCCGCCAGTGCCAGCGGCTCGTCAGCCCCCAGCTTCAAGAGCGCGGCCAAGTTTACCGCCGCAACGGAAGAAGACGAAGATAACGCCCTCTTCTCACGCAAGACGGCCAGCAACGGCTAACAGCTCCAAAAGTTCCATGCAGGACAAAAACGGCGACTTCTTTTAACAGAGTCGCCGTTTTTGCTGTTTTCTCTCTTTTTCTTGCCCCGTTAACCACAAAAGCCGATGCAACTAATGCAATGGGTTCACGCTTTCGAGTAGAATAGGCAGATGCAAAACGTCTCCCAATTGTCAGTTGAAGAGCTTCTCTTTCAGGCCCGCCGCGCCGGTGAAGGCTCAAACGAAACCCCCGCCAATCTCGGAGAGGCTCTTGCTTATGCCGAAGAAGCCGCCAGACGAGACTCTGCCGACGGGTATCACGAAATCACGCGCATCGTCGGATCGGCTTGTATCGCAACGGAAGACTTAACCCTTAAAGAACAATATGCCGCCTATCTGATCGGTTGCTGCGATCCGGATACCATCTTACGGCACAAACGCGGCGATACCGCCTATAATGTCGCATCGGTCTGCGCGTATATGACCGACACGCTAACAGCCTGCGGCGACTCCACTGAAGCCGATACCTACCGCAATCAAGCCGAGAGCTACTACCATATCGCCCTCACCCTTGAATCCTTCGCCCCATCTCCAGCCAACCACCAAGCCGCTCAGGCCAGCCGTGACGATGTCAACCGCCTGTGCCCCGTCCCCAAGCCACACCCCCATCCTCCGACAAAACAATCCAACCGCCTCCCCGCAAAAACCTATATTCTCCAGTAAACAATCTAATTCCTTTATAAGAAGAGTTATTTCCGGCTCGGTCCTTAGAAGCTACAGAGCCGTGTTCGACTATCGTGGCTCTTTCGTTTTCAGATAGCAGGCCAGCTCTATGGCTGCATCAACCTCCACTTCACTGTCGTCAGTGTACCCCACGCCCCCCCAGAACCTGTGGCCGTCAATGGATTTTCATGGGCAGTAATGGACCTGGGTGTCAGTATGTCGTCGTCAAACCAACGCTTTTGGATGTTAATGGATGTCTTTGGAAAGGGTGATGGTGGACGTAAGGGGAAAAAGATTGCCCCCCAATGTCTTTATCAAACTCATAAAATGGGATGCGATTATTGAAGAAATCAGAAGCTTTTCAAGCTATTTTGGCCTCGACGACAGAGTACTACCCGATCCCCAAATTGAGGGCCAAACGACAAATTTTAACGATTGGCTGTTTGAGAAAGTAATTAGGTTACTCAAAATTGTGGTAACCTTCTCCGAAAATAACTCGTTGCATGAAGGAGTGTTTGATTATGTGGTTGCCAAATATATTTCGGCGGAATAAAGCCCAACCGACAAAGCTGTTCATTGATCAAGAGCAAGTTGCATTCTGTAACGATCTCCGCGAAGAGTTTGAAAACAACAAAGGTTCTACGTTTGATAAACTTACGCGTCACCTGTACTCCAGCGAAAATGCCCCAGCATTACGCAATACATTCAAAGAACTTGCTTTACGCTGGCATGAAGATGACCCAGAGGCAGCAAAAGCCGCTGTCGAAAAAGCAAAACAATATGCTGGTTGGGATAGAACTTCGCTTACCCTAAGGGCTACTGAGAAGCACGGCTTTGTTCCCAGCAGCGGAAGATTTCCTGATAGCGTGTTAGACGAGATCACGCGAGAAACTTTTCTCTACAAAGTCGCGCAAGAAACTTTGAATCTGATGGTGCCAAGCCGAAATACAACTCAGCCCCAATCGAATTCTTCCTTGGAGAAGAAAGGCTTTGGTACATAATTCATTTATAGGTCTCTCCCCCCCGCCCCATCCTTTGGGGGAGAGCCCCCATCCTTTGGGGTAGAGCCTAGTTTTTGAAGGCTTATCGGACGTTGACGAACGTCGTCGAATGCCTTCTGGTGCCAAGGGGGATTTAATAGACTTGCTACCACGTTGTAATAATTTAGTTTATCACCTTGCAATTCCCGACTGTTACCCCAATAGATACCCCAATCAGATGGTGGCTGCGGACAAACGGCATAAACCCTTGGCGAACGACTGGGGGTATTTTATTCCACCGATACCCCCACCCAGAATTGCGATACCCCTACCCGATCCGAGAGATGATGTCCACCTTTGTTGGCTTATCGCGCAGAGAAAACCGCTCCACCCTATACCCAACACCTTTTAGGATGTCGTCGCGTTTTTTGTCCTTCAACTTCCCTGCGCTTGTTTCATGCGTTGGGCCGTCAAGCTCTACGATCACTTCGACGGTTAAATCTTTAGCGTTACAGACAACAAAGTCAGCATAACATCTATTGAATTTTGCCCTTACACCCCACTCTTTTGCTGTGACAAGCGCATTATAAGAAACTTGAGCAAAGATGATTTTGTCCGGCAACGTTGCCTTCAATAGATGAAAGAAAACTTCCTCTGAATGATTAAGCATCCGTCTCCGGCGAAGCAGTTTAGTCCAGCGGTTCTTTTTGTGCCACGCGCTGGCAACAGACAACACAAGCACGGCTGACACGGCAATAAAGGTTGCTGTGCGAGGCTGCTCATGAAGAAAAGCAAGAATCTCTTTTGTCTCTGTAGCCCAATCAGTCACCAGTGCCCCCGCATGATTAATGTGAGGACTATAGTCCGTGGTTTAATGGGCTACAAGATGATTGCTTTCGCTTATGAAAGAGCAAGAGACAGTAGCCCGAAACCTCAGAAAACTGCGTGTGCGCGAGAAGCTTTCACAAGAAGCTTTGGCCGTTGATGCTGGTATTGATCGCACTTATGTGAGCCGCCTTGAGCGCGGCCTTGAGAACCCTACCGTTTCTGTTTTAAGCCGCCTCGCCAAGGCCCTAAACGCAAAGATTGATGATTTCTTTGTTGCCGTCGCACCTAACGAGCCGCGCCCCGCGCCGTTGCCAAGCGGCAGGCATCCGAAGCGAAAGTAGATTCTTATGAAGAGCAAAATATCGTGGGTGGATTGTGATTATCTAAAGCTGTGGCAAGTAGCCTATCTTCTGATTGATCAAATCCCTCCCGATCAGACCTATCTTTCCTCTGAGGACAAGCCCGATAGATTTGTTGCGGCAAAGACAATCCTTTGGAACGCTTTTGACAGCAAAGAAATTGAAGGAAAGCTCGCGCAGCGTATAGGACTCGATAATGAAGGCGAACCCGTGTTTTATGATGAAATAGAACAGCAATTTCTAACTGAACTAAAAGTGTCTTCCGTCCTCAAATATCTTGACCGCAAGAGCATGGCTCGTGGTTTTTTAAAATCGCCAAGCGAACCAGACTATTCGAATCCGGTGAGTGATTTTTATGCGCCTAAGCTGACGGCGGCTATCGCGGCATGGAAAGCTGTTTCTTCTGATGAAAAGCTAATGGCTGGAAAATCGGTCAAGCAGGCCTTGATGAAATGGCTAGAAGATCACAACAAAGAATTTAAGCTGAAGGATAAAGGCATTGAAGAAGCCGCTACGGTTGCTAATTGGCGCATAAGCGGCGGGGCACCAAAAACACCCAGCAACAAAACCTAACCCCTCTTATTTTTGGCTGTTTTGCTGACGTTTGCAAACGGCAAAGGTCAATTTTTGCTGAACCTAGCGTGAGGTTTATAGAACCTCACCAATTATGCCACATCCAAAATCAGCCTATTTGTACCCTCCTGATGTAACTCAAGGAGGTTGATTATGCATACCCAAAACAATGAACGAAACAGTCGGTTCTTACGGCTGCCAGAAGTGAAGGCCCTCACAGGCCTTGGCAAGACCACGATTTATGCGCTTCAAGCGATAGGAGACTTTCCGCACTCATCGCGAATTTCGCCGAACTGTGTGGGGTGGGACTTGGCGGCAGTTATCGACTGGCGAAAAGCGCGGATTGCCGCCAGCAAGGGAGGTCACGACAATGAGTGATCACTCTCAACCTAAGCCGCCAGAAAAACCTGTGCTCAAAAAGCCCATGTC
>Ga0209800_10002877_pt1 | contig 14477 bp, 24 predicted proteins | sample Higcelweek8metaG_FD_187174 | JGI IMG/M metagenome (GOLD analysis project Ga0209800, IMG submission 187174) | Freshwater pond sediment microbial communities from the University of Edinburgh, under environmental carbon perturbations - High... | ecosystem: Environmental > Aquatic > Freshwater >...
TTTTCATAAAGGAGAATTTTTATGAGATACACAATTAAAAACTCTGGAACAAATACATTTAGAATACCACTTCAAAAATTAGGAGAATTCAGGATTGTTTCTGATGAGGCAACACAGGCTGCCTTTGGTGACATTGTCAATCTGATCGGACGCATAGAAGCATATGGGTTTAGTGAAAAAGAGCTAATTGATATTTTAGAGTTTGAAAAGAATAGAAGGAAGAAATGATATGGAGCCAATTGTAAACATTTATATTGCTACCAGTTTTAAAACTGGTAGGCGCAACGTTGGCAGATATATATACCTGCTTGAATTTATTTCAAATACAGGCAAGAGCGCCACTAAACACTCCATAGCCAGTGAAGACTTTGTTTCTGCCAATAGAATCGTTTTAAAGGCATTATTAGAAGCTCTCCTAAGACTTACAAGGTCTTGCAATGTAACTGTTTATACAGATTCAGAATATATTTTAAATGCCTTTAAAAACAAAAGGCTGTATCAGTGGGAAATCGCTGGCTGGCGCAATGCGAAAAACGAAGGTCTCGTAAATGCAGATTTGTGGAAGCAGGTACTCACGTTAGTAAATAACCAATACATTAACGTTATCAATGAACCACACAGTTACTATGACTGGATGATAGCACAGATTGGGGGAATGTAGGTGTATGAAATAGGCAAGGTTACCGCCGTAGAAGTATTAGATGATAGTACTGTTATGCAGATAGTAGTTCCTGGATCTCACAAAAATGCTTCTACGGTTGGGCTTTGGATTGAAGATGGAAGACATATAACAGCTTCCCAGCGTAAAAAGATTTATGCAACACTAAACGACATCTCTTGCTACACCGGATATCTCCCAGAGGAGATAAAAGAAATCATGAAATATTACCACATCGGAAAGACTGGCTGTAGATATTTTAGTTTATCTGATTGTAGTATCACGATGGCAAAAGACTTTATTAATTCCCTCATCTGGTTTGCACTGGACAATGGTGTGAACCTGATGGACACATTGGCATCAAGAACAGACGATATCGACAAAACCCTGTATATGTGCATCCAGTTAAAAAAATGTGCTGTATGTGGCAAGGATGGAGAAATTCACCACTGGGATGCAATCGGTATGGGTCACGACAGAAAAATGTACAACGATGCATCAAACCGCAAAATATGTTTATGCAGGATGCATCATACAATAGCCCATCAAAAGGGCAGAGAAGATTTTACAAAGGCATACCACCTGTATGGAATCGTGGTGCCTGAATAAGGAAAGTGAGGAGCATAATGGCGAGGCCTGGTAAAGAATGGCTGGATTACTTCCCATTAGACTGCCACATTGACGACAAAATAAAAATGATTGAGGCCGAATATGGACTCAAAGGTTTTGCAATAATAATTAAGCTCTACCAACAGATCTACGGCAGCCATGGTTATTATTGTGAATGGAATAGAGACACCGCATTTCTTTTTGCGAGAGAGAACCTTTCAACTGGCGATGATGGTGTCAACTTAATAAACAGCGTAGTAAGCGCTGCCATTCGAAGAGACATTTTTTCAGAAGATCTTTATCAAAAATACGGTATCTTGACATCCAAAGGGATTCAAAAAAGATACTTTAAAGCAGCTGAGAGGCGCACTTTGATAGAGGTAGAAAAATTGTACCTGTTGATTAATGTTGGCAAAAATACAGTTAATGTATGCAATAACTCAATTAATGTATGCAATAACTCAAAAAATGTAAGCAGTAATTCACAAAGTAAAGTAAAGGAAATAAAAATAATAAAAGACGTAGCAACTAAGGTTGCAACAGCCCCTTCTTATGAGCCATCTGAGTTCGAACTTAAATGCGTAGATCTATTAATCAAATCGTGTTTAAAACAGTTTGAAAATTCAAAGGTACCGGATACTAAAAAACGCAAAACAGACTGGGCTGCTCATATTAATAAATTAATCCGGATTGATGGAATTAGCGAAAAGGATATTTTGGATACTTTGAATTTTGCAATTAATGATGATTTTTGGAAACCAAACATCAGGAGCACAAAGAAGTTTAGGGAAAAGTTTGAAACATTGTTTCTGCAAAAAAATAGTAAGACTGGTAAGAAAAACAATTTTGGTAACTTCGAGCAGCGCGACTATGATATGTCAGCACTGGAAAAGGAGATACTTAGTAACTGATAAATACTCAACTTGTTGCGACGTCGCAACTGACAGGAGGAAATATGTTTGAAAAATTCGGTAATTTTAATGCAACATCGGAAATAAATGAATTGGCTATAAATTTAAGAAAAGAGAAAAAAGTAGAGGAAATTAAAGAGCTTGCAAAAGAAAACGGAATTGATATGGATTTAGCAGAAGCTTTTATTGATGGGGATATCTTTTGGATCTGTGATGAGACGACAGCCGCTATTGGGAAAATTGAGATAGAAGCAGAATCCATGGAACCGGTAGAAATTATGGAGGATTGGATCGGTTATTTAAAAACCAAGTGCTTTGAGGATAAAAAGATGGCAGCAGCCGTAAGAAGGAATGACAAGAGTTTAATTGAATGCATCGGAGCATTATTAAGCTGGTCTTTTAAAAATCAAAAGCCAGTCCAGAAAGAAATCATTAAGGCAGCAGATATTGAATTAAGACTTCTTGGGTTTGTAAAACTTGGAATTCCAGGAATGGGTACCTCAAAGAAGATCATGGAAAATTATTATCTGGGCTAGGAGGGAATATGTTTGCATACAAAGGATTTAACAAAGACCTCACTTGTAGGGGATACCAATTTAAAGAGAATGAATGGAATATAACCGAATCAGCAAAATGTGTAAACAGTGGTTTTCACTGTGCTTCGGATCCACTGGATTGTCTCACTTATTATCCGTCTACAGGCAGTAGCACTTATTACATCGTGGAAATAGCTGGAGACATACACGAAGACGGATCAGACACCAAGATATCCTGCACCGAAATGAGACTCGTGAAGGAACTTACTCCTGAAAAGTTGGTAGCCCATGCGCTTGCGTATATCATAAAACACCCAATCAGAAGTAATTCACATCACGTAAAAAAAGACATAGCGGATGCCTCGAAAGGAGTCGTGGTAGTAAGAGGAAAAACCCCTATGGCTATGGGAAAAAAAGGAAGCGCTATTGGATTAGCTCAGGAATACAAAAACAACAGGGAAATAAAACAGGTCATCGTAATTACTATCGATGGGAAAAAATATAAAGAAAACACCTATTACGATATTACAGGAAAGGAGATATTAGATGGAAAAATCAAAGTTTGAAAAGTTAAGAACACTTTTAGCAACAAAAGAAATGATGGAAAAAGCAAAAAACATAGAAATGTACTCCTATAGTTCCTGGAGAGGTAAATACAATATAGGATACGAGCATGCAGTGTTTATTCGCTGTCAATGCCTGGGACAGTTTTTGAAAATAGCCATTTTTCTTACAGAAGAAATGAGAAAAGGAAATAAAAAGGCAAGATATGAGATTTTCATCAATCCAGAAACTGCAGAGTTCGCAACAAGGGACTTCGCGGATCCAAAGAAACCTAAATGGAGAGAAGCAAAGCTAGATATGCTTGAATGGCCAGACTGCCTTTGGTACTGCAAAAAAAAGAAAGCATGGATTAATAGTGCGGGTAATAACTCCATAAAAAGACTACTCAAAACAAAATCAGGCGGATTTGAAGGGCTTTTAGAGTTTCAACTTAGTACAAGAAAAGAAGAGTTAAAACAAAGACATCGTCGAGAAACAGGCCCATGGGATGAAGATATGGAACGGGTACCAGAACTACCAAAAGACTGGAGACAATGGAGTCAAAAGGAAGGAATTATTGAAAACTTTATATTTTACCAATACAAAAAGGGTGGAGCAAAAGCCGGATACTGTAGCTACTGTGAAAAAGAGGTACCAATCAGCAATCCAAAACATGGCACACAAAATACCTGTACATCTTGCAATAAAAAGATCACTTACAAAGCCACTGGAAAAATCAAGGCGCTTTGCACGGAAATTAATAAAGGGCAGATAATTCAGGAAATCACAGGAGGATTTGTAATAAGAACCTTCAACATGTATAGGCACTATCGGAATAATGATTATAAAAATCCAATTTATACAATTCGAGAATTCGAACGGTCCATCTACGAATCGGGAGATTGGAGAAAACTATATAGGTATGAGTTATATAAAAACACAGAAATGCGATGGATCAAAAGTGAGATAAGCGGATATAGCAGCTACTATACTGGACATGAAGGAACGGTATATCCTTTCAACATTAAAAAACTGGAAAAAACTATATTACTTCGTTCCTCACTTCCTATGATTTTACAAAATTCACAAACTGTAAATTGTGTCAGGTACCTCGAGTTAGAACATAGTTTCCCAATACTGGAGAGAGTGACAAAGGCAGGGCTTACACAATTAGCAAAAGATATTATCAACAGGAATATAACAAATACATCCATAAATGTTAAAGAACGTGAATTGAGTAAAGCGTTAAAAATTGATCAAGAACGTCTAAAAAAACTCAGAGAACAGAATGGGGGATATATCATGCTGGAATGGCTCCAGGATGAAAAAAGAGAGAACACTATCTATCAAGATGGATTGATACAATTCTTTAATGACAATGGAATGAGAGTAAGCGATATCCAATTCATCCGGGATCGCATGTCTGTAGAAAAGACTATGAACTACATAATTCGACAACAAGAATCCACAGGAGAAGAAATCAAGCAGATTATTACAACCTGGAAAGACTATTTAAACATGGCCACAAAGGCAAAGTTAATGGTGGATAAGGAAATGATATACAAGCCAAAGAGTTTAAGAACGAAGCATGCAGAAGTAATTGCACTCTTAGGCAAAGGGGATATCAAAAAACAGGCCAATGAAGTTAGGAAAAAATTCAAAAAAGTGGAAAAACATTGTAGTGAGCTTTCAAAATATGAATTTGCAGATGAAAAATACTCAGTGATAGCACCAAAATCCGTGGAGGACATCATTGTTGAGGGAATGACACTTCAACATTGCATTCACACCTGTGACTATTATTTTGAACGAATTAACATCAAGGAGTCCTATCTCTTATTTCTGCGAAGAACCGGGGAAGAGGCGGCACCATATTACACTCTGGAAGTAGAACCATCTGGAAACATCAGACAGAAGCGTACTACAGGAGATAATCAAAATAAAGATTTTAACCAAGCAATTCCATTTTTGAAAAAATGGCAGCAGGAAATCAAAAAACGTCTTACAGAGGAAGATAAGGAACTTGGAAAGAAGAGTAATGAGTTAAGAAAGAAGGAGTTGGAGCAACTGAGGAAGGATAATAAAACAGTATGGAACGGACCACTGCGCGGGAAACTCTTAGCAGAAGTTTTGGAAGCTGATTTTATGGACGCAGAAGCAATTTAAGGAGGGAAAATGGAACAGATTACATTGAATCAATGGATAGAGTGGAAAGAAGAAATTAGAAAAAAGCTACATGAGACAGCTGAGAATTTCGTGTGGATTGGATATCGAATGAAGCAAATAAGAGATACAGAAGCCTATAAACAGGACGGCTGTAATTCAATTGCAGAATGGGCCTACAAAGAATACGGCATAGATAAAACAGCGGTATCCAGGTTTATTGCCATAAATGAAAAATTTTCAGAGGATGGAAATAGCATGATTATGAGAAAAGAGTTTGTAGGGCTTGGAAGCTCGAAACTTTCAGAGATGCTCATGCTTCCAGAAAACGATTATAACCTGATTGATGTCAAATCATCCGTTGAAGACATCCGAGAGATCAAACGATTCAATAAAACAGAGCCAGACCAGGAAAATAAAGAATTTATTTACACGCCATTACAAAAATGCTTGATAGATTACTTTCAAGATCAGAATCGCCATGACATGTTAAACAATATTATGAAGTTGGTGTGGGACGAGCCAAGAGACTACAAAAAGGCTGCGGAAGAAATGAACCCTACCGAACATGGAAGTTGGAAAAAGGGAATTATCTTTCTTTTCTTCTACGATTACCGGACGGGAGTAAAAATAAAGACATTTGGAAAAGAAGAGAATGAGTCAATGAGCTGGCACGATCTGTTAGATATCGTATTTATCATCTATGCCAGTGTAAATTCAGACCCGGAGAACACGGATTTTTGGTGCAAACATTATGGACCTATAGTGAAAGAAAAAACAGAAGAAAAAACAGAAGTAGAAACGTCAATAAAAAAACCGGATGAAAAAAAACAAAAGAAAGTAGAAAAACCAATTCCGCCGGTCAATAAATTTAACCAAGCTAAAGAGGATATTTTAAAGCAATTAGATAGTCCAATCGAAGAACTAGAAGAGATTGAAGAAGTTGAGCAGGAGCTACAGGAAGAGGAAGTTATTGAACTAGATGAATTGGAAAATGAAGATATTTCCATATCTGAAGAAGTGGCAGCAGTCATAGAAAGCCTGGAAGAACCTATTTTAGAGAGAAATACATCTGCATGGCAATATGCTCTCCAGGAGGCACTGGCAGCAGTAAAAACAAAGCATTATATCATGGCAGAAAATTATACAAAAAACGCCATGGAAGAATGTCAAAAATATATGAATGGTTGCGACACCTCAAGAAACCAAGATAACTCGGAAAGTCATGCGGAATAATATATCACGATATTAAGCCAATGATATTGCCTTGGGGAGCTCGCCACTCCCCACAAGGAGGAATACATGGATAAGAACAAATTAAGACATATTCGGCGATTGAAAGAAGAACTATCAGCTGAATTTATAGAAAATTACGATAGAGAGTGGAATGAAATGCTAAAACTGTTTCATCCAGATAAAGAAGAGGGGGAAGGCAAAACGAATGAAACCGATTTATGAAATAGTAAATCAAATTTCCGTCTGGCCACATGAGACGCAGGTAGTCCTTGAAAGTGATTATGAGGCAGATGAGCCACGTGTCATTTACGGATATTCCATCTATGGGGATCATGGATATATTTTATTTGAAGATGGAAGAAAAATAGTGGTTGAGCAATTAGATGCCCTGTGGATCAGAAGAAAGCTACCAGGAGAAGAATGGGAGGATAGAAAGTAATGCAAATGGATGAAGGTGAAATTACAAGAAAATACAAAGAAGCCAAAAACAAGAATATGCAGGTTGAAATATTAGCAGATCTAAACGTGTGCTCTAAAGATTATATTATTGAAATACTGACAAAAAATGGAATTGAAGCAAAGCAGCTACCAAGAAAAAGAAACAACGCTCCATTCCAACCACTCCCTGGAGCAAAACCAAAAACAACGGTCGTTATTCCAAAACGTCAGGTAACGGCCAAAGAAAAAGCACGTCTCATGCCAGTACCTATGGAAATAGTCAGAAGCCTTCGTAGGAGAGCATTTGATATTGAATCCTTAATACGCGGCCATGATGAAATTATAATTAATCACAACAACGAAATCCGAAAACTGGAAGACGTACAGATCGAATTAGAGACAGAACGCAACAATATACTCAACTTTTTGGAAAAAGAGTGCCGGATAGTACCTGATGGAAAGGTGGAAGAATGAAAGCTGAATTACATTCGAAAGAAATGAAAAGAATTATAGAGTGCTGCAAGAATTTTACCAGAATAGATGTCGAGAAAATGAAACATATCTATTTGAAATTTTCAAAGGAAAACAAAGAAGTTTGCGCAATTGCTTTAGATGGACACAGGATCTCGGTTGAGTACGCACCACTGGAAACATGTGATGAAGATTTTACCTGCTATATCAATCCGGTAAAAATCAATATCAGAAGCATCTATTTTGTGAAAGTAGAAAAAATAGAAGAAAATTCCATTGTTACAGTAGGGAATGTTTCGTACAGATGCGAACAGCCAGCTGGTGATTTCTTCAAAATCGACGGAGTGATAGATGACATATTGAAAAACGAAGTGAAAGCGGTTATTGGAGTATCAGCAAAATATATGGCAGATGCAATGAGTGCTATAGCAAAAACATCTTATCCAGGATACGTGGCGATGGAAATCAGGGATGAAAAAATGCCTATCATAATTAGAGAAAATAAAACAAAGAATTTAAAAATCGTATTGCCAGTTAAGATAAGCGATTATGTTCCTTATGGCAGCAGTCCTAAAGAAGAAACAGAAGTAAAAGAGCAAACAAAATAAAGATTAATAGCAACCGTAGCAGCTTCTTCCTGCGGCGCACAAAAAGAAATCTCCAAACTGGGTACACTGTTTTAAAAGTTAAACAGGTACCTGGTGAAGATTTGGAAAAGTAACCACATCTGATCAGATGCAAATACATCAATTTAGTTATAAAGGAATCAAAAGTAATATTATTTTTCATACAGTGAAACTACCACGTATGAAAATTTAAATAAAGTAACCACAAGTAGCAATTAACCTAAAAATGGAGGAAAAGAAATGAAACAACAAGAATCAAACGAAAGCGTGATATTAAAACAAGCAGAAATAAGCACATTAAAACCAGGAGCGATATTTATTGCCGGAGGAAAAGGATTTGTAGTAGTAGAGCAGCTTCAAGACCAAACAGTCGTAATAGAGAATCAAGTAGGAGAAGACAGGAAGTTTGACTCACAGTCGCCGGATTGGTCAAAATCATCACTTAGGACCTATCTAAACACAGACGTCCTAAAACAATACGAAGAACTCTTCGGGGCAGAAAATATTATTGAGTCAGAAACAGATCTAACAACACTGGATGGATTAAAAGATTTTGGAACATGTATGGATAAAATCAGATTGATGTCATTTGAAGAAAGAAGAAAATACCAGGCATTATACGACCACTCTGAGGAATGGGAATGGTTAATCACTCCATGGTCAACAAAAGCAAGAGGTATTAATTATTCGGTTTGTTGCGTTTCCGTCTACGGCCTCATCGATGACATCGACTGCGACGGCGACAATGCGGTTCGCCCGCTTTGTATCTTAAAATCTAATATCTTAGTATCTACGGAGGAATAATACATGACATTACAGCAAAGAGTATCAAAGATAGAAAAAGCACTCGACGGAGTCAAGGAAATGTTGAGTGAAATCAAGAAAGAAGAGAAGGAGCCCATAAAAAGAGGGGACACAGTAAAAGTAGCAGGAAAAGAGTGGCTGGTATTAGAAATAGAGGATAACAAGATTCATTGCCTTTTAAAGAATTTTGATAAAACAATGAGATTTGACAGCGACTCTAACAATTATGCAGTCAGCCAGATTCGAAAATACTTAACAGATGATTTCTACAAAATAATTAAAAATATCGGAGAAGATAAAATATATCCAATTACCACTGACTTATTATCCTTGGATGGACAAAAAGAATATGATTCATTAACTGGAGATAAAGTATCACTTCTTACCGTGGATCAGTACAGAAAAAACAGGGATATTCTTCCAAATATGGACAAATGGTGGTGGCTGGCAACTCCGTGGTCAACAGAATGCAATGATTACACGACATCAGTTTGTTGCGTTTCCGGCTTCGGCATCGTCGATTACAACTACTGCATCAGCGGCTGTGCGGTTCGCCCGTTCTGTATCTTCGATTCTTCAATCTTTGAATCATGAGTGATACAGAAAAACTACAGGTAATTACAAAATCAATGGAGCTAGTAAAACACAGTTATAGGATTACATCAAATTGCACCAGGTACCCGAAAAAATACAGATTTTCCCTAGTAGACCGAATCCAGTTAAAGAGCATGGATATTTACGAAAATCTACTAGAAGCAAACAGAGTACTGGTAACACAGGATCTGAAAGAAAGAAAAGAGATACAAACAAAAGCAATCCTATACTGTGACGAACTACTGTTTTACATCGAGCTATCTAAAGAAATTGGTCTATTAGATTTTAATAGCATGGAATATTGGTCAAAGATGGTATGCGACATTAAATTTATGACAATCGCCTGGAGAAAACAAAGTAAGTAAACATTTAGGTTATGCGCTGATAGTTTGTTGCGTTTCCGACAACGGCAACATCGATAACAACAACTGCAACAACGACAATGCGGTTCGCCCGTTCTGTATAACACGGCCAGTCAGAGTAGATAACACACGAAATCAGTGCCATAGATACAAAAGAGCGCATAACCTTCCTGAAGAGGTAAAAAAGAAACATGAAAGATTTTGAAAACGTCACAAATTATGAAAACATCTATAGAGCCTATAAAAAGGCAAAAGCCGGTAAAGGATTTAAAGGCAGCTCTGCAAGGTTTGAGATCAGTTCACTAAACGGGGTTCTAATGTTAAAAGAGCAACTGAAATCAAAAACCTATACCATAAACAAATATAGCGAGTTCATGGTATATGAGCCAAAAGAAAGACTAATCAAGGCGTGTGCTTTCAAGGATAAGGTAGTACAACATGTATTATGCGACAGCGTATTGATACCAAAGTTGAGTAAACAGTTCATTTCTCACAATTACGCAGGTCAAATAGGCAAAGGAACACTGTACGGACTCAATTGTCTTTCAAGAGATATGCAAAGCTTTTATAAAGAGCATGGCATAAAAGGCTGGATATTAAAATGTGACGTTTCAAAATTCTTCTACAGTATCGAACACGAAAAACTAAAAGATATTATAGATTACTATTTTGGTGATGAGGATATCATCTGGCTAAATAACTTACTAATAGACAGCACGGTAAACCCAGGGCTTCCACTAGGTAATCAGACTAGCCAGGTATATGCATTACTCTTTATGGATGGATTAGATCACTTCATCACTGGCGAGCTTGGGATTAAATATTACGGCCGTTATATGGATGATTTTTACTTAATTCACCAGGATAGAAACTATATCAAACAGTGTTTAGCAGATATAAAAGAATTTATCACCACGTTAGGGTTAACACTCAATGGAAAAACACAAATCATGCCATTTAAAAACGGAATCAACTTTACCGGCTTTCACACGTATATAACTCCTTCTGGAAAAACAATAAGAAAGCTAAAGAATCAAAACAAGCGCAATGCAGTAAGGAAATACAGGAAGATGGCAAAGTTAGTAAAAGCAGGAACACTTGACCAAAAAGAGCTTGATAAGTCCTATACAGCCTGGAAGTCGCATATATCGCATGGTAATTGCGTGATGCTGGGGCAGAATACAGACAGGATGATTGAAGAAGTGTTGAGTAAACAGGCGATATGGCAGCAGCCATAGAAGGGAATATATGAGCAAAGACATTGAAACAAGAGAAATCATGATAAATAGAAACGGAAAACCATTATTTGCAGTGAGAATAGACAATGGCGGAGAGAACAAGGATGCCAATTATGTTTATATCGAGAATGGTGATATAAAATTCAACTCTTCATGGATGAGTAGCATCATACCTTATTCACTCGGAAATGAAAGCCATATACTGGCAAAAGAGATATTCACAATAGGATTACAAGCAGCAGTCAAGACGAAAATATATGAATTAAAACAATTAGAAGCAATACTAAAAGACCTGAATCTTTCTGAGTGTCTGGGAAATGTATTAATAGACAATACTAAATTACTCCTTCAGATGAATGAAAACTTTAACAGAAAAACTGAAACCATACTTGAAGCAAGCGCAGATCAAATAAGGGAAATTAGTAATATAGCCGTCAGCAAGAGTGATGTTAAATCAGCGGTATCAGAAGCCATAGTAAATACAGTAAGGCCTATTGCTATAAAAAATGTTCGGCAGAAGAAGACAAAAGAGCATATCGAAGGAAATGGCTACCAGCCATCAGTGGATGTAGAAGAAGCGAAATGCGGAGCCAATCCACCAAATACAGGAAGTTCGATTCAGAATGAGTAAGCAATCAATTTCAAATGGCAGCAGTCATAGAATGGAGAATTAAAATGATAAATGAAAAAGCTGAACAAACCAATATGGATAAAATTACAACAGATCTAGCTGAATTTATTTGCGATAAGGTATGCATTCATCCAAAAAACGTATCAGACACGGTGATAACACAGGATGAACTGGAAGATATTTGCGCTGAATGCGAGATGTCGAAACATATATGCAATGTGTTAAATGAGTATAACGGACTGAACGAGTTCGATAATACTCGTAGAAAGGATAAATATGCAAATTGAATTTAGAGGAAAACACGTACATGTATTAGCCAAAAACAAAAATTTAGATGGACCATGGATATATGGATATTTATCAGACAAAAACAGAATATTTTCTGATGTTGCAGAAGGTGAATTTCTTGTAGATCCTGAAACGGTAGGACAATTCATAGGACTTCGTGATTGCAAAAGAACAGAAGAGTACCCAGAAGGACAAAAAATATATGTAGGTGATATTGTAAAAACCCACTATGCCAATGCAAGCCAGAATGAATTTATTGAAAACATAGTATTCCATAATGGAAGATTTACCACATACTATGAAAAAGATGGTTGTAAATCCTGGAGTAATATATGGGATGGCGTAGGGCACTTCATGCAAGATAAATCTGTTTATATGGATAGGATAGAAGTAATTGGTAATATCCACGATAAGGAGAATAATTATGGTTGAATTTAAAGAAAAGGAAGTAAAAAAGCCTAAAACTATTCGCGAGACAATTGAAGAAATGAAATATACGACTGAACGATTTATTACATTGCAATGTATATATTCAGAGTATCATCCAATGAACACAGAATTTTACTTCTCTGACCTAGCAAAAACAACAGTTGAAGAATTTATTTCTAATGAGCTGCTAAATTTAGATGCTAAAAATAAAAGAGAATATATAAAAAACGGTTGCAGGTGCGTGTGTATATTGTTTGACGATAGGAAGGAGTAAATTTAATTCATTAACACAATTCAAGCAATTGTGGCAGCAGGAATGGAGATAGACTATGTTGACAGTTGAGTTTAAAGAATGTTGCGGTGAATGTGAAGGGATTGATCTGTCTGTAGAAACATTACAAAACAAACATTTTATGACAGACCATAAAGAAATAGTGATTAAATGCAGAAACAGTCCATATTGTGAAAAATATAAGGGGGAAGAAGTTATTGCAGGAGAAGAGCAGCAATGAAAAAAAGAAATATCTAGAACAATATATAAAATGCAAAGCAGCTGTGACCAGGATAGAAGAACAAATTAAAAATCTTGAATCCAGCAAAATGTTTCCTGGGAGTAAAATCATAACAGATATGCCAATGGCACAGGGAGATAGTAAAGACCTATCTGGATACGCTGCCAAATACGATGAATTGTTTACGATGATGAAAAAGGCGAGATACGATCAGATAAACATCTACATGCAAGTATTTAGGGCCATTGAAATGCTAGAGGATGAAACCGAAAAAAAAGTATTAACAGAAAGATATATCAATGGATTCCAGTGGGAAGATGTGTGCACAATTGTAAAATATGAATGGGCTCAAATACATAGGATACATGCTTCTGGGTTAAAACACATAAAAATATAATGATGATACACAATGATACACGCAACCGTGTTATTGTGATAGTATCAAAAAACAGCCGATGAGGTAAATAACTTACCAAATGGCAGCAGTCATAAAAATGGTTTTGTGTTGTTTCATTAATCATATAACTCCCCTAAAAGAAGAGCGTCTTGTCAACAATGGCAGGATGCTCTTCTTATTGCCCACAATCAAATTATTATAAAGCCATGACTTGAAACATAGAGTCATGGTCCTCCTGAAGGAAAGGCAGCAATATGAACTGTGCATTTTGCAATTATAACAAATCAAATATATGCGGCAAGATAATAGCAGAGAGTACTACATCTGCAAACAAGATGTATATTAAGCGTCCGGATGAACGATGCAAAAGAAAAGATGAAATAGAGCGCAAGCGAAAGAAATGGTGAGGCAGGGAATGAAGTGACGGAACAGTGAAGCGATGAAGCATTTCTGGCAGCAGTCATGTGAGAGTTGCGACGTCGCAACTATAAAGACGAGTAGGTGATAATTTGAAAAGCAAATGGGCTGAGGTTGAAAGCAAATTGTTTTTAATAACAATGTGGTGCAGAGATGGATTATTAGAAAAAGACATTGCGAAAAAGCTAAATATTGCGGTATCAACACTTGAGGAATATAAGAAAAAATATCCAGAGTTAAGAGAAGCCTTAAAAAGCGGAAAAGAATTAGTGGATTATAACGTTGAAAATAGTCTATATAAAAAATGCGTTGGAACATATGCGCAAGAAGATAGAGCATTTAAGTGTAAAGAAATTTACTGGGATGAAGAAGGGCGAAGATGTGAGAGAGAAACTGTTCAAACAGTTAAGGTGGATATCTTTATTCCACCAGACACAACAGCCATTGCTATATGGTTAAACAACAGGAAGCCAGCTTCATGGAGGCGTAATGCTAACAAAGAGAAATTAGATGAAGATAAATTCAAGCATGACAAGACCATAGATGATAAGAAATATTGGTGATGATATGGACAAAGTACACAACTTTTATATATCTAAAGAGTGGAGAGAACT
>Ga0209800_10002878_pt1 | contig 14468 bp, 8 predicted proteins | sample Higcelweek8metaG_FD_187174 | JGI IMG/M metagenome (GOLD analysis project Ga0209800, IMG submission 187174) | Freshwater pond sediment microbial communities from the University of Edinburgh, under environmental carbon perturbations - High... | ecosystem: Environmental > Aquatic > Freshwater >...
AGCGGGAAAGCCTCCGAAAGTGGCTATCGTCGCCATCATGAGAAAGCTCGTCCTGCTCGCAAATGCTCTCCTTAAAGCCGATCGACTGTGGCAGAAAGAAAAGCCTTGCCCATCACGGATACTCTAATCCGCTGGCGACAGCCATACCGTCGCCAGCGGCGGTAGGGTCAGGCTGATCGACACCGGCTGACCATGGAACGGGATGTCGTCGCTGTGGATCACTTCACGGCCATCGGCATCGCGGGCCCCGATGCAGCGCACACCACTGCCGCCATAGGCGGCATCGTCGGTGTTGAGCAGGCATTCCCACCGCCCGCCGCGCGGCAGGCCGATGCGGTACTCCTGCCGCACCACCGGGGTAAGGTTGCAGATCACCACCACCGGCCTGGCCCCTGCGCTACGGGGGAAGCGCGCCCACGAAATCACCGAGTTGTCAGAATCCTGGCAATCAATCCAGGCAAAGCCGTTATGGTCAAAGTCCTGCTCGTACAGTGCGGGCAATGCGGTGTAGCCGTGGTTCAGCACCGCCACCAGCCGCTGCATTCCGGCATGGCCGGTTTCGGCCAGCAGGCCCCACGGCAGGGCTTCGTCAAAGTTCCATTCGCCCGGCTGGGCCAGCTCGCCGCCCATGAACAGCAGCTTTTTGCCCGGATGCGCCCACATGAAGGCGAAGTAGGCGCGCAGGTTGGCCAGTTTCTGCCACGGATCACCCGCCATCCGGCCATACAGGCTGCCCTTGCCATGGACCACTTCATCATGCGACAGCGGCAGGCAGAAGTTTTCACTAAAGGCGTACAGCAAGCCAAAGGTCAGCTGGTTGTGGTGGAACCGGCGGTGGATCGGGTCCTTGGAGAAATAGGTCAGGGTGTCATGCATCCAGCCCATGTTCCATTTGTAGCCAAAGCCCAGACCGCCCAGATAGGTCGGCCGCGACACCATCGGCCACGAGGTGCTTTCCTCGGCAATGGTGATCGCCCCAAAGCCCTCGCTGTAGACCACTTCGTTCAGACGCTTGAGGAACTCGACAGCTTCGAGGTTTTCGTTGCCGCCGTGGTGGTTCGGCACCCACTCTCCATACTTGCGCGAATAGTCGAGGTACAGCATCGACGCCACCGCATCGACGCGCAGGCCGTCGATATGGAACTGGTCAATCCAGTACAGCGCGTTGGCAATCAGGAAGTTCCGCACTTCGGTACGGCCAAAGTTGTAAATCAGCGTGCCCCAATCCATGTGCTCGCCCTGACGCGGGTCGGCGTGCTCATACAGATGGGTACCATCGAACTGTACCAGTCCGTGGGTGTCCTTGGGGAAATGGCCCGGCACCCAGTCGATGATCACCCCCAGCCCGGCCTGATGGCAGGCATCGACAAACGCCTTGAAGTCGTCCGGGGTGCCAAAACGGCTGGTCGGAGCATACAGGCCAATCGGCTGATAGCCCCACGAGCCGTCAAACGGGTGTTCGTGAATCGGCAGCAGCTCGATATGGGTAAAGCCCAGGCTTTTGACATAGGGCACCAGCTCGGCGGCCAGCTCGCGGTAGGTCAGGAAACGGTTGCCTTCGTCACTGCGTCGCCGCCACGATCCCAGATGCACCTCATAGATGCTCATCGGCTCGGCCAGTTGCGCGCCACCCTTCTGGCGCTGCTTCAGCCACTCGCTGTCGTTCCAGGCAAAATCGCTCAGGCCGTGAACCACCGAGGCGGTGGCCGGGCGTTGTTCGGCATAAAAGGCGCAGGGGTCAAATTTCAGCGGCAACAGGGTGCCGTCGGCGGCCTTGATTTCGAACTTGTACAGCGCACCGGCAGCCACATCCGGCACAAAGATTTCCCACACCCCGCAGTCAGAGCGCAGGCGCATCGGATGAATCCGGCCATCCCAGCCGTTGAAGTCGCCCACCACCGACACCCGGCGGGCATTCGGAGCCCAAACGGCAAAGGCGGTCCCGGCAACGCCATCGACCGTCAGCGGATGGGCGCCCAGCTTTTCATAGGCCCGCCAGTGGTTGCCCTCGGCCAGCAGGTGGCAGTCCAGTTCCCCCAGATAGGGACCGAAACGATAGGGGTCTTCGACATCCCGGCTGGAGCCATGCCGGTGCAGGCGCAGCTTGTAGCGGCCATTCAGCCCCTTCAGCGCGGTCAGCGGCCCGCGCGCCACCCACACGCCACAGCCGGGGTGCTGGTCATCGGCGGTCTCGCCGTCAACGTCCAGTTGGCGCAGGCGGGCCACCATGCCGCCGCGCGGGTCCACCATCTCGATGGCCTCGGCGTGGGGATCAAAGACGCACAGTTGCCAGTTATGGGTGGTCGGATCGGCATGCAGGCCCAGCAGGGAGAAAGGGTCGCAAGCGTCACCAAAGACCAGGGAAGCGATCTGCTCGGGGTTGAGGGGACGCGACATTGCTGGTGTTCCTTACATCACAAAAAGGCATGGCATGGCGGCAACAGACCCTGCGCAGGGATAACCTGTTGAAAACAGCGCGCAAGACCCCGCACCGCCCCGGCTCACAACCGGGGCGGCCACAGGATATCCCGAGCCGCCGTTCCTGAAAAGGTCGCAACGACGGTTCTTTGCAAACTTCCCGTCAGATATCAGCCGTCCGGCTGTTCCGCCCTCAGCCGTCCGGCTGTTCCGCGTCGTCGCCGCCCTCTTCGGTCGGCTCGTCGGCCAGCAGCAGGAACGGGTTCACCCCCAGCGGCTGATAGCCGTCCTCGGCCAGCAGGATATCGAGCGCCAGCATCGCCAGATCATCGGCCAGCGGCTCGGCCCCCGGTGCCTTGTCGGCCATCACCTGCTTCAGATAGCTGTGGCAACAGTCGCAGGTTTCCGCCCGCACCGCCGTGCCCAGCTCTTCGATCAGACGATAGCTCAGGCCCTTGTCTTCCCCACAGGCAACGCAAGTGGTGCGCACATGATGCCAGGCGGTATTGCACAGCGAGCAGTGCAGATAGCGCAAGCCACCGCTTTCCATGCCGATATGGATCATGCTGGCCACCGGCGCACTGCCACAGACCGGACAGCCACCTTCGCGCGACTGCACGTGAATGTCTTCGGCCTGCTGGCTGGCGGCATGGCGGGTCCAGGCCACTTGCAGGGCGGCGACGATGAACGGTGCCAGCGCCAGATCCTGCCCTTTCAGGCGGCCTTCCAGCAGGCGGGCGGCAATGTCGTGGATGTCCTGCGGATCATTTTCCGCCAAAGCCTGTTGCGCCGGGGCCGGAACCAGATCCTTGATCCTGGCGGTCAGGGCAGCGAAATCATCGAGCCAGGCAGTTGCCGGACTGTCTTCCACCCCTTGAGGCAGGTCGCGGGCGCTGATGTCGGCCTGCGCGTCCGAGATCAGGGCGACAAAGTCCAGCCAGTCCTGCAACGGATGATCCTTGGCCAGTGTGCGCAGCCGTTCGGCCCGCACCCGGAACACCAGCGCACCATCGGGCAGCAGCACCGGCACCGGCGAACGGCCGGGCTTCAGGCCTGCGTCGGCCATCGCTTCGCTCAGGTCGGGGCTGGCAGTGTTTGGGGTGGTCGGCTGCATCGGGTGTTCTCCGTAGACGGGTGATCAGGTGACAACAACGGAATGCAAAATTCGTGCTCTGACAGGAAAGGTCAATGGTGTTGGTGCGTTTTGCCATGTCCCGTGCCGCATTCAGACGGGCGGAGGCGTCGAAAATCCATCCTCTTTTTACCCTGCCTACACATGATCCATGCCCATTTCCACATCACCCGTAGGGGTTGGTCCGGCTCACCCGCTGCGACATTTTGTCCCTACCCGATGGACAAAATGTCGCACTGGCCGGAGGGATTTTCCGAAAGACCTTGGATTTATGCGGCTTTGCCCAAGTGGCACGGAATCTGCCTAAAGAGGGCCAAAGCCGTGGGTAGGTCAGGGCGGGTTGCTCCCTGCTACCCCTCCACCCACCCAAGGGGCACGGCACGTCTGGTAAAGAGGGAGTCGTTATGCAGCTTTCACGGCGGCAATTGTTCAAGGTCTCGGCAGGGGGACTGGCGGCCACATCCAGCATGGCAACGTTGGGATTGTTCCCGACCGCTGCCCTGGCCGAAGTGCGGCAGTACAAACTGACCCGGGCCAAAGAAGTCCGCAACACCTGCACCTACTGCTCGGTCGGCTGCGGTCTGCTGATGTACAGTCTGGGCGATGGTGCCAAGAACGCCAAAGCCGAAATCATGCACATCGAAGGCGACCCGGACCATCCGGTCAGCCGTGGCTCGCTGTGCCCGAAGGGGGCCGGTCTGCTGGATTTCATCCACAGCCCGAACCGCCTGAAGTACCCGGAAGTGCGCGAACCCGGCACCAACGCCTGGAAACGCATCTCGTGGCACGAAGCCATCGAGCGTGTCGCCCGCCACATGAAGGCCGACCGCGACGCCAATTTCGTGGCGAAAAACGCCAATGGCGTGCCGGTCAACCGCTGGCTGAGCACCTCGATGCTGACCGCCTCGGCCTCGTCGAACGAAACCGGCATCCTGACCCAGAAATTCATGCGTGCGCTGGGCATCATCGCCACTGACGCCCAGGCCCGTGTCTGCCACGGCCCGACGGTGGCGGCGCTGGCGGCGACCTTTGGTCGCGGCGCGATGACCAACAGCTGGGTTGACATCAAGAACGCCGATTTCATTCTGGTGATGGGCGGCAATCCGGCCGAAGCCCATCCGGTCGGTTTCAAGTGGGCGATCGAAGCCAAGAAAAAAGGCGCCCGCATCGTCGTGGTTGACCCGCGCTTCAACCGCACCGCCGCTGTTGCCGACGAATTCATGCCGATCCGTGCCGGGTCGGACATCGTGTTTCTCGGCGGGGTGATCAACTGGCTGATCGCCAACGACAAGATCCAGTGGGATTACGTCAAGGCCTTTACCAACGCCACCTTCATCGTCAACGAAGGTTTCTCGTTCTCCGAAGGCCTGTTCTCGGGCTATGACGAGGCCAAGGGCCGCTACGACCGCAGCTCGTGGAGCTATGAGCTGGACGACAAGGGGCTGGCCAAAACCGACCCGACGCTCAGCCATCCGCGCTGCGTGTGGAACCTGATGAAGGCCCATTACGCCCGCTATACCCCGGACGTGGTGACTGACCTGACCGGCACCCCCAAGGATGCCTTCCTGCGCGTTTGTGCCCATCTGGGTGAAACCGCGGTGGCGACCAGGGTCGGGACCATCCTCTATGCTCTGGGCTGGACCCAGCACACCGTTGGTGCCCAGAACATCCGCACCATGGCGATGATCCAGTTGATGCTGGGCAACATCGGCATGCCCGGTGGCGGCGTCAACGCCCTGCGCGGTCACTCCAACATTCAGGGTCTGTCCGACCTCGGCCTGCTGTCAACCAGCCTGCCCGGCTATCTGACGCTGCCGAACGAACAGGCCCACCCGGACTTTGCCAGTTATCTGGCCAAAAACACCCCCAAGGCCCTGCAGCCCGGCCAGTTGAACTACTGGAGCAATACGCCCAAGTTCATGGTCAGCCTGCTGAAATGGTTCTGGGGCAAGAACGCCACTGCCGAAAACAACTGGGGCTATGACTGGCTGCCCAAGTGGGACAAGATGTACGACATTCTCCAGCTGATGGAGATGATGTATCAGGGCCAGATGAACGGCTTCATCGTTCAGGGCTTCAACCCGCTGACCTCGCTGCCGGACTTCAACAAGACCTCGGCGGCCTTTGCCAAACTGAAGTACATGGTCGTCATCGATCCGATGACCACCGAAACCTCCAGCTTCTGGCAGAACCACGGCGAAGCCAACAACGTCGATCCGGCCAAAATCCAGACCGAAGTGTTCCGCCTGCCGTCCACCTGCTTTGCCGAAGAAGACGGCTCGATCGTCAATTCCTGCCGCTGGTTGCAGTGGCACTGGAAGGGTGCCGAGCCGCCGGGCGAAGCCAAGCCGGACCAGGAAATCCTCGGCGAACTGTTCGTGGCCCTGCGCAAGCTGTATCAGGACGAAGGCGGCCCCGGTGCCGAAACCATCCTGAACCTGTCGTGGCCGTACCGCGACCCGGCGGCTCCGTCACCGGAAGAGCTGGCGAAGGAAATGAACGGTCGCGCCCTCAGCGACATCACCGACCCGACCGGCAAGGTGCTGTTCAAAAAGGGTGAACAGTTGCCGGGCTTTGCCGCCCTGCGCGACGACGGTTCAACCCTGTCGGCCTGCTGGATCTTCTCGGGCTGCTGGACCGAAGCGGGCAACCAGATGGGCCGCCGCGACAACACCGACGTCGGTCTGGGCAACACCCCCGGCTGGTCGTGGTCCTGGCCGGCCAACCGCCGCATCCTGTACAACCGCGCCTCCAGCGATGCCCAGGGCAAGCCGTGGGACCCCAAGCGGGTGCTGATTTCGTGGACCGGCGACAAGTGGGCCGGGATCGACGTGCCGGACTTCAAGGCCGACGCCGCCCCGGACACCGGCATGAACCCGTTCATCATGAACCCCGAAGGTGTTGGCCGTCTGTTTGCGGCGGACAAGCTGGTCGATGGCCCGTTCCCCGAACACTACGAGCCGATGGAAAGCCCGCTGGGCACCAACCCGCTGCACCCCAAGGTCGTCACCAGCCCGGCGGTGCGTCTGTTTGCCTCGGACAAGGAACGTCTGGGCAAGCACGACGAGTTCCCCTATGTCGGCACCACCTATCGCCTGACCGAACATTTCCAGTTCTGGACCAAGAACGTTCGTCTGAACGCCATTGCCCAGCCGGAACAGTTTGTCGAAATCGGCGAAACGCTGGCCGCCGAAAAGGGCATCAAGGCCGGGGATACCGTCAAGGTCAGCTCCAAGCGCGGCTTCATCAAGGCCAAGGCGGTGGTGACCAAGCGCGTCAAGGCCCTGAAGGTCAACGGCAAAACCGTGCACCAGATCGGCATTCCGCTTCACTGGGGCTGGGAGACGGTGGCCAAAAAGGGCTATCTGTCCAACGCCCTGCCGCCCGCCATCGGGGATTGCAACACCCAGACCCCAGAATACAAGGCGTTCCTGGTGAACCTGGAAAAAGCGTGAGGCGCTGACTGATCATGGCATTACAATCCCTGGACATTATGCGCCGCTCCGCCAGCCCGACTCCCGCCCCCGAGGCGCGGAGTCCGATGGAAGTGGCCAAGCTGATCGACGTGACCACCTGCATCGGCTGCAAAGCCTGTCAGGTGGCCTGCTCGGAATGGAACGACCTGCGCGAAGATGTTGGGTCCTGCGTCGGCGTCTATGACAACCCGATCGACCTGTCGCCGCAAGCGTGGACGGTGATGCGCTTTGAGGAAACCGAGGAAAACGGCAAGCTGGAATGGCTGATCCGCAAGGACGGCTGCATGCACTGCTCGGACCCCGGCTGCCTGAAAGCCTGCCCGTCGCCGGGCGCGATCATCCAGTACAAGAACGGCATCGTCGATTTCCATCAGGAAAACTGCATTGGCTGCGGCTATTGCGTTTCCGGCTGCCCGTTCAACATCCCGCGCATCAGTGCGCAGGACAACAAAGCCTACAAGTGCAGCCTGTGTTCCGACCGCGTGGCTGTTGGTCAGGAACCGGCCTGCGTCAAGACCTGCCCGACCGGCGCCATCCAGTTCGGTTCCAAAGAGGACATGAAGGAAGTCGCCGAAACCCGCATCGCCGACCTCAAGCAGCGCGGCTATGACAATGCCGGTCTGTACGACCCCGAAGCCGTCGGCGGCACGCACGTCATGTACGTCCTGCACCACGCCGACAAGCCGAACCTCTATTCCGGCCTGCCGAAAGACCCGCAGATCAGCCCGGTGGTCAAGCTGTGGAAGGGGATGCTGAAGCCGGTCGCCACCCTGGGGATCGCTGCGGCCGGCCTGTTCGGCTTCTTCCACTACATCACCGCCGGTCCGAACCGGGCCGATGAAGACCACGACGAGGGGGCCCAGCAATGAAAGAGAAACTGATCCAGCGCTACAGCGCCTCGGAACGCATCAACCACTGGATCGTCGCCGTCTGCTTCGTGCTGCTGGCGGTATCCGGGCTGGCGTTCTTTTACCCGGCGTTCTTCTGGCTGACCGGCATTTTCGGCACGCCGCAGCTGGCGCGCATCCTGCACCCGTTCATCGGGGTGGTGATGTTCCTCGGCTTCTTCATCCAGTTCTTCCGCTACTGGCACCACAACATCCTCAACCGCGAAGACGTCAAGTGGATGAAAAGCGTCAAGGAAGTGCTGAAAGGCAACGAAGTCGGCGACATTGGCCGCTATAATGGCGGCCAGAAAGGCATGTTCTGGGTGATGACCCTGTGCCTGCTGGCGCTGATCGGCTCGGGCATCATTGCCTGGCGTCCGTACTTTGCCATCCACTTCCCGATCCCGGTGATCCGTATCGCCCTGCTGGTCCATTCGGCCAGCGCGGTGGCGCTGATTGCCAGCATCATCGTCCATGTCTATGCGGCGCTGTGGGTCAAGGGCACCATCCGGGCGATGGTCGAAGGCGTGGTGACCCATGCCTGGGCCAAAAAGCATCATCCGAAGTGGTACCGTGAAATGACCAGCAAGAAGTAGGCTGGCCCGGTCACGCGCCAGCAACAGGCGCGGAGCCAACAGGCGCGGAGACTGCAACGGTCTCCGCGCTTTGTTTTGCGAGGCAGGATCGTGGAGCGCTGCTCCACACCTCGCCGGGGCCTTTAGGCCCCGGACCCCATTGATTTGATAGTGAAAGAAAAAATGGGGGTTCGGGGGCATTTGCCTCCGAGCGGGTGTGGGCGGCAGCCCACTTCTGGTTCTGGTCATTTGCCGCATTGTTCCTGCGAAAACCGGTGCCCACTTTTCGCACAATGCAGGTTTTGATTTGTCGCATTGTTCCTGCGAAAACCGGTGCCCACTTTTCGCACAATGCTCTACGCTCTCCTCCACCATCCTCGAACATCACCGGAGACGCGGTCGGGTGTCGGATTACGGTCAACGCAGACGGAACTTTGTCGGGGCAGTCCTGCTCGCCATGCTCAGTTGGGCGGCGATCTATACCGCCATTGCCGCCTGGCCCAACCAGTCGCGCAACAAGCCGATCAAGGTCGGCGTCCTGCATTCGCTGTCCGGCACCATGGCGGTGTCGGAACGCAACGTTGCCGACGCCACCCTGTACGCCATCGAAGACATCAACCGCCACGGCGGTCTGTTGGGGCGCAAGGTCGAAGCAGTGGTGGTCGATGGCCGGTCCGACTGGGGGGTATTTGCCTCGGCGGCGGAACGGTTGATCACCCAGGACAAGGTCTCGGCGGTGTTCGGCTGCTGGACCTCGGCCTGTCGCAAGACGGTCAAGCCGATCTTTGAACGGCGCGATGCGGTGCTGTTCTACCCGGTGCAGTACGAGGGGCTGGAGCAATCGCCGAACATTGTCTACACCGGGGCCGCCCCCAACCAGCAGATCATCCCGGCGATCAAATGGACCCTCGACCATCTGGGCCGACGGCTGTTTCTGGTCGGGTCGGATTACGTGTTCCCGCGCACCGCCAACAAGATCATCACCGCCCAGACCACCGCCTTGCAGGGGCAGGTAGTCGGTGAAGCCTATGCGCCGCTGGGCAGTCAGGACTTTACCGCCATCATCGCCGCCATTCAGGCCAGCAAGCCGGAGGTCATTTTCAACACCATCAACGGCGATTCCAACGTCGGCTTTTTCAAGGCCCTGCGCGCGGCGGGCATCACCCCGCACGACATCCCGGTGATGAGCTTTTCGATTGCCGAGTCCGAAGTCAAGGCGATCGGCCCGGCGACGCTGGAAGGCGACTATGCCGCCCGCAATTATTTCCAGAGCGTCGATACCCCGGAAAACCGCGCCTTTGTCAGCGGCTACCGCGACCGTTACGGCCCGACCACCGTCACCACCGCCCCGATGGAAGCGGCCTATTTCGGGGTCATGCTGTGGGCGCGCGCGGTCGAAGAAGCCGGATCGCCCGATTTCCGCGATTTCCGCTCGACCATCAAGGGCCAGAGCATGGCCGCACCGGGCGGTACCGTCACCATTGACCCGCTGACCCAGCACACCTGGAAAACCGTCCGCATCGGACGGGTGCAGAAGGATGGCAATTTCCAGATTTTATGGGACTCCCAGCGACCGGTGCGCCCGGTGCCGTTCCCGTCCTTTCTGCCCAAGGCCGACTGGTTGCAGTTTCTCGATGGCCTGTATCGCGGCTGGAATGGCAACTGGCAGGCTCCGCTGCCGCTCCCTGCCGCCGAGCGTCAGCCATGAGCGCCCGCCCCGTTTCCCCCCGCCCCGCCTCTCCCCGTCCGCCTCGCCGCATCCGGCTGGCGTCGGAAATCGCCGCAGGCTATCTGCTGTTGGGGGTTCTGCCGCTGGTGATGGTGGTGTGGGCCTATTTCAGCGCCTCGGAACAGGCGCTGGAAGACGAAATCCGCCACAACGTCGCCTCGCTGGCCGACCAGAAAACCGCCCGTATCGAAGCACTGGTGCAGGAGCAATTGCGGCAGGTCTCGCTGCTCGCCTATGCCCCGACGGTGCAAGAGGCGATGGCGGCGCTGGTCGAGGACCGCGATATCGGATCGTTACGGCCCTTGCTGCTGCGCTCGGCGGAAACCTATGGGCTGCGCTCGCTGTTGCTGCTCAGTGCCGGGGGCGAAGTGGTGTTTGCCTCTGGCGATCAGGGCATTGTCGGCAGCAACGTGCTGACCGGCCCGTTGCGCGGCTCGCTGCTGACCAATGTGTTTGACCGCGCCCGCACCCTGCTGGAAAGCGAAATCTCCGACTTTGCCCAGATCCCGCCCAGCGGCCAGCCCGCCGCCTATGTCGCCGCCCCCATCCTGCGGGCGGGCAGCCTGATCGGGGTGGCGGTGGTGGAAATCGACCCCTCCCCGATCCACGAGGTTCTGGGCGATTACATCAGTCTGGGACGCACCGGCGAAACCCTCGCCGCCGGACGCGATGACAGCGGCGGTCTGGTGCTCTATGGCCCGGTGCGCCATGACCCCGACATGGGCAATGGTCATCCGCTGGCCGGAGAGCAACCGCTGACCAAACTGCTGAACCGGGCCTTGCGCGGGGAACGCGGCGTTGACTTTGCCACCGACTATCGCGGCGCCCGCGTGCTGGCGGCATGGCGCTATCTGCCATCGTTCCGCTGGGCGGTGGTGGTGAAGATGGATGTCTCCGAGGCCCTCGCCAGCGTCGAGCGCCTGCGCACCGTCGGCTTCTGGATTGCCGGAATTGCCGCCCTGTCCGGGCTGATCGCCGCCACCTTCATGTCCCGCGCCATCACCGGCCCGCTGCGCGAACTGGGGCTGGCCACCCGCGCCCTGTCGCGCGGCACCTTTGACCAGCCGGTGACGCCGGAAGGCAGTCAGGAGATTGCCGAACTGGCCGTTGCCTTCAACGACATGGCGGTCGAGCTGCACACCTATCACCGCAGCCTGGAGCGCAAAGTCACCGAGCGCACGCAGGAACTGCGCGCCGCCAAGGACCGCGCCGAAGCCGCCACCCGCGCCAAGACCGAATTTCTGGCGATGATGAGCCACGAGCTGCGCACCCCGATGAACGGTATCATCGGCATGGCCGAACTGCTGCGCGGCCGCGTTGCCAGCGACCCGCAGGCGGCGGGGTGGATTGACACCATCCGCCAGTCGGGGGAAACGCTGACCGTCCTGCTGAGTGACATTCTCGACATGTCGCGGGTTGATGCCGGGGAAGTGGCCTTTGACCAGCGCCCGTTCCGCCTGCACGAGCTGATCACCACTCTGGTGGCCCTGATGCGGGTTCCGGCGCAGCACAAGGGGCTGGTGCTGGATGCCGACCTGCCGCCCGATATCCCCGCTGATGTGGTCGGCGACCCGGCCCGCCTGCGACAAGTGCTGTTCAACCTGCTGGGCAATGCCATCAAGTTCACCGAGCGGGGCCGGGTCTGCCTGCGCGTCCGCCCCGAGACCGCCCGCCACGGGCTGGTGCGGGTGTCGTTTGCCGTGCAGGACACCGGCATCGGCATCGCCCCGGAGGCCTTGCCCGACCTGTTTCAGCCCTTTACCCAGGTCGATGCCTCGGTGTCACGCCGCCACGGTGGCGCGGGGCTGGGGCTGGCGATTGCCCGTCGGCTGGTTGACGGCATGGGCGGCACCCTGACGGTCAGCAGCCAGTACGGCAGCGGCAGCACCTTTACGGTGACGCTCGACTTCACCCCCACCAGCCCGCCTGCCCTGCCCGGCGATGCCTCGGTACCGCACATCCCCGCCCTGCCGCCGCTGTCGGTGCTGATGGTCGAAGACGAAGAGGTTAACCGGCAGGTTCTGTCCGGCCTGCTGACCCGCGCCGGTCACAGCGTCACCACCGCCAAAAGCGGCCCCGAAGCCGTTGCCGCCGTCGAACAGCGGGATTTTGACGTGGCGCTGGTCGATATCCGCCTGCCCGGCATGGACGGCTTCGAAGCCGCCCGCCAGATGCAACAGGTGGTCAGCGCCCGCGGTGGCCGGTTGCCGATTCTGGCCGTCACCGCCAACCTGATGCGCGAAGACCGCGACGCCTGTCAGGCCGCCGGGATGCTGGGCATCGTCGGCAAGCCGATCAACCCCAACGAACTGATGCGGGCTCTGGCTGCGGCCTGTCAGGGGCACAGCCTGCCCGTTGTCGATGAAGAGGCAGGCAAGGCCGCCCACATCCTGAACGAACCGTTGCTGGAAGAGCTGGTCGAAGCGCTGGGACTGGCCGAAGTCGAGCGGCTGGCACTGGTCGCCGAAGCCTCGCTGACCGCCAGCCTGCACCGCCTGCACCGATCGGCGCAGGACCGCAACGCCGAGGACATCGCCGACGCCGCCCACCGTCTGGCAGGCAGTGCCGGATCAAACGGCATGGCCGCCAGCCGCCTGCTGGCCAAGGATCTGGAAAGCGCCGCCCGCGATGGCGACTGGCCGCGTATCGAACAGGGCATCACCGCCCTGACCACCGCCTGCCCCGCCGGGCAGGCAGCCCTGCGCCAATGGCTGGAGCAGCAGGCGAAGGACGAATAGAGCAGAAGATACCGCTGCACGGTCGGGCGACTGCCCGAACCCGTTCGGAGGCACAGCCTCCGAGCCTCCAGTTTTTTCTCAAGGATGGTAGCGTGGCGTCCGGGGGGTTAGAGCGTCTACCGTGACCTCAAGGGAACGAAAAACGCTCTACCCCGCGCCGAAGGATCTGGACGAACAGACCAGCCTGCTCAGACCAGCCGCTCGATGACCAGGTCATCCCGATCCAAAAGATCCTTTTCAAAAAACACCGATGGACTGCTGTTGGTTTTATGGATGCTATCCCCATAAAAAAACTCGCTGCCATCGCTCAGGTGAATGGCGATCCCGCACTCAAACGGCCTCGCTTGGCATCCCGGATACATATCTTTCCGATAGACGACCGAAAAACCCGCAATCACCTTCCCCGGCACACCCACCCAATCCCTGGTGGAATAGACAGGATCATCAGAGGGAATCACGGACGCAAGTCCATGTCCCCATACCAACTCCTGTGCATTCCCGACACTGATCAGAACACTGATGATTTCTTCCTCTACAGTCAGAGAAATGCAGGAATCATCGGAGAACACAATAGAAAGAAAGTCAGCATTAAGAGAGAATGAATCACACAGTTTTATTCCCTTATAAGGGAAAAGACTCCAGTATGAATCCATTTTTTCCTCAGGAGTCCTATAATTGAGTGAATATAACGCCTTAATCTCCTTGCCAACAAACACAGAGAGAGCATCGACCATCTCCGTCGGGATCATCCTCAGGATTCGCGCCCTCTCCAGCCTTTCCTCATCAAAATTTCTCATTTCATTGACCTCATCCATGGTTAAGAGTCGTTTTCAAGGGTTTCAGCGACGGTTTTGAGGAGCTTTTGCGATATTATTTTGATAGTCAAAGAAAGAAAGGGGGATCGGAGGCATTCGCACCTGAACGGGTTTGGGCGGTAGCCGGTTCGCCAATAAAAAAACGATTGTTTTGGTGCGATAAAGGATCAAAAAAACACAAGAAGCGATGTCCCCAAGCCGGAAGCAGGGAAGCACCCTCGGCACGGCGCGCACATCATCGCAGTGCGCACCGCGCCGAAGCGGGCCTCGATCACCTCAGGCCACAGCCACCATCAGCCTGGGGACTGTTCGGGTTGGTCCGTCGTCTCTGGGGCATCGTCCAGATGACCAGTACGCCGCATCACCTCATCGATCGCATCCTCCGGTCCCTCGTCATAGGCATAGAGGTAGAGGGCCATCAGAAAATCGTACAGATCATCATCATTCTCAAAATAATCGTCGGCAAGCTCGTTGTACCTCTCATAGGGAATGGCACGTACCTCGATGACATTCCTGAAAAAATCCTTAAATCCTGGCCACTTTTCCAGCCATGGCTCATATTGCATTTGCTCTTTGAAGCCATCATGATCATAGTAGTTCAAATTTAGATTACTACGAATAGCGTATTCAAGCATTTCAATCATTTCTTTACTCATTTTACATCGCTTCATTTGCTGTCCGGGCGCATCGGTGGCGCT
>Ga0209800_10002881_pt1 | contig 14463 bp, 11 predicted proteins | sample Higcelweek8metaG_FD_187174 | JGI IMG/M metagenome (GOLD analysis project Ga0209800, IMG submission 187174) | Freshwater pond sediment microbial communities from the University of Edinburgh, under environmental carbon perturbations - High... | ecosystem: Environmental > Aquatic > Freshwater >...
AAGATAGAGAATCCCGGCTCCGCAGGCCAGAGCCAGGGCTGCCTCTCCAATGAAAATCATCACAATATGGGATACAAGCCAGAATCCCTTTAAAAAAGATGCCTGTACCGGAGGCGTAACCGGCATCATCAGAGCTGCGCTCATCATCAGTACAATAAGAGGGGAGGCAAAGAGTCCGAGGATCTTGAGATTGATCTTATGACTCAGGATGATAAACATGCCTGAGAGGGCAAGCGCTGCAATGTAGAGGGTCTGCTCAAGGTTGTAAGCTGGCAGAGTCCCCATGGTGATAGTGGTTATACAGATAGCGATAAAATGGATTGCAGCACCAAGGCAGACCAGGAGAAAGCCATAGTTCTGTAACTCCTCTCTCTGCTTGAAAAGATAGGATATATAGGCAACCATGCTTGCTGCATAAACTGCTGTTGAGATCATGAACAGGGTGTGTGATATGTTTTCCAGTGTCATACTATTCTCCGAAGATAAGTTGATGATCAGGGGTATTGCTGCCAAGAGTTCTCTTAAGGGTATTATCTATTCCCGCACCATCACCTGACGCAATTTTTTCAAGCAGGTCTGAATTGACAAGCTCTCTGAAGATGGCAGCGTGCTCTTCTGGCGAGTGGTTCTGACTGAGCAGCCCCTTTCTGATATCTCCCATGAGCGTAAGGAACGTGGCATACTCCTTACCAAACTGAAGTTCAAGCTCTTTTCTCACTTTTTTAGCAAGAGCCGGGCTCTTGCCAGAGGTGGAGATTGTGATCACAAGGTCTCCTCTCTGTACAATTGATGGCAGTACAAACGAGCTTCCCTCTGGAAAATCTGCAATATTGCACAGAATATCTCTGGCTTTGGCATCGCGAGCAATCTGGCGGTTCAGATCCATATTATCGGTTGCCCCGATCACCAGAAACATGGAGTCAAGGTCATCTGAATCATACTCTTTCTTAATGCAGCTGATTCCCCCACTCCTCCTGTGAACTAGATGGTTGACATCTCTTACACTGGTCACGCAGCTGCTATCTTTACCATCAGCATCACAACTGGCAGACCTCTTACTGATTGTGAAACCGGCATCTTCATCATCCATGTCGTGATGGGCAAAAGCTGTGAACTCATCAGAAAAAAGAGGGCTTACAACGGTTACCTGTGCTCCGCATCTTGAAAGAGTGAGGGCTTTTCTTGCCCCCACACTGCCACCACCCACCACAAGACAGCTTCTGTCAGCCACGTCAAGGCATATTGGATAGTATTTAAGGTCACCCTTCTGATTCAAATCAATATTCTCCTTGTTTGTCAAAAACAGGTATTATAGAGTAAAAGCATATGATTTTTCAATCTGATTTTTTAATATTTAAAGTAACTTTAAAGTAATGGCTCGCTTTAAAAAAAGTAACGTTTCGGTTTAAACATAAGGAGTTCGTAAGATGATTATAGATTTCCATACCCACATATTTCCTGATGCTATCCGAACTGCACGGGAAAACTATTTTGATAATGAACCAGCATTCAGACTACTCTACAGCTCTCCTGCATCAAAGATAGCAGGAGCGTCAGATCTGATCCAGATGATGGATGAAGAGGAGGTGGCTATCTCAGTCATCTTTGGTTTTCCCTGGAAAGATGGGGATACTGCCATGAGAAACAATGACTATATAATGGAATCTGTTGCAAAGTTCCCAGAGAGACTGAAGGGATTTGCCTGCTTTGACATGGGGTGGGAGGGTGCAGCCGATGAGACAGTAAGGTGCATCAGAGGTGGACTCTGTGGTGTAGGAGAGCTTGCCTTTTACCTCTCCGGCATAGATGATCCTGCTCTATCGCAGCTAGAGCCTGTCATGGAGGTGTGCCTCAGGAGTGGCAACCTTCCAGTGATGATCCATACCAATGAGGTTGTTGGACATAACTATCCTGGGAAAACTCCAAATACGCTGGAACAGATCTATAAACTTGCTCAACGCTTTCCTGACAACAGAATAGTTCTTGCCCACTGGGGAGGTGGGATATTTTTCTATAACCTTCTGAAAAAAGAGGCAAAAGGTGTTCTGAAAAACATCTGGTACGACACTGCTGCATCCCCCTTTCTATATGACAGCGCCATATACAGGGTTGTGCGGGAGATCGGGTTGATGGACAAGATCGTTCTGGGAAGTGACTATCCTCTTCTAAAACCGTCTCGTTACTATAAAGATATTAATGGCTCAGGCATCTCAAAGGAGGAGAGAGAGAAGATCCTCGGGAAAAATGCCATGCTGCTTATGGGGTTTTAAGCAGTTATGGATAGCATGGATTGTGCTGCTCAGAGATCAGAGACTGCTTCTCAAAGATTGGATTGTACTGCTCAGAGTTCTGATTATGCTGCCCAAAGACCAGATCCTGCTTCTCAGAGAACTGATACTGCTGCTCAGAGAGCTGATTATTCCTCTCAGAGCTGTGGTGCTGCCGTTCTAACACCGTGCCAGAGATATTTGGCATCACCGATAGCAATAAGGGGCAAAGAGATCCGGAATCGCCTCCTGCTTGCCCCTATGGCAGGTCTTGGTAATGTGGCATTCAGAGAGCTGGTTGCAGAGTTCGGAGGGTTTGGCCTGCTGTTTACAGGGATGTGCAGCGCAAAGGCTGTGCATCAGGAGAACCGTTATATCTCAAAGGTATTTAAATGGAGAGATGAGGAGCTTCCTTTTCTTGTATGCCAGCTGTTGGGTGGTGACCCGGATAGTATGGCTCTGGCAGCAGAGAGGGTTCAAAGAGAGGGCTTTTTTGGTGTTGATCTCAACTTTGGATGCTGTGCCGCAGCTATTTGCAAAAAAGGGGGCGGAGCCTCTATTCTCAAAGACCCTGCTCTGGCAAAGAGGATTGTTGCAGCAGTAAGAGAGCGAGTCTCGATACCCCTTTTTGTCAAATTCAGAACTGGATGGGAGAGAGATCCTCTTCGTGCCTCAAAAGAGGCAGCACAGATGGCTGCCTCCTTTGAAGAGGCAGGAGCCGATGCTCTGATCTTTCATCCGCGCATGGCACCGGACAGACGGCTGCGCCCTCCGAAGTGGGAAGATATCAGGTTGGTTAAAGAGGCTGTCTCAATACCGGTATTTGGGAACGGAAATATCTTTGAGACTTCAGACTGTGAGAAGATGGTCAATATAAGCAGTTGTGACGGTATCTCAATCGGACGGATGGCGGTTGCAAGGCCCTGGATATTTGCCACTATTACTGATGGTTTCTCACCAGAGAGCAGCAGTAACAGCGGTATCTACAGATACACTGCAATGCGTATGATGAGGCTGCTTCTTGAGCACCACGATGAGAGGACAGCTGTGAAGATGTTCAAAAAATTTGTACCCTACTATTCGGCAGGGTTTAAATTCGGCCACAGCATATCCAAGCAACTGCTTAAAACAGACTCCCCGGATGAGATCCTGAGAGCTGTTGATGCAGTTTTTGCAACACCACCTGAGACCACTGCCAGGCCAAATATGCACCTCTCTTTATAACGGCCATCTCCTGACGCTGACGATGCCCTTATGGGCACAACGAAACATGAAAGTTGTAGAGACGCAAGATTTTGCGTCTCTACTCAGGAAGCTTTCATAAGTGCAGCCGTGGTATCAAGCATTCTGTTGGCATATCCCCACTCGTTGTCAAACCAGGCAAGTATCTTTACAAGATTTCCACGGCTCACTTTTGTCTGGTTGCCATCAACAATTGAGGATCTTGAATCGTGGTTGAAATCGCATGAGGCAAGAGGCTCCTCTGTATAGCCGAGGATACCTGCAAGCCTTCTGCCGGAAGCCTGGCCACTCTCACCTGAAGCGGCACTCTGCAGAATCTGGTTCACCTGATTAACAGAGAGCTGCTGTGACAAAATAAGGGTCATATCAAGTGCAGAGACATTTATGGTGGGGACTCTCATGGATACTGCCTGAAACCTTCCTGAAAGCTCTGGAAGTATCCGTTCAATCCCCCTGGCAAGCCCGGTATTTACAGGAATGATAGACTCTCCTGCACACCTTGTCCGTCTTAAGTCGTGGTGATGGTATGCATCAATAACTGGCTGATCGTTCATGATGGAGTGGATTGTTGTGATAATGCCAGACTCAATCCCGATGGCATCATTGAGAACTTTCAGGACAGGGATACTGCAATTGGTGGTACATGATGCATTGGAGATTATGGTGTGCTCTTTTTTCAGAAGATGTTCATTGATTCCAAACACAATTGTGGCATCCACATCCTCTTCAGCAGGCTGTGAAAATATCACCTTTTTTGCGCCACTCTTAAGGTGCTCTTCCGCCTTTTTGCGTGAGGTGAATGAACCGGTACACTCCAGCACCACATCAACATCAAGCTCTCTCCATGGAAGATTTTCAATGTTGCGTTCATGGCTGAGCCTGATATGGTTGTTGTTTACATAAAAATCGTCACCGCATATCTCAACCTGGCCTGAGAATCTGCCGTGGGTGGTGTCATACTTTGTCAGATGTGCTATGGTTTTGATGTCAGAGAGTTCATTGATCCCTACAACCTCAAGGTCTCTGTAGTGGTGAGACTCATACAGGGCACGCAGTACAGACCTGCCAATTCTTCCATATCCATTTATTGCAATTCTATAAGCCATTTGCTGATTCTTTAATTTTAACTCTTTTGGTTTTTAATCAGAAATACTATTATGTCCACATTTTTTTTATATGAAACTGTAGGGGCAGGCCCCCGTGCCTGCCCTTTGCGAGGGCACCCACAGGGGGGTGCCCCCTACGGTTTCATTCTTCGTTGTGCCCGACAGGGCATGGCTGTTATATTATTGTGTGACCACAACGCGCGAGTCTATAACACACACACCGCCAGGGTGTAAATATATATCCATAAGAGGAAACTTTCTTTATTCATGATTAACAAGATTGAAAAAAACCGGCTGCTTCAGGGATTCTCTCCCTTTGTAATATTGGGTGTTGTGATGATACTTGTACCCATTTTTGTCCTTATGACCATGGACAATATCAGGGAGCAGAATGGCCGGACAATGGAGAAACTTACAGGAAAGGGGATCTTTCTGATACGGGCATTTGAGGCTGGCACAAGAACCGGGATGATAACCATGAGGTGGGGTGGATCCAGAGTTCAGAATCTTCTTACTGAGACAGCTCTTCAGCCTGAAGTTGAATATATGATGATAACAGACAGCAGTGGAACAATCCTTGCTCACAGCGACTCTGAAAGGGTTGGTAAGAGGTATGAGAATATGCCGGATATTAAAAAACTCAATTCCGATTCACTCTTCTGGCATCGGGAACTCACCTCAGAAGACGGAAAGTCTGACAATAGGAAAAAAGTTTTTCAGGTTTTCAAGCTATTTACCCCTGCCCGTCGGCGTTTTGTACCTGGAGTTCCTCCAGTACCGATCTGTATTGTTGATAAGAAGACAGGTGAGATCAATTGTGAGAATGGCTATCTATCAACTACTTATGATAAAAAGCATCGGAGGAGGCAGAGAGGGGGAGCTTCAGAAGAGGCAGAGGAGGAGTCTGGCCATAACGGGAAAACAGAGACAGATAGTAATAATGGCCGTAACGTAGAGAGAGAAGATGATTCTACTCACAGGATAGAAGAGAGTTCTACAGGCGAGACCAAAACTGGGGGGAGAGGTGTCATGGAGATGGACTGGTTCAGAATGCACTTTTTCCCCCCACCTCCCAATATGGGGATAGTCCCGGAAGATCAGCAGAACCAGATAATTTTTGCAGCACTTGATATGTCAGAGGTTGATATTGCCAAGCAAAAGTACCTGCGTCATGTGATTGCCATGGGGTTCATGTTCTTTGTGCTGGGCTCTACCGGTATTATGGGGATTTTAGCGCTTCAGGGATATCGCTCTGCCAGAAGTTCAATCTCTGAACTCAAAGGCGAGATTGAACGGAGCCGAAGGCTTGCTGCTGTTGGGAAGCTTGCGGCTGGTGTTGCACACGAGATCAGAAATCCTTTGAGTTCTATCAAGGGGTTTGCAACCTATTTCAGGGAGCGTTACAGCAATGTTGAGGATGACAAGGAGGTGGCGGATATAATGATTCAGGAGGTGGAGCGCCTCAACAGGGCAGTGACCCAGCTTCTTGAGTTTGCAAAACCCCTTCCAGTGATGTTAAAAGAGGTGGATATAAGAGAGCTTATCTCCCACTCAATCAAGCTCATTGAATATGATCTGACTCAGAAGGGGATCACTTTTGAGGTTGATAACAGGCTTGAGATGGACAATATTGTGACAGACCCTGACAGGCTTAATCAGATTCTGCTCAACCTCTACCTTAATGCAATGCAGGCAATGGATGCCAATGGAAAGTTGACCATAAGGCTCTCTGCGGCTGACAGGGGCTCTGAGAGAGAGAGACGTTCTCAATCTGATGCTGTAAAGAGAACTGCCGCAAATAAGATCAGAGAGCATAATGTTGATTCCAGAAAGAGGATTCTGCTGGAGATCATTGATACAGGCAAAGGGATTGATGAAAAGGATATTGAACATATTTTTGACCCCTATTTCACCAACAGGCCAGGTGGTACAGGCCTTGGGCTTGCAATGGTTTACAGGGCAGTTGAGGCTCTGGGGGCAGAGATTCAGGTGGAGAGCAGTTTGGGAAGAGGCACCACTTTTTCCATCACACTTCCATCTGTGATGGATCAGGAGGATCTCAACAGGTTGGCTGGCAGCAGTGTGAACTGATATTGCAGAATCAAAGGTAAAAATTATGGTTAGCGGAAAAAAGAGATGAGTGAGAAAAATAAAATTCTTGTGGTAGATGATGATATCGGCCATCGCACAATGCTCAAAACCCTTATGACCGGATGGGGTTACGATATACACCTTGCTGATGATGGGAGTTCTGGTGTGGAGATGGTGCGTCAGGAGTACTTTGACATTGTACTTATGGATATGAAGATGCTCAGAATGTCAGGCATGGAGGCTCTGGAGAAGATCAACCTCTATAATCCTGCCCTGCCAGTCATTATCATGACAGCCTACTCATCCATTGAGACTGCTGTTGATGCTCTGAAAAGAGGGGCATATGACTATCTGACCAAACCTCTTGATTTTGATAAACTCAAACTGACAATTGCCCATATACTGGAGAACCTCTATCTTAAAAAAGAGAACATCCATCTGAAGAAACGGCTGGATCAGAGTTTCTCCCGGGATGACATTATCGGTACAAGTGCGCCAATGACAGCTCTGCTCAATACTGTTGAACTTGCAGCCCCCTCTGATGCCACCATCCTTATAACCGGAGGTTCAGGTACAGGCAAGGAGCTGATTGCAGGTGCAATACACTATAACAGCCCGCGCAAGGAGATGCCATTCATCAGAATCAACTGCGCTGCCATAACAGAGACCCTGCTGGAATCTGAACTCTTTGGTCATGAAAAGGGCTCATTTACCGGAGCTGAAAGAAAGAGAAAGGGGCGCTTTCTTCAGGCACACGGAGGCAGTATTCTGCTTGATGAGATCGGAGAGATGAGTCTTGCCATGCAGGCAAAACTGCTCAGAGTGCTTCAGGAGAAGGAGGTGACACCAGTTGGCAGTGAGGAGAGTATAAAGGTGGATGTCCGTCTCATTGCCTCCACCAACCGTGATCTCAAGAAGATGGCAGAGGATGGCAGGTTCAGAGAAGATCTCTACTTCAGGCTCAATGTTGTAACCCTTGAGGTACCACCTCTGAGTGCAAGAAGTGAGGATGTACCCCAATTGGCTCTCCACTTTCTCAAACTCTTTTCAGAGAAAAACCATCGTGACATCAAGGGGTTCACCCCTGAAGCGATGGATGTGATGATAAGATACGCCTGGCCTGGCAATGTAAGAGAGCTTATGAACAGCATTGAGAGGGCAGTTGTACTTGCCAGATCTGATTACCTCTCTGTCTTGGATCTTCCATTTTCAGAAAAGATGATGGAGTCAACAGACAGAGAAGAGAAACTGCGTGATGAATCCCTGAATCCTGATGAGAAATTAGCTTCAGATGAAGGGGCCAGGAGTCCTTCTTCTCCTGCTGATTCAGAGACACGATTCAACGGAGATATTCCACTTGCTGACATTGAGAGGGAGGCTGTACTCCGTACAGTTGAAGCTGCCAGTGGCAACAGAAGTGAGGCAGCACGCAGGCTTGGTATCACAAGAAAGACCCTGCTTAAAAAACTGAGACTATATGGAGAGGCATGAAGAGACTCTCCTCTACCTTGAGGGGAGAGGAGAACCGAATTGCCATGAAGAGGATAAAACAGTATTGAACCAACATCTGGCATAGAGAGGTATTGAACAGTCATGAAGGTAGATGGAAAAGAGATGAGACCAATCTGGTTTGACAGCAGCTCACAGAGAGTAAAGGTGATTGATCAGAGAGTGCTGCCCCATAAACTTGTTGTGGCAGAGCTTGAAACAGTTGATGATGTCATTGATGCGATCAGAAAGATGTTTGTCCGTGGTGCGCCGCTCATTGGTGCCACAGGTGCATTCGGGGTATATAATGCACTTGCAAACGCTCCTGATGGTTATCGTAAAAAAAGATCTGATCCAGCTGCCTCTGATTCAGGAGTGCTGGACGAGTATCTTCAGAAAGAGTGCCAGCGACTCAAGAATGCCAGACCCACAGCTGTCAATCTGGCATGGGGGGTTGATAGAGTCTTAAATGTTGCTGGCAGGTATGGTCAATATGAGAGAAAGCTTAGCGCAGCTCTTGAAGAGGCGTGCGAAATTGTGGAGGAGGAGGCACAAAACTGCCGCCTTATTGGGGAGCATGGAGCCATATTGATTGAAGAGATCAGCCGGGAGAAAGGGGGAGAGACTGTCAATATTCTGACCCACTGCAATGCAGGATGGCTTGCCACTATTGAGTACGGGACTGCAACTGCCCCGATCTACACAGCTTTTGACAGAGGCATTAATATCCATGTCTGGGTGGATGAGACCCGCCCCCTTAATCAGGGTGCCCGTCTTACAGCCTGGGAGCTTGGCAAGCATGGAGTAGCTCACACAGTTATAACAGACAATGCCGGAGGACACCTCATGCAGCATGGCATGGTGGATCTGGTTATTGTTGGTACAGACCGCACCACCAGAACAGGCGATGTGGCAAACAAGATAGGCACCTACCTTAAAGCGCTTGCAGCAGCTGACAATGCCATCCCATTTTATGTTGCCCTTCCATCAAGCACATTTGACTGGAGTTTAAGAGATGGCCTGAACGATATTCCAATTGAGGAGAGGGACCCTGATGAGGTGAGATATGTGCAAGGTCTTGATTCAGATGGTAATCTGGTATCTGTTCTTGTGCCACCCAAAGAGAGCAACGCTGCCAACCATGCATTCGATGTGACACCAGCAAGGCTTGTGACAGGATTTATCACAGAACGGGGGCTGTGCAAGGCTTCAGAGGAGTCAATACTCGAACTTTTTCCTGAGTATGCCGTATAACCTACCATGGCAGATCATGGCAGATTGATCTGCCACAACCAAAAATGCTGTCATAGTTTGTTTTATTGGCACAGTCACTGTCTCTTCCATTTAAGGCTATTTGCATTAAAGAATATCCCAGCTGCTCAAAGATATAAATGAAGCAATGCACTTTGAGCTTGGAAAGTATGTGAAATTATTTTTCGCAAATAGCCTGATCAGGCAGTCTGAACTTGATGCAACACTATCTGTCAGTTTGAATAAATGGCATCTCCATGGTCACGGTAGAGCCACAACCTCTGCCAGGACTATCAAACCTCATAGTACCTTTATTGGCCTCCACAAAGCTTTTACAGTAGTAGAGGCCAAACCCTGATGAACCTTTGCTCGATATTCCGAAATCGAAAATCTCCTTTTGCCGTTCAAGCTCAACGCCGATTCCTGTATCTTTTACTTTAATTCCAACATAGGCAGGGGTGCAGTAGGTGGTGATCTCAAGCCTGTGGTCTCTTTGTTCGCTGTTCTCTTCAATGGCATCGCAACTGTTTTTTATCAGATTGACAATAACCTGCATCAGCTTGCTCTTTTCCATGAGAATATGGGGAATGTTCTGCAAGAGGTCAGTTTCAAGAGATATTTTGTGTTTGGAGATAGAGAGCGCCTGCATTTTGAGGGCGTCATTTATCATAAGGTTTATATTGACCATCTCCTTGATCTCAGCTCTTCCGGGGGCGTAGGAGCGCTGAAGGGTAAGAATCTGTGCAACATAATCAATGCCAGTTGCAATCTTATCTACCATAGATGTGGTTTTGCTGTTCTCAATTTCAAGATTGTCAATCAGCTCACCCATATACCTGATGATTTCAACTCCTCTTGAATCTTCTGTAATATATTCAGTCAGGTTCTCTTTGTGCTCCAGAAGGTCATTATAACATTTAGCAAGATAGCGGTGAGGTTCAGTCAGATTCCTGGCTCTGAGTTGTTCTGTATAAACCGCAACAGGAGTGATGGCATTTCCTATATTGTGCAGCAGCATGGCTGCCAACTGTGCTCTTCCTGCATCAACAGCCTTGTGAAGCAGTTCGCTTTTTATATACTCAAATTCATTTTTCCGGCTTTTGACAACCTGTTCAAGTTGCCTCACTATGACCATCTGTTCCAGTTGCTTGAGCAGCAGTTTAAGCTCTTTGGAGTCGAAACTCTGCTCCCCTCTGCCAGATATCAATCTGCTGCGCTTTTTGCTCTTTCTGAAGAGTTTTCCCAATTAACACCTCCCGATATCCATAAAAACGCACTGCTATTCTATTGATTTTAACTCACTTCAGGCAGTAGGATTGTCACTTCAGTCCCCTGACCAGCCTCGCTTGCAATCTCAACTGTACCATGATGAGCTTTGATAATTTCATATGTAATGCTAAGACCAAGTCCGGTTCCCTGTCCAACAGATTTTGTGGTAAAAAATGGCTCAAAAAGCCGATTAAGGTTCTCTCTTGCAATCCCGCATCCGGTATCTGCAATTCTGATCCTAATGAATCTCTCCTCCTCATTTTTATCGTTACGTCTCTGTTTGACAAGCTCTGTTGAGATGGTTATTGTCCCCTGCTGATCTATGGCCTGAGCAGAATTGAGCAGCAGGTTCATGAAAACCTGACTGATCTTCTGAGGAAAACATCTGATATGAGGAATGTTGCCATAATTTTTTATGATCTGAGCTTTGTATTTAAGCTCATTCCATAGAATGTTTATTGTTGTATCAATGGCCCTGTTGATATTTAACACATTGTATTCAGACTCATCAATTCTTGAGAAAGTTCTCAGGTCATTTACAATGGTCTTAATCCGCTCTATCCCATCAAGAGATTCATCAGTAAGATCTTCAATGTCTGCCATGATAAGATCTGTCTTATGCTCCATTTTAAACAGTTCAAGCTCATTGATAAGAGCAGGTGCATTTTCAAGGCCTGAGTAACGTAAAAAGAGTTCTATATCATCATATTTTCTGTGCAGAGCATCAATTTTTTTCAAATATCTCTTGAGAGCGGAAAGGTTGGCATTAATAAATGAGAGCGGGTTGTTGATCTCATGCGCGACTCCTGCGGCAAGAAGCCCGACAGATGCCATTTTGTCAGTCTGAATAATCATGGCAGCCTGTTTTTCGACCTTTTCCTTGAGGTTCCTGTTCATATCCTCCAGAGCTTCGTTTGCAGTTCTAAGTTGAATCTGAAGCAGGTCCCGTTTCTGTTCCAGGTTCCACTCATTGGTAAGAGCTCTTGCAAACTGGAGGATCTCCTCGTGGTTAAATGGCTTTCTCAGATAGAAAATGTCGTCCCTGTCTGTGGTTGCAATGATATCATCAGGGCTATATTCGCTGTAGGCAGTAACAATGACAATCTTGATTCTAGGATCAATATCCCATATCTGTTTTGAGGTCTCAGCGCCGTTCAATCCTGGCATTTTCATGTCAATAAAGGCCACAGCAAAGGGTCTCTTCTCCTGGAGGGATCTCTCTACACACTCAACCCCCTGGGTACCATTTTTAGCCACAGAGAGTTGATAATCTATTTTCTTCTTACATTTCTGCTTTGCACAGCTATCTTGAAACAGAGCCATACCTTTTTCCAGGAGATCAGACTCCTGTTCAGATGTAAAGATGCCCTGATATGTCTCTATTATCCCCTCATCATTATCAATAGCCAGAACTCTTTTGTTCTCTTCCATCATATTTCTTTTCCCTGTTATTGAGATTTAATCTCTCTTATAAACCATGACCGTCAGGGCCTGTAGATGTGTGGTGCTCCAGTTGAACTCAACGGCTCTATCTTCAGTTCATTGAATTCATTGTCCGGATTTTCACTGTTTATAACCTGTTGTACTCTGGAGTTTCTGATTGGACTCTTAACTGACATGGCACACTCTGTTCCTGTAATCCGTGTACCAGCAGATATTACCCCCTGCACCCGTACCCCAACCCCACTCTTGAGTAGATCCGCCTTCTGGGTTTCATACCACTTTTCAAACCCGTTTTTCTCATTTAACATCTGCTCCATCTCGATTCTGATTGATCTGATTTTAGCTTTGACCTCTCTGGATTTTGTCTGTGTGATATCATTTTCATCAAACAGCTTATTTATTGTCTCATCCATCTGTAATGATCTTTTATACAGGTCTGCCAGAAATTCATCGATCTGTCTTTGGACAATCTTATTTGTGACACTCTTTTTATCCTCAAGGCTCTTTTTCTTCTCAATAGAGAGTCTCTCCTGAAGCCTTGAAAGTTCAGACAGATCATTCAACTGCTTCAGGCTTTGTCGTTCATACTGCTTTTCAGCTGCTTCAAGTTTCTTAAGGTGCTCCCTCTGCGCATCAATCTTTTCAGAATATACTCTGAGAACCTCTCTTGCATGCTCATCTGCCCCTGGAAAGAGGTGGCATGGGGCAGATATATCACTGCCGATACTCATCGCCTCTACACCTCTGGTTGCATAGATTTTACTTGCCAGAATTCTGCCCCGTGGTACCATAACCTTACCGCTTGTAATAATGGTGCAGTCAATGATCTCTTTTTGAACTGTCACGTCACCGTGGGCAAACACGGTACTTTTATTGATGATCTGGGCAGTGATGTGGCCCCCTGCTCTGATAGTTGAGACGTTGATACTGTTTTTGACAATAAGAGTGTTGGCGATATTGACCTCAGCATCCTCAATATCATTGACTGTAAGGTTGTTGCCAGTTACGCTGAACCCGGCAAGTATGATTCCTTGAACAACAATATCTCCGTTGAATCTGATGTTGCCTGTTCTGAAATCAACATTACCTTTTACGATCTTTTCAGACATAATGGTGATTTTGCCACCCAGAGAGCGATCTGGCCGTCCATTGGCCGTAGCAATGACTCTCAACCCATCTTTTGACAGCTCCACACCCTGGCCGCAATTTAAGTTGAGATCCATTGGAGCAGGGGCAGTGATCTCTGTGCCAAATACTGTTATGCCATTGACTGCCGGTATGATGGGGATTTTTTCAGCAAGAAGGGTACCCTGGGTCACATTGAGGATCTCCCCTCTATCCCGGTAATCAAATTTTCCTGACGCCAGCTCTTTTCCAAAACGGTCATTTTCGTTTTCAAAATAGTACTTTACTAACGCATCTCGTCCGGGCTTTGCTTTTCTGCCTTTTGCAATTATAAAATCCTCTTTTCTTGTGGCAGCATGACGGAGAAAGAGTTCAATGGAGAGATCATCGGCCAGACCATAAATGATCTGGTTTCTGGATAGAAGCTCTTTTAACTGGGCTGCTGTTATCTCTTCTGGCATATCTCCGACAACTCTGATTGCAGCTTCAGTATCATCAGAGGTGATGGTCAACTCAAAGGCACTGTTTTTACCTGTCTGGAGGATCTTTTTCTGACCTGAGCTGTTGAGTGGTACCTCTTTTGCCTGTTGTTGCAGAAAGCTTGCACCTTGTGGAGCCTCTTTGAACTCCTGTTCAGCCATCTCTGCCGGAGTCTCATATCCATGATTTGTCTCTGTGAGAGACTTGGCCTGTGGTCGTTGAGGTTGTGCCATTGCTGTGGCAATGGCCTCTGCCTGGAATTTTGAAATTATTGAGCGGTCAACCAGAATATCCCTTACAGATATGATCTCAAAGGTTTTTGTAAAATGGATCAGCTGCTCCTCCAGAGCCTTTAAAATCTCCTGCTCAGTTGCAAAATTTCTGTTGATGGCAGATTTGCAGAACACTTTGTCAAGGGCTCGCTGTCTGAAAAAACTCTTTTTCCTCCTGTTAAGCCTTATCTCATCTCTTGCCGCCTCTATATCAGCTGCCTGCTCCTCCTGATTAGGGTAATCTTTTGCTGGATCAGCCATATCCCCTCTCTCAGAAGTGCTGCCACCACTGCTCTCATCACTGTCAATACCAGCAAGAGAGAGGTCTCTTTCAGAGTATATCTGATCAATGATAATCGACTCTTTCTGCTCCTCTGTCAGGATCTTTTCTGTTACAAGGATATCTCCCAGAAGGCGGCAGGTGGTGGT
>Ga0209800_10002883_pt1 | contig 14455 bp, 14 predicted proteins | sample Higcelweek8metaG_FD_187174 | JGI IMG/M metagenome (GOLD analysis project Ga0209800, IMG submission 187174) | Freshwater pond sediment microbial communities from the University of Edinburgh, under environmental carbon perturbations - High... | ecosystem: Environmental > Aquatic > Freshwater >...
AACTAAAATATTGAACTGTTGAAGTTTAACGCCCACAACTGATAAGAACTGGGCTTCATTTGATTTTAAATCGTTGTAATTATGCATATTGTTTGCAAAGTAACAACTTTTATGTCATATATTTATAACTTATATAACGACTATTATAATAATATTTTTTTTTTCAAAATTTAATTGATAATGATAATAGCTTGTTAGTTTGGTTGAAAAATAAAACTTAATAATTTGTTTATTTCATTATTAAAAAAAAAGTAATAGATATAAACAAATCTAATCTTATAATTTTACTTGATTAATAACTATATATGAACTCTTTCAACAAACTGTTGATTGCTGCAAAGTTAGTAAGTTTTAATCATAACAAATGTTTATAATGCTAAAAAGCCTGTTTAAATATAGGTTAACATTAATAACAAGTTTTTCTTGTTTTATCAAAATATATTTATATTACAATATTATAATTTAAAACAAAACAAAAGTTTTATTAATTGTATTCACCATTTATCAACAACTTCTATTTACTTATTAATAGTTAAATAGTTAATATTATATAGTATCAATATATACTTTTTTTATTAAAAATGATTGAATTTAATTACTTTTGTGAGATTAAATACACAGAGCTTATAATAATATTTGAATAAGTCATTTATATATGATATTAACATAATTAACAACAAATTAATAAATTAATAACAATGAAGGTTTTAGTAACAGGAGCTAATGGATTATTGGGTCATCATGTAGTGATGGAACTCTTAAAAAGAAACATATCGGTAAAAATAATTGTCCGTTCCATTCAAAAAATTTTTTTTGATTTAGAAAAAGTTGAAGTGCAAATAGGAGCTTTTACCAAATATGTTGATTTAAAAAATGCTGCGGTTGGTTGTGATGCTATTATTCATATTGCAGCTGCTACTGCTATTGATTATTTACATTTTGATGATTATAAATTTATTAATGTTGATGCATCAAAACAACTATTAGAAATAGCATCGGAATTATCGATAAACAAAATTGTATTTATAAGCACATCGAATACAATTGGATATGGAGAAAAAAAACATCGTTCGGATGAAAGATCTCCTATTCAATCTCCATTTACATTATCAAACTACGCAAAAAGTAAATTTGAGGCTGAAAAATTATTTCAAAACTACGCAAAAGATAAACACATAGTCATCATAAACCCAACATTTATGGTTGGAAATTATGATACGAAGCCAAGTTCCGGAAAATTATTGTTGATGGGTTATGGTAAAAGTTTTATGTTCGTACCTAACGGAGGAAAAAACTTTGTTCCGGTGAGGGATGTTGCGTATGCCTGTTGTAATGGCCTGACTATGGGAGTATCGGGAGAAAGATATTTGGCAGCAGGAAAGAATATTTCATATAAAAAATTTTATAAGTTGCAGGCTAAAATAGGAGGATATAGACAAAAAGTCATAAAAATTCCCCGTTTTATCATGCTTATCATAGCTTTTATGGGAGACCTTATAAGTTTTTTAAAAATAAAAACATTATTGACCAGTATTAACCTAAAACAATTAATGGTTAGAGAGTATTATAATAATGCTAAAGCCAGAAAAGATCTGTTTATGCCTGAATCATCAATTGAAAAGGCAATAGAAGAAGCTTTAGACTGGTTTAAAGAGGAAGCTTACATTAAAGTTTAGCTAATGAAAAGATACCTGATTATTTTTTTTATCTTTTTTTTCAAAACATTCAATCACAAATTTCTACATCCATCTATTTAGAAACAGGAGAAAACTACGCTTCATCTGGTTTATTTTAGTAGGAAATCATGAATTGTATTTTTGATGGATGGAAGCACTTTTCACGCTTGTTCGGATCTTCGGTATATTACTTTACAATTGCAACTCCAACAAAGGAAGATTTATATATTTGTCTGGACTCCGGAAGCGGAACGCTGGGAAAAAGTCAGTTAAAATGGCTAAAAAATTTACTTGAGAACAGCAGGTCGGCCCATGATCTGTGTGTGATTTTTACTCATGTAAATTTTTTCAGAGATCGTCATACATTATCAACGAATCCTTTGACTAAAGAACTGCTTGTTTTGATTGATTTATTTGAGCAACACAGGGTCAATATGGTCATCATGGGACATGATCATGTCAGGGCAGTAAATGTGTTGGGAAACACTACCTATCTTACAATGGATGCATTGTTAAGTGCTCTTCATAATTCAAGTTATATCAAGTTATATCAAGTTAAGAAAAGATAATACAGGAATAAAACACGAATTTATTAAACAGGGATTTCCATAGTTATTTATGGTCTGAACCTTTGCAACAATAAACAACAGTTAAATTTATGGTTAGGATTCTGATTAAATATCAATAACATTTTGTCAGATAAAAAAAAACTTCTATCTTTGCAATCCCAAAAAAGGAGAATATTAATATAATAACACATAAGCGATGAAAAGGACATTCCAACCTTCAAACAGAAAAAGAAGAAATAAACACGGTTTCCGTGAAAGGATGGCAACTGCAAACGGACGCAGAGTTCTGGCGGCCCGTCGTGCTAAAGGCAGAACAAAACTATCAGTTGCTGATGAAGGACGTCATAAAATGTAATTCATCACATTCAACTACATTATAAAGAAAGTAAGAACCTCAACCGGTTTTTACTTTTTTTATTTTTATAGGTTTTTTAATTACAATGAATGGGATTATTTCATTAATTTTGGCAAATAATAAAAATGATTGAAACAGATCTCAATCATTGAAAACTTTAGGTGTATGGATTTTAAAACGTTCTGGAAAGAAAGCACAGCCGGCTTCATTATAAAACGCATTCTGCTGGCCATCATTTTGTTTGTGGCTTTGGCATGGACAACGCTCATCATTATTGATTTTTATACTCACCACGGTGAATCGGTGAATGTTCCCGACTTGCAGGGTTTGTACGTTGAAGAAGCAGATAATTTGCTGGGAACTTATGATTTAGATGCACTGGTAATTGATTCGGTATACGTAAAGGAAAAAGCACTCGGAACCATTGTTGAACAGATTCCTTCGGCAAATTCATCTGTTAAAAAGAACCGCTCAATTTTTCTTGTGGTTAATAAGAAACAGGTAAAGATGATTCCTTTGCCGGATGTAAATGATGTGTCGTTCCGTCAGGCAGATGCATTATTAAAATCTTTGGGGTTAAGAGTCTCGAACGTGGTCTACAGTCCTTCTGAATTCAAGGATTTGGTAATAGATGTGAGATACAGAGGAGCGCATATTGCCCCGGGAACTAGGCTGCCGGAAGAAAGTTCTTTGGTTTTGGTAATAGGAAGTGGTTTAGGAGAGAATATTTCGTCTGTACCTTCTTTATTAGGAATGAACCTTACAGGGGCAAAAAGCGAGGCGATTTCTGCCTCTTACGTTATTGGAGCTGTAAAATACGATGTAACACCTGTGGGAGATGAAGATAAATATATGGTTTATAAACAATCACCGGAAGTAGGACAGGAAATGCCTGATGGTGCCAGAATCAATATCTGGCTGACGAAAGATGCTTCTCTTGTAGAAGAGGCCGTAAAAAGTGTTGAAGAGGAAGAAGAATCATTTTTCTGATAAGTAGTAAGTAAATAAGTGCAGGAAGATTTAATTGAAGAAATAGAAGATGATGAATTAGTTTCTGAGCAGGAGCTATTTGAACATTACCGTTTCGTGGTCGACAAAGGTCAGGGCACGATACGAATTGACAAATATTTGGTCAATACTATGGCCAGTATCTCCCGAAACAGAATTCAGGAAGCTGCTGAAGCTGGAAATATCCGTGTAAATGAAAAGCCGGTCAAATCAAATTACAGGATAAAACCTTTAGATGTAATTACCATTGTTTTGGCTTATCCTCCCTCTGAATTTGTTATTGTTCCTCAGGATATCCCTATTAACATTGCGTACGAAGATGATGATATCATTCTGGTAAACAAACAGCCGGGACTGGTAGTCCATCCCGGGTTTGGTAATTACGACGGAACACTGTTGAATGCAATAGCATACTACTTAAAAGATAATAAGGATTTTGATCCGAACGATTCACGTTTGGGCTTGGTTCACCGCATCGATAAAGATACTTCAGGGCTGATACTTATCGCGAAAACGGAAAACGCTAAATCACATTTAGGGAAACAATTTTTCGAAAAAACTACTCAGCGGAGATATTTCGCCATGGTTTGGGGAAATGTCAAAGAAGAAAGTGGAACTATTACTGGTGATTTGGCAAGAGATCCGCGAGACAGAATGCGTTTCACCGTCTTTCCCGACGGAGAGAATCCTTATGCAAAATTTGCCATTACGCATTACAAGGTGGTCGAAAGATTCGGCTATGTTACATTGGTTGAGTGTCGCCTGGAGACAGGAAGAACGCATCAGATCAGGGTTCATATGAAACATTTGGGACATCCTTTATTTAATGATGAACGATATGGAGGAAATGTAATTTTGAAAGGAACGACATCAGCTTACTATAAACTTTTTGTGAAAAATTGTTTCTTTGCATGTCCCCGTCAGGCTTTGCATGCTAAAACACTGGGATTTGTACATCCCCGTACCAATGAATTTATGCATTTCGAAAGTGAAATGCCAGACGATTTTAATAAACTAATTGAAATGTGGCGTGAATATGCCAAAGCTCATCTGAATTTATAAATTTATGAAGAAAAACATCGCTATTATTGCCGGAGGAAACTCATCTGAGGTTGTTGTTTCTCTGAAAAGTGCTGCCGGATTGTATTCCTTTATGGATAAGGAACGTTATCAATTATATATCGTGACCATCGTGGGCAGTCGATGGCAGGTTGAACTTTCTGAAAATGAGAAAGTCGAAATTGATAAAAACAATTTCAGTTTCAACCATAAAGAGAAAACGATTCAGTTTGATTTTGCCTATATCACTATTCATGGCACTCCCGGAGAAGATGGAATTTTACAGGGATATTTTGATTTAATAGGGTTACCGTATTCTACTTGTGGGGTACTTACCTCTGCCATCACTTTCAATAAGTTTACCTGTAATCAATATCTTAAAAGTTTTGGTGTTAAAGTCTCGGAGTCATTATTGTTGCGAAGCGGACAAACTATTTCGGAAGATGAAGTAGTCGCAAAGTTAGGCTTACCTTGTTTTGTAAAACCTAATGTTGGAGGAAGTAGTTTCGGTGTGACCAAGGTGAAAACAAAAGATGAGGTGCAACCAGCAATTCAGAAGGCATTTTCAGAAGGTCAGGAGGTGATGATTGAGGCATTTATGCAGGGAACGGAAATAACCTGCGGCATGTATAAAGTTAAAAATAAAGCAGTTGTTTTTCCCATTACTGAGGTAGTTCCACAGAATGAATTTTTTGATTTTGATGCAAAATATAAAGGTCAGGTAGAAGAAATTACTCCTGCCCGTATCAGTAAGGAGCTGACAGATCGCGTGCAGGAACTTACCACAGCGATTTATAACATCCTCAACTGTAAAGGTATTGTGAGAATTGATTATATCATTTCCGACAGAGATGTAATAAATTTACTTGAAGTAAATACAACACCGGGTATGACCGAAACGAGTTTTATTCCTCAACAGATACGAGCTGCAGGGCTCGATATCAAAGAGGTGTTGACTGAGATTATTGAAAATGAATCAGCAGACTAAAATATCATTCTTATGAAATCTTTTAATGATATTTTGTCGATTGTTAATGCATCATTAGAAAAACTGCGTTGGGAAAAAGATCCAAAGGGGTTGTATGCTCCTGTTGAATACACCCTTGGTCTTGGTGGTAAAAGAATTCGGCCCGCATTGACACTGATGGCCTGCAATTTATTTAACGTTGATCTTGAGCCTGCTATAAAGCCTGCGCTGGGATTAGAGGTTTTTCATAACTTTACCTTGTTGCACGATGATATAATGGATAAAGCTGACATCCGAAGGGGTAAGCCGACTGTTCATAAGCATTGGAACGAGAATACCGCGATTTTGTCAGGCGATGTGATGCAGATTCTGGCTTATATGCTGTTGTCAGAAGCGCCGCAACAACATCTGAAAAAGGTATTGGACGTGTTTTCAAAAACAGCCGTTGAAGTTTGTGAAGGACAGCAATATGATATGGAATTTGAAAGTCGTGATGAAGTTCAACCGGAAGAATATCTGCAGATGATTCGACTCAAAACAGCTGTGCTTTTAGGTTGTGCTCTAAAAATTGGGGCAATTATCGGGGGGGCAAGTGAAGATGATGCTCACAATTTGTATGAATTCGGGATTAATATGGGCTTAGCATTTCAATTGAAAGATGATTTGTTGGATGTATATGGTGATGAAGCAACTTTTGGGAAGAAGGTTGGGGGAGATATATTATGTAATAAACAAACTTATTTGTTAATTCATGCAAAAGGACTTGCAGAAGGAGCAACAAAATTGAAATTACAGTCATGGTTGACAGATGTTCAGACAACACCCGAAATGAAGATACAAGGAGTGACTTTGATTTATAATCAACTGGGAGTCAAAAAAATATGCGAAGACGCCATGACGGTACATTATGAAAAGGCCATCGCATTTTTGGAAAAAGTGTCTGTAATTCCATTTAAAAAACAGGAATTGAGAAAATTAGCTGAAAATTTAATGTTCAGAAACGATTAAATTATTTATCTTTGCAATTGTGATTGCCTAAGAGTAAAAATTTCAATATTTCCGTTAAATTTATTGCATGCCATATCGTCGTTTACCAAATACTGATCAGTCGCGTTTGCGCGCATTAAGAACCGCCATCCAGGAAGAAGAAAAGCAAGGATTTAACAATCATATCATTGCTTTTAAAACGATACTTGAAGCAAAAAACTTTCTTTCTCAGTTTGAAAAGCAGCAGTTCCAGTATCAACAGACGCTCGAGAGTCAGATAAATGCCAATAAGAGATACCAGCAAATCATTCACAACGCCCGACTTTACATTTCCCATTTTATTCAAGTATTCAACCTAGCAGTCATCAGGGGAGATATTAAAAAGGAACATAAGATTTTTTACGGACTCGAACCTGAAGTTCATAACGTGCCGGATCTTAGCACTGAATCAGCATTGTTACAATGGGGAAAGGCTGTTGTTGAAGGAGAAAATGAACGAATCAGAAATGGAGGTTTACCTATTTACAATCCTGCCATTGCGAAAGTAAAAGTTCATTATGAGGTATTTAAAGAATATAAATCCACGCAAAAAATCCATCAGAATACAACCGTCCGTCAGTGGGAAGAACTTGTAAATCTTCGCGTAAAAGGAGATGCTATAATTCTTGAAATATGGAATCAAATAGAAAATTATTATAAAAACCTTCCTCCATACGAACGTCTTCAGCATTGCAGGGATTACGGAATCATCTATTATTACAGAAAAGGAGAAAAGGAAATCACAAAATAGTTTCTGATGGGGAGAATACTTTGTTCATCGTGATGTCAAAAGAAGTAGCAGGAATTTTATCATACAATTGAAAATCAAAACAAATTCCCCATTTTTCAAGCTTTTTGTTTTTGAAGTACCTGTCGTAGTAACCCTTGCCTCTTCCCATGCGTCTTTTATTTCTGTCGAACGCCACACCGGGAACAATTACCAGATCAACTAACTTAAAATAGTCGTCACCTGTCATTGGCTCCATTGTACTCCAATCTCCCGGCACTAAGCCGTCTACGGTGCTGAAAGGTCTTATAGTCATATTATGACCTTTGACGACGGGCAATAAAAGCGATTTGGACTGACTCCATTTTTTGATAAAGTCATGTGTTGGAAGCTCATCAATAATCGACCAATACATTAGGACTATTTTAGCATTGATAAATTCAGGTCTCGACTCTATTTTTTTAAAAACTCTTTCTGCCTGCTGTTTCTTTTCTTCTTCAGACAGGTTTCTTTTGAGAGTTTTTATTTCCTGGCGAATTTTTTCTTTTTCTGAATTAATAGTTTCATTCTCATTTATATGGAAAAACTTTATAGATTGAAGGAACTTTATTAATTGGTTAAATATCATATAGTTCTTTTTAGAGTTGTCCGGATTCGACTAAAACGATAACTCTTTCTACAATTCTATCATTACCGCTGGCATCATATTCAGATTTTAAATTTGAGCCGAAAATACGTGCTACACCTTGCCAGAAGAATGCAGAAATACTTCCCCTGTAAGTTTTTATCAAATCATAGGAAGTAGAATTACATTGTCTGTCAATCAGTTTCAGGAGCATTTTTCCCTGATTAATAGATAATTTTCTTAAGTCAGATTCATATTTATTGAATACTTCTTTTTCGTATTTTGCGAGGTATTTCTTTTGACTAGCTTTGGGCATCTTTAGAATTAATGCATTTACCCGTTTTAATTCTGCACTGACAATTTTGGCAAAGGGTAGAGTTCTCTTAACATCCCTGACAGTGCGCCAATAAAATTCTTCTTGTTTCCGGCTGTTGAATTTAATTTTCGGATACACATAAATATCCCTCAGGAATGCAAGATAAATAGTGTCATTACCATCCACCTGCATCCATACTTTTTGTCCTCCCGAAGGTATTGTTTCTGCATTATTCACTGCAAAAACGCTATCGTTAAATCCGGAAAGCAATAATACTACGAACAATATTTGTAATTGTTTTTTCATCGCTGCAAATGTAACAAAAATGTAATAAAATACCAAAACGATTTTTTAAATATCCTATGAATCAACAGTTTTAAGTTTTAAAATGAGTAAAATCTAAAATTTGTGATTTAATCCAAAATTATTTATAAAATATTGATTATCGATGATATGTTTTATAAATTTGACACCTGTTTTGTTTGCTATTTATTACTACCTAAACCTTGTTTATCATGAAAAGAAACTTTTTCTTTCTGATAAGTTGTCTGTTTGTGTTTATTGTTAACGCCCAGATACCTTATTTATTTCCTTCTTCCACAGCCATAGCAGGAACCTCAGTTGCCGAGATCAAATCTTGGTCAGCTTTTCATAATCCGGCTTCCCTTTCAGAAGTTCATCGTCCTCAATTGTACTTTCAGGCAGAGAACCATTATATTATAACAGAACTGTCCACTAAAAGTTTTTCAATAGTATATCCAGCAAGTCACTTTATTTCGGCGATCAGCTTTTCCCATTTCGGATTTTCTTTGTATCACGAAATGTTGTTGGGAATTGCGTTTGCACGCAACTTTTCAGGAAAATTCAGTCTGGGCATGCAATTTAATTATTTCGCAGCTTATTTTCTATCCTCCAATAGTTATCACGGAACTTTTTTTCCACAAATCGGACTGAACATACCTTTGAATAAAAATATCCAACTGGGTTTTCATGTTTTCAACCCTTTTCAGACAAATTTGAAGTCAGATGTTACTACAAAACGCTTGCCAGCAATTTTTAGTGTGGGGTGTGCCTATGATTTTTCAAAAAATTTAGTCTGGAGATTTCAGGCAGATAAAGAAATCAGTAGTAATTATCGCTTTGCAACATCATTTGATTATTTTCTGACAGAAGAAGTCCGTTTTCAAACAGGAATTTACGGATATGAGTACTTAATTCCCTGTCTGGGTTTCGGTTATCATATAAAGAATTTCACGGTTGATTTGATTGGAGAGCTTCACCCTTTGTTAGGATTGACGACTATTGCCGGAATAAAATGCAACCTTCCATCAATGTGGTTTTAGTATTTAAGTAATATCGGAAATTCTTTTAAGAAACGAATCTATGAAATTAATTTATAGTTGTTTTGTTGTTTGTGTTTGCACAAACATATTTGCTCAGAACCATAGTAATACCATTGCAATTGAGGAATATATTGCTGATATTTTTGAACAATATACCATTGAAACGGAAGAGGAATTAAATTTTGAATCTTTCTATGAAGAATTAATGAGTTTATATGCTCAACCGCTTAATCTCAACAATACCAACCGAGAGGAGTTAGAAAAAATGATGTTTCTGTCGGACTTGCAGGTTGAGAATATCTTATATTATACATATAAATTCGGAGCATTACGGACGATTTACGAATTACAGTTGATTGAAGGACTTGACATGACCGATATACGTTATATGCTGCCCTTTGTGAGCGTTGGAGATTCAAATGAGGAGTTACAGCCAGTAAGGGTTGATCAGGTGTTTAAGTACGGTAAAAATGAATTTTTGAGCAGTTTTACTCAGGTGGTCGAAAGAAAAGCCGGATATTCAGGACTTGACAAAGATTCCGCAAATTATTATGGAGGTAGTTTATCTCATCATCTGAAATACCGTTTTCATTATAAAGAAAGGGTTTTAGTGAGTCTTACAGCCGAAAAAGATGCCGGTGAGCAGTTCCTGAGAAAAAAGAATATAGGGTATGATTTTTATTCAGCATCAATTCAAGTGAAAAACAGCGGATTAGTCAGAAATATTATTCTGGGTGATTATCAGGCTGGTTTTGGTCAGGGATTGGTTTTTAAACAGGCTTTTGGGACTGGGAAATCTTCCATGACAACCAGGATATTATCCAATAGTAATGGATTTAAACGATACGGTTCAACCAACGAGTTTAATTTTCTTAGAGGTACTGCCGTTTCTTTACAATACAAAAAATTGAATGCCCATTTTTTCTACTCCAATAAAGCTATCGATGGAGAAGTGGAAGGGCCAACCTTTTCAGGATTCTACGTGACAGGATATCACAGAACGGCGCAAGAACTTAAAAAAAAGAACAGGGTACAAGAAGTATTATACGGGGGAAATATAACCCTGACCGGGCATACATTTCAGCTTGGTGTTACATCAGTATTGATGAAGTTGAATCATGATTTAATGCTCAGTAATTACCCGTATCAACTTTTTTATTTTCAGGGAAACCGGCAATTTGTCACGGGGGTAAATTACCGGTATAAATGGAAGAAATTTAATTTTTTCGGAGAAACGGCATTTACGAATCATGCTCCGGCAACCATCAACGGGTGCACCTATTCTCCTGTTCCGCGGGTTAGCATTGCTATTTTACACAGATATTATGCTCCGGAATACAATGCGGTTTTTGCTGCTGCATTTTCCGAAGGTTCAAAGGTTACCAACGAACGGGGATTATATCTTGGTATAGAAACGACACCGGTTAAATACTGGCGATTGTCAGCTTATGCCGATTGCTATCAGTTTCCATGGGTGAAATATGGAATTGATGCCCCTGTTGTCGGGAAAGATTTTTTCCTGCAGACAAATTTTTCTCCGTCACGAAGGATTGAGATGTTTTGGCGACTCAAATACGAACACAACGCAAAAAACAAATCAGGGTCTGTTCATATAACTCCCGAAATTCAGCCATACTGTAAATCTTCATTACGATATCAACTCGTATATACCTCAGGGATTTTCACTTTTAAGAATATAATTGAAGGGAACATTATAAAAAAAGGAGCTGAATCGCTTACATACGGACTGGCAGCATTACAGGATGTGAGTTTTTCCTTTCAAAATATCCCAATGAGTATTGATGTAAGATATCTTTTTTTTGATGCGACAAATTATGAAAACAGGATATACGCTTACGAGAAGGATGTCCTTTATGCATTTTCATCTCCGATGTTTTCCGGATCAGGCAGCAGGTATTATATAAACCTACGTTATGACCTTTTGAAAAATCTTTCATGTTGGTTGAAATTTTCTCAAATTTTGTATGCCGACGACAGGGAAAATATTGGAAGTGGCCGCGAAATGATTGCAGGAAACAGAAAAACGGAAATAAAATGTTTATTTCGTTGGAAATTCGAGAATAATTGATATTTTTATGGCGTTATTTGTCAATAGTACAAATATTTCGCTTTTTTTTGCAATGTCGACATTGCAAAAATATAAAATATGTAGTACTTTTGTGGTGTAACTTGCGATTCAGGTCTATTCAACAGTTTGAAGCAAAATATTTAACATCATAATAAGGAATGAATTTACTAAACCAGATCATGGAACGTGCCAAAGCAAATCCGCAGAGAATTGTTTTGCCCGAAGGCACTGAACTCCGCACTTTGAAAGCGGCAGACATTATTTTAAAAAACAAAGCTGCCCGGTTGATATTAATTGGAGATGAAAATGAGATACAAACACTCGCTATAACATACAATTTACAACACATTGCTCAAGCCGAAATTATTGATCCTGAAAGATGTAGCAAAATGGAGACTTATTCAGGATTGCTTTATGAGTTACGTAAGAGCAAAGGAATGACCATTGAAGAAGCCGGGAAACTGGCAAAAAATCCTTTATATTTAGCTTGTCTGATGATTAAAAACGGGGATGCTGACGGGGAATTAGCCGGTGCACGTAACACTACAGGAGATGTTTTGAGACCTGCATTTCAGATTGTAAAAACAAAACCAGGCATTTCAGTAGTTTCAGGAGCATTTTTGATGTTTACTCCCACGCCTCAATACGGGGAAAACGGGTTACTTATTTTTGCCGACTGCGCAGTGAATCCAAATCCATCAGCAAAAGAACTCGCTGAAATTGCAATCTCTTCAGCCGAAACAGCGCGCGCAATTGCAGGTTTCGACCCCAAAATAGCCATGTTGAGTTTTTCTACAAAAGGAAGTGCTAAACATGAATTGGTTGATAAAGTGGTAGAAGCAACGTTATTGGCAAAACAGATGAATCCATTACTTCAAATAGAAGGAGAATTGCAGGCAGATGCTGCGTTGGTTCCGGAAATAGGGAAGAGCAAAGCCCCGGGAAGTGCTATTGCTGGTCATGCCAACGTATTGGTTTTCCCCGATTTACAATCAGGGAATATCGGGTATAAAATGGTAGAGCGTTTTTCAGGCACACAGGCGGTAGGCCCTATTTTACAAGGAATGGCGGCTCCTATCAACGATTTATCAAGAGGATGTTCGGTTGAAGATATTGTAAACATGATAGCTATTACTGCCAATCAGGCAATGATCAGTAAACTATAGTGTGTGTAAAATAATTCCGGTAAAGTAAAAAAAGAAAAATATTATCCTATGGCAGAACCAATTATTGAACCGATTGAACGATACGGTTTAAGCAAGCGAAACAGAAAGAGAACCTTGTTCTCAAGAATAGGAGTGGTTGGATGTGGACTTGAAGGGAGTGAAATTGCAACAACCGCAGCTGTTAACGGAATGGAAGTTGTTTTTCTGGAGCCTAATCCGGAAAAAATAGCGAATGCATACAGCAGAATAGAAGCAAAGTTAGATGAGAAAATCACTAACTGGGGGTTAACTCAGAACGAGAAAAAAGCAATTTTATCCCGTGTAAGAGGGACTATGATTTATGAGGACTTTCAGGGTTGTGATTTTGTGATTGAAGCTATCAGGTATGATAATCAGACCGGTGAACGTCAGGTGGTGCAACGAAAGAAAGTGTTTCAAAATCTGGAACAGGTGCTGGACTCTGATGCTATCATTGCTTCAAACGTTTCTACCGTAGTCGTAACAGAGCTTGCCGCTGAACTGGAATATCAGGAAAGGTGTATTGGTGTTCATTTCATGATAAATACTCCCGGTTCAAATATTTTAGAAATTGTATCAGGGTTACATACATCTCAGGAAACATTTAACAAAGTGAGTCAGTTTGCCCGCCTGATAAACCATCAGTATGTATCGATAATGGAATCGGCAGGATTAGTGAGTATCCGGTTGTTTTTAACACAATTGAATGAAGCCTGTCAGATTTTAATGGAAGGCATATCAACGGTTGAAGATATCGATAAGGTGCTCACGGTAGGTTTTGGCCATAATCTTGGCGTTTTCAGAACAGCAGACAACATGGGAATTGAGAAAATCGTCAAATTGTTGAATAATCTGTACGACGAGTACGGGAATATTAAATACAAACCATCACCCATTTTATTGCGTATGTTCCGTGCGAAAAATTACGGTCTCAGTACCGGAAAAGGTTTTTATACATATGATGAATCAGGTAATCTTGTAAAATAGGAGGAAATAAACATGAAGATATTGGTATTAAACTGCGGAAGTTCATCGGTAAAATACAAGTTACTTGATATGAGTACTAACGAAGTGTTAGGTGCAGGAGGTGTTGAAAAACTGGGAATGAAAGGCTCGTTTCTTAAACATACCCGTCGGGATGGTCAGAAAGTAATCCTGGAGGGCGAAATTCTGGAGCATCAGGTTGCAGTAGAATATATTTTAGGTGTTCTGACAAGTAAAAAACATGGAGCTATAAGTTCTATTGAGGACATCAATGCTGTAGGGCATCGTGTGGTACATGGAGGTGAAAAGTTCAATGCAAGCGTGCTGATCAGTGATGATGTAATTAAAAAAATTGAAGAATGTATTGAGATTGCACCTTTGCACAATCCGCCAAACTTAGCAGGGATACGTGCCATCAATGAACTGTTACCGGATATACCTCAGGTAGCAGTGTTCGATACTGCATTTCACCAAACTATGCCTGAATATGCATATATGTATGGTATTCCTTATACGCTTTATCAGAA
>Ga0209800_10002884_pt1 | contig 14455 bp, 12 predicted proteins | sample Higcelweek8metaG_FD_187174 | JGI IMG/M metagenome (GOLD analysis project Ga0209800, IMG submission 187174) | Freshwater pond sediment microbial communities from the University of Edinburgh, under environmental carbon perturbations - High... | ecosystem: Environmental > Aquatic > Freshwater >...
GGCGGGATTCTTAAAAGTTTCATGACTTCGGGGCTATGGTTAATCAAAAAAGGACGACGGTGGTTTCTGTGGGCGCTAATCAACACCTTGTTTTTAAGGACATCTTTCTTTCCTTTCCTTGGGGATGAGCCTAGAATGGCCCCCATGAAGAAGCAGGCGAAAGAAGGTGCAAAGCCTCTTGAGCGTCGCGCCGTAGGGCGGCGGCAGGAAGATGGGCTGTTGCCGAACTTTCGGGATTTGATTGATGGCGCGGTGCAGGGCATCCTTGTGCACAGCAATTTCAAGCCGCTTTATGCCAACGCCGCCTTTGCTAAGCTTTTCGGCTATGACACGCCGGAAGAGATTACGGCTTTGCCGCTCATCCGCTCGCTTTATCCCCCCGACACATGGCCAGAGGTTGAACAGGATTATAATGCGCTGATCCGTGGCACAAAGCCCGGCGAAGTGACGCGCATGCTGGGTCAGCGCCGCGATGGTAGCGAGATTTGGCTTTCGGCGGCGAAGCGCTCTGTCAGTTGGTATGGTTCGCACGCGCTTGAGCTTTGCGTTTCCGACATCAGCAAACAAGTCGAGATGGAACGCGTGATGATGGGCAACGAACAGTTGCTCCGCTCCATTCTCGAAGTGCTTCCTGTGCCTGTTTATATTGCGCGGCGGCGCGATGGGCGCATCCAGTTTGTTAATCGCAAAACCTGTTTGCTGTTGCAGCAAAGCGCAGGGCCTCTTTTGAAAGCGGCGGCGCAAGATTTTTATGAGGATAGCCAAGACCAAGAAAAAATACATATTCTGATCGATGCCGTTCATGACGTGCGTGAGATCGAGGTGCGCATGCGCACGGCGCAGGGGCGGCTCTTTACGGCGGAGATTGCCGCGATCACCATGGATTATGCGGACGAACCGGCTGTGCTCGTTTCGATGAACGACATCTCGCAGCGCAAACAACTGGAAGATGAGCTTTTCCATCAGGCGAATACAGATAGCCTGACGGGCATCTCTAATCGGCGTTATTTTATGGTGCAGGCCGAACAGGAACTCCGGCGTGCGCGGCGTTTTTCGCGTGATTTGTCTGTTGTGATGATGGATCTCGATCGCTTTAAATGGATCAATGATTCTTTGGGTCATGCGGCGGGCGATACTGTTTTGGAAGCGATTGTCAAAGCCAGTCAAGAACGCTTGCGCGAATCCGATGTGATGGGGCGGCTGGGCGGCGAAGAGTTTGCGATTCTGTTGCCTGAAACTGGGCTTGATGCCGCGATGGAAGTGGCGGGGCGTTTGCTTGAGCATATTGCCGAAACGCCGATTGCGACGGTCAAGGGCGTGGTTCATTGCACCACAAGCCTTGGCGTGGCCCAGTTGACGAGCGGCGACCATACGATTGACGATCTGCTCCGCCGCGCCGATGAAGCGCTCTATCTCGCCAAAGATAATGGCCGCAACCGCGCTGAGGCGGCGGTTTAGGGTGGCTTCTGGGCCTAAAAGTTAACGATTGAGCTTTTTTAGCCCGGCACAGACGGCTGAAAGGAGCTGTCTGCATAAGAAGCATTGGCTTCGGCGACGTTTTGTGGTTCACTTCTAAGGGGTTACCTTAAGGCTTGCTTGACTCAGGGGCTTGCCTTTGGCAGTTTTAATCATACGACTCACTTTTAACGGCTCGCGGAGAGCGCCTCATGACAAAATCAGATCTTATCTTGCGCTTGACGGAACTTTATCCGCATCTTCTTCAGCGGGATATCGAACGCATTGTTGGCACCGTTTTCGACGAGATTTCAAACGCTTTGGCGCGCGGAAATCGTGTCGAATTACGTGGCTTTGGCGCCTTCTCGGTGAAGGATCGCGATGCGCGTCAAGGACGTAACCCGCGTACGGGCGAGCCCGTGGCGGTTTCCGGCAAGCATGTCCCTTTCTTCAAAACGGGCAAGCAATTGCGCGACCGTTTGAACGACAAGATTGGCGACGAAGATTAAGTTTTTTAGCGGCGACCCGATGGCGGCGTACCCGGTACGCCGCTATTCATCGTGTTAATGCGCGCAATCTGCTTATCAATGTAGGAATTGATCATGCCAACCCTGTTCTCACGAATCAGGGAACGGACGGGGTCGCCGTTATTATTCTCTTCCGTCATGACATAGCGCAAAAACGGCCCCGTTGTGTTGAGCGTTTGGTGCAGCCCTGCCGTAAGGCCTTGGGCCAGCATGTAATTGGCAGAGCTGCCCATGCTTTGTTCGGCTAAGTGCATGAGGCCGAGTAGGCTTTCTTCGATAGATCCCGCATGAATGGTCGTAATGACCAAATGGCCCGTTGTTGCGGCGCGCAAGATTTGCTCTGCCGCACGCGGGGAGCGCACTTCGCCCACGAATAAAAAGCGAGGTGTCCAACGTAAAGCGCGTTTGAGCGGCGTGGACCAATCTTCATCTTTGGTCACTTGCACTTGATAGCAATAGCCGTTTTCGCCGACTTCGCCGTCCATTGCATATTCGACCGGGTCTTCGATGGTAATCGCGACGCCACCAAAGCTTTTCAAAAAGTCATTGAGCAAGGCAAACGAGCTTGTCGTCTTGCCGTGGCCCGTTGCTCCTGAGACAACAACCAATCCATCGCGCTGACCCAGCTTGCGTAAATGCGTGCAAATATGCGGCGCGAACTTAAGTTCTTCAAGCGAGGGGACATGCGAGCCGATCCGGCGTAACACGACCCACTCCTGTCCATTGGCAAGCTTTTGATAAGACAGACGGAAGCGGATGCCCTCATGTTCAAACGCGGAATCTGGGTTATCGATTTGACCGCGCAGCTTATTGGCGATGGCCTCAATCTCGCTATGAAACCGATCCGGCAGAGGGCGCGTCCAGTTATTCGTGTAATCACGCGCGGCGCAGCGATAGCGGGCCTGACCCGCTTGATCAACACGGATGTACAAATCCATGAAGGCGAAGTCAGTCAGCTTAGTGCTTAAAGAAGGCGGCTGTGTCGTCGGAACCATACGCTAACGTTTCTGTTTTATCTTTTGATGGGAGGAAAAGGCATCATGGGGTGCGGCATCGTGCCCATAGGGTTGCCTCCCAACGGTTGATTGGCAAGGCGGGCCGCTATGCGATCGATATAGGTTGCAAGCATCCCAATCTTTCCTTCGCGAATGAGGGACCGGATCGGATCGCTGGGGGCGTTTTCTTCGGTGAAGAGATAGCGCACGAACGGCCCTTCTTCCTTCATCGTTTGATGGATAAGGGCGGTCAGGCAGCCTGCTAAAATGTTAGCTGCGCCAGAGCCCATGGCTTGCTCGGCTAAGAAAAGCAGGCTGACGAGCGCTTCTTCCGGCATGCCGCTATGAAGCGTGGTGATAACGGTGTGGCCCGTTGTTGCGGCGTGGAGCAATTGCTCGGCGGCTTTGGGGGTACGGACATCGCCGACATAAATATAACGCGGGGACCAATTGGCAGAGCGCTCAAGCGCATCAGCCCATTCGTCATCGGTTTGGATTTCCATTTGGAAACACTGGCCGAACTCGCCATGGCGACCACGGGTGATATATTCGACTGGCTTTTCGATTGTAACAGCCGTGCCGCCGTAGCTTTTGAGGTAATCAATAAGCAACCCGACAGCCGTTGTTGTTTTGCCGTGCCCAGCGGCACTGGAAACAAGGATCAACCCTTCGCGCATGCCCAGCGTATGGAGGTGATTATAAATATGGCTCGCAAAGCCCAGATTGGCCAAATCCGGCAAATTGGTATTGATGCGGTGTGCACAAGCCCACTTGCTGCCATCGGCCATCATTTGCTGTGAGAGACGGCACCGTATGCCGTCAAAGGTGATGGTGCCGTCGGGGCGATCTTGAAGCTCGGCGCGGATCGCTGTGCCAAAGCGTTCAACCACGGCGATTTTGTCGTCAGGGACAAGCCGATTGAGTGCGGCCTGGCCACGCTCTTGCGAACGATAGGTCGGCGGCTCGGGCGCATCGAGACGGATGTACAGATTAATGAACGGAAGATCGTCGAGCGTATCGGTCATAAGGGCCTCAAGACGGTTCTTGTTCGCAAACCCGCCAGAACAGCGGTCGGGTGGAGGGAAGGGCGATTAGTTCTGCGCCGTCTTCTGTTAAAATCGGCTTAAGAGGCGCGGTGGGGGTGTCTAGCTTTTCAAGCGTAAGCGTTGCTGCATTGATAGGCAAATTATAAAACGCGGCCCCGTTCAGGCTTAGAAAATCAGCCAAACGATCCAGTGCGCCGGCCTCTTCAAAAATTTGCGCATACATGGCCACGGCTTGCGGGGCGCTAAAACATCCGCCATTGCCATGAGCTGCTTCTTTGCTCGTGCGCAGGTGCGGCGCGGAATCCGTGCCCGCAAAAAACATGCGTGCCCCCGAAGTCGCCATTTGAATCAAGGCTTGTCGATCGGCTTCGCGTTTGAGAACAGGCAGGCAGAAATGATGGGGGCTGATCCCGTCTTCAAACAGCGCGTTGCGGTTGAACCACATATGATGTGGGGTGATGGTGGCAGCGAGCGTTCCGTTTTGGCTTTCGGCGGCGATATACTGCGCGGCTTTAAGGGTTGTGATGTGTTCCATCACCACTTTTAATTCGGGGAAGGAGCGTCGCAAAGGAAACAGAACGCGATCAATAAAAACGCTTTCGCGGTCAAACATATCAATTGAAGGATCCGCCATTTCGCCATGAATAAGAAGCGGCATGCCGATGCGTTCAAGCTTTTCAAAAATAGGCGCGATAATTTGCAGATCCGTGACGCCCAATTCGGAATTTGTCGTTGCGCCAGCCGGATATAACTTGGCCGCTGTAAAAGTGCCGTCTTCAAAGCCACGTGTGAGATCGTCAGGGTCTGTGGTATCGGTGAGATAAGCTGTCATCAAAGGCGTAAAATTTACGCCACGTGGAAGGGCCTTGCGAATGCGATCACGGTAGGCCCGCGCTTGCGCTGCGGTGACAACAGGGGGCTTGAGATTAGGCATGACGATGGCGCGTCCAAAACAGCGCGTCGTTGACGGCAAGACGGCCCGCATAAGGGCTTCATCGCGCAGATGAAGATGCCAATCGTCGGGTTTGGGAATTGTGATTCGGGTCTGGGGGCCTAAGGTCATGGCGTCTCTCGAGAAAAAGAGGACAAAGCTGACCTTAGTATAGCCGAAAACAAGAAAAAAACAGATTTTAAGTAGGGGGAAGATTCAGGGGTCCGGGAAGCTTTTTCCCCCCGCCCTTCCTCGTCATGCCGCGGATCCGCGGGAATCTCGTTTGGTTTTTTAAATCATCGTCACCCACGAGCGACCGCTTGGTCGCGCGGCAATCCAGAGTCGGTTGAATGAACGTTGCCTCCTGTGCCCCTGGATCTCCGCCTTCGCGGAGATGACAAGGGGGGGCTGGCCCCTCACTTTAAAGCTTTTATTTCGGCTTCGAAGCTTTCGGTGCGGGCTTGGCTTTGGCGGGGGCGCTAGGTTGGCTCAGGCCGCAGGCTTCGGCCATCGCTTGATAAGCTTTGCTTGAACCTTTCATCGAAATCGTATCGGCAAAAGAACCACCGACGGCGGCTGTGCCCGTGACCGTAATGCTTGCGTTCGAGCGAAGGGCTTGCGCCAAGGCGTGATCTGTCGCCGGATCGCGGGCCCAAGCCGTGTCGCCTTGCGTAAACAGACTGAATGTTTTTTCACCAGCTTTGACGGTCACTTCGCTGGAGGCGGCGAATTTTGTGCCTGCCGCATAGCTGAAAACATCCAAGGCACCCTCGGTTGGGCGATGGGTGATCATGAGCGTGACGGAGTCCCGCTTGAGTTTCGAGCCTTTGGGGACGGGGGGCTTAGCCGTTAAGGTCATATAGCAGACAGACTGCTTACCTTCTGCCATTTGATAGGCTGACCAATAGTCAAATTTTCCTAATTTTCTTGGTTGCGTTTCGGCGAAGGCTTGAGGGCAAACAAGGGTCAGGATCGTGCAGAACAAGAGAATACGTTTCATCATGTGGCGCAGATTAAAAGCTTTTTGGGTGTTTTGCAAACAGCTAGACGGCCAAAAAGACAAAAAATGCAGCCTATTGTGGCAAAATGTCCATCATCAGCTCTTGGCTTGAAACGGGGGCTTCCCGTTTGGGGGCCTTAGGCTTCGGCTTTTGGATTTGCACGGGTGGCGGCGCGGTTTGCTCGATGGGGGCCGGCGGTGTGGTTTCGGCTGGGGTTTGGTCTTCAGATGTGGCTGGGGCAATGACGGGCAGGGGTGGCGCAATAAGCGGCTGAAGGATCGGCGCCATAGATTTGAGCGTTTGTACGGCGAGCGCACTTGAAAATTTATATGCGGCAGCATCTTCACCAGCAACATGCGCCGTGAGCGTGCCAAAAAAACGGTCGCCAATATAAAAGACAAAAGTGCCTGTTCGGTTGACAACGCGCGAAGAGATTAATCTGTGGCCGGGACCATATTCGTCATAGCGGTGATCACCGGTGCCGGTTTTGCCGCCGACCAAAAGCGGCTGGCCCTTTTGATCAACATAAGAACCGCGCAGGCGGCGGGCCGTACCGTCTTCGACCACCTCGGAGAGCGCCGCGCGCACAACCCGGGCGATGGAGGGATCAAGAACGCGCTCGGCTTTGTTGGCATCCGGTGCGAGAAGCGTTTCAAACGGCGTGTCTTTGGCAAAATGAAGACGCTCAAACCGCAACATTGGTTTGCGTATACCGTCATTCATAATGATGCCCATCAGTTCCGCCAGAGCAAAGGGGCGGTCAGCTGAGCTCCCGATGGCGGTTGCATAACTGGGCACCAGTTTATCAAATGGATAGCCAAGTCGCGCCCAGCGCTGCTGAATGCGGGCAAAGGCATCAAGCTCGAGCAGGATGCGAATGCGCGTATCTTGCGCGCCTTTTTTGCCCTTATGGAAAAGCCACGCATAACTTTCCAGTCGGACAGGTTTGCTAACGGCAATCAGCTCGTGCGAGGAAATGCCCGGATGAGCAACCAGATAACTGGTGAGCCAAAGCTCAAGCGGGTTGATGCCAGTGATGTAGCCGCGATCCGCCAAGTTGTAACGGTCGGCGGGATAATCATCGAACAGTTTAGGTAAACGCTTAAGGTCAAAAGCCGACGACGCATTCTGTTTCATATAGGCGGCGTAATCGGCATAGGTGGCTTCCGGGAAAAGTGAGCGGAAGAGAATGGTGAGTGAGGTTGCCCCTTTGTGGGCGTGGGGGGTAATTTTCTCAAGAATGTCTGTGGTTGAGAGCCCCTTATACATCACGATATAGCGATTCAAGAACGTTTGCCCTTCGCGGTCAGCGTAGCGTTCGAGGTAGGCTTTACGTGCTGGATGGTCGGGATCGCTCAGGATCTCTTGCTTGGTTTGTTGGCCTTGTGAAATTGTGTAATTCACAATGTCGCGCATGAGCCGCACAAAGACGAGATTGACAGAATCCCGCAAAGCTTCGTGCAAATCCATGATTTGGGAATCTTCAGACTTTTCGAAATTCACAAACACATGCGCGCCGCCGCCTGTGAAAAAGGTTTCATAAGGGCTCGCCGAGTATTTGCGGGCCATCGCCGCCCCCAGCATTTCATCAATGCTGGCATCGGGATGCTCGCGCAGCCATGTCGTGGCCCATGAGGTCAAAACATCAGGCGCTTCGTTTGTGAGCGCATCAAGGTCTTCATCCGATAGACCCGCATAACGACGATAAAGCTCGCCGACAATTTCAAGATACGTCACCAAGGTGCGCAGCTTGGCTGTGGACCCTAAATCAAGTTTGCCGCCTTCGTTCATATCAAGTGGGGCATCAATATTGTCGGCTTGCACGCGCAGTAAGTTGCCTTCTTTGCTTTTTTCGTAAAGGATAAAACTCCATTTCAGCTTGAGCGGATCGTTTTCTGGCGTGAGAAGGCGGAACCCATAAAGGCCAATGGCCCTGAGATGATCGGGATCGCTCATTTTTTTCATGAACGTCGTCATCTGGGACTGCACGGATTGATCGAGGGTACTCGTCGCCGTCAGGTCAAGGCGGTCGAGTTCATAAAGATCGTGCAAGCCGAGAAGCTGAAGCAATTTTGTGCGCAGGGCATTGACGGCTTTTTGTTCAAGAAAATCAGATTTTGGTGCGGTGGGCGCTTCGGGCAGGAAATGGAACGCTGCCGTGCGGGTTGCTTCATACAGCGCGTTTGAGATCACGCCTTTTTTGACGAGCAGCGCTAACATTTTGTCGGTCAGGGCGTCGAGCGCCGAACGTTCCGTGAGCAAATAGGTCGTCGGTCGGCGTTGCGCGAGAATAAGGCCAAGCGCTTCGCGGTACACCGTTGCCTTGAGCCGCAGGGAATCGGGGTCGGTTTCAGGCAAGCTCAGCGCAGCCTTAACGTCTTTCAAATCGCGGCCAAACCACGCCCAAAAGCCATCGCCGATGCTGTTAATTTCGCCAAAGCCGCGCCGGGCAGCCAGTGGCGTGCTGTTGAAATAATCGAGCACAATTTTCTTGCGGGCTTGGCGCGTGTCTTTGCCGTCGAGATAAACGCGCAAGCTGCCGGAAATGATTTGCCTGATTTTCTCCATCGGGCCTTTGGTCTGCCCGCCGGGCGAGAATCTGAATTTCTCGATTTGCGTGGCCAGCGTACTGCCGCCGCCAAGGTTCAGGCCAGGGACGACATGTTTTAACGCTTGGCCTACAGCGGCATAAAAAAAGCGATCCCATTCGATGACGGGATTTTGCGTCGGCGTCTCGGGGCTGAGTAAATTGCGGTCTTCGACAAACAAAAGCGTTTGCACCAAAAGCGGCGGGATATCGTCAAAGGACGCAAAAACATGGGCCGGAAATTGCGCGGTATAAAGCGGCTGGTCCGCGCGGTCTTTGAGGATGAGGCCGGTTTCAGCCTTGACATGATAAATCGGATAAAAGCCGTCATTGACGAGCTTTTCATATTCACGTGAGACGCGCATTTGTTGCGCAACGGTGTAATTGTCACCTTCCAAAGCTTTGAAGAAGAACGGTAGGTAACTGTAGCCGAGCCGTTGGTTATAGGGGCCTTTGGTGGGGACGTGAAACCCTTCGGCTGGGCCGGGCATGAGCTGAAACGAGATTTGCCGCGCCATCTCGGAAAAGATTTCCGACTGGAGCTTTGAGCTGCGCATTTCCTCGCCAGCAAAAAAACCAAGTACACCGCCAAAGCCAATGACGAGCGCCAACGGGACCAGCCACAAAACTTGTGGCACACGCATCCGATAGGGCCGCGTCGGCTGTCGTATTTTACGACTTGCCGTTTTGGCCGTCATCGTTCTGCGTTTGGAAGATCTGTGGCGAGGGGGCGTCATGAGGTTAGTTGGCCTGATCCTTTAAAAGCTTATGCAAGAAGGCGGGAAGTTCGGCGCGTGAGACGGTATGTTGGCTTTTGCTGGCTAGTTCTTTGACAAGAACGGTGCCCGCTTCAGCCTCAGTGCTACCGAACAGAATAGCCAGCGGCACGCCGGATTTATCGGCGTATTTAAGCTGTTTATCCAGTTTGGCGGGCTCCAGATAATTTTCGACTGTGAAGCCTTCGCCGCGCAGCTGCGTGGCCAGCGCCAGATAAGCAGCTGAGCGTTCGGCTTCAAGCTGCGTGATCAAAATCTGCACCGTCGGCGGCGCGGGGGGCAACAGGTTATGCGCGGCCAATTGTTCAAACAAACGCGTGAGGCCGATGGAAATGCCAACGCCCGGCAATTTGGAGCGCGTGTAATAGCTCGCCAGATTTTCATAGCGTCCGCCTGAGCAGACGGAGCCAAACTCAGGGTGCGCGTCGATCAACGTTTCATAGACCGTGCCTGTGTAGTAATCGAGGCCGCGGGCGATGGCGAGATTGATGCGCGTGCGCTCTTCGGGCACCCCCAGCGCGCGCAGCGCTGCCGTCATGCGCGTCAGTTCATCCAAGCCTTCAAGGAAGATCGGGTGCGCGGCGTTCAGCTCGCGCAGCGCGGCCAGCATTTCATCTTTTGTGCCGACGCGGGCCACGAGCGCCAAGAGTTGTTCAGCTGTTTCGGCGGCGAGGCCCAGCTCGACCATCGCGGCGCGGACTTTTTCGGGGCCGATTTTGTCCAGCTTGTCGATCTCGCGTAAAATCAGCTTTTGTTTTTCCGCATCGTCCACGCCCCAACCGCTGAGCAACCCAAGCAGAATCTTGCGATTGCTGAAATGGATTGTGAAAGCGCCAAGGTGAAGTTCAGTGAAAATCTGCACGATGATGGCGGGCAGTTCGGCATCAAAGGCGGGATCGAGTTTATCTTTGCCGATCACGTCGATATCGCACTGATAGAACTCACGCGAGCGGCCACGTTGGGCGCGTTCGCCGCGATAGACGCGCTGGATTTGATAGCGCCGGAAGGGAAAGGCCAGTTCGCGCTCGTGCTCGGCCACATAGCGCGCGAGTGGCACGGTCAGATCAAAATGCAGGGCGAGGTCGGCCTCATACCCTTGCTGCACTGAGCCGGTGGATTGCACGAAATAGACTTGCTTTTCCGTTTCGCCACCGGATTTAGTCAAAAGAACATCTTTTAGCTCAAAAACAGGCGTTTCGACCTGCACAAACCCGAAACGTTCATAGCCGCGCCGGATCACGTCCATCATATGCTGAAAGACCATTTGCTGGCGGGGGAGAAGCTCAAGGGTGCCCGAAGGCGTGCGCGGTTGAATAAGGGCCATGATTTTGCTCGATGTTTTACAGTTTGATCCGACGTTTATACCCGATCCAGCTTACACAGTCATTAAAGGAAGGGGGGATGACGTAAATTTTGACTTTTTGTGCGGTTTTAGCGCATATCCCGCCTATGACACAGACAAGCACAGATACCACAGCTATTCAGGGCCATGCTGCCCGTTTTGCGCCGGGCGCGCCTTTGATCGACGGGAAAGTGAATCTCGTGGGGCTGGATAAGGCTGAGCTAAAGGCGATTTTGGTCGATCTTGGGCTTGAGCCGTTCCGGGCGGGGCAGCTTTGGACATGGATGTACTGCCATGGGGCGACCGATTTTGAGGCCATGACCAATCTGGCCAAACCGGTGCGGGCCAAGCTGGCTGAGCATTTTGTGGTGGGGCGGCCTGAAATTGTGACCGCGCCTGTTTCGGTGGATGGCTCGCGCAAATGGCTCCTTCGCATGGCCGATGGGCAAGAGATCGAAACGGTTTACATTCCCGAGGAAGATCGCGGGGCGCTGTGCGTCTCAAGCCAAGTGGGTTGCACGAACAAATGTTCTTTTTGCCACACGGGCACGATGCGCCTTGTGCGCAATTTGTCGGCGGGCGAGATCATCGGTCAGGTGATGCTGGCGCGTGACGTGTTGAATGAATGGAAGGCCACAAGCGGCAAGCCCGCAGCCCGCAGCCGAGAAGAGGATGAAGAAGAGACGCGCGATTTCCGCATGCTCTCGAATATCGTCGTGATGGGGATGGGCGAACCCCTCTTTAATTACGACAATATCGCCAAGGCGTTTAAGATCATTATGGATGAGGGCGGCATTGCGATAGGCCGCCGCAAAATTACGCTTTCGACCTCGGGCGTTGTGCCGATGATCCATCGGTGCGGCGAAGAGCTGGGGGTGAACTTGGCCATCAGTTTGCACGCCGTGACGGATGAAGTGCGCGATGTGCTCGTGCCGCTCAATCGCAAATATCCCATCAAAGAGCTTTTGCAGGCGTGCCGCGATTATCCGACGGCCAGCAATGCACGGCGTATCACGTTTGAATATGTGATGCTCAAGGGCGTGAACGATAGCCTTGCTGATGCCAAGGAACTGGTGCGCTTGCTGGCGGGCATTCCGGCCAAGATCAACCTGCTGCCCTATAACCCGTGGCCGGGCAGCCCGTATGAATGCTCGGACGACGCTGTGATCCAAAAGTTCGGCGATTATGTGAACGCCGCTGGCTATGCCAGCCCCGTGCGCACCCCGCGTGGCCGCGACATCATGGCCGCTTGCGGCCAGCTGAAAAGCGAAAGCCAACGGGAGCGGCGGGTGCGAGAAGACGAAGAATAAGATTGAGGTGAGGAGCTTTTGATGCCGCAGCAAACAATTATCTTTGATTTAGACGGCGTTCTTGTCGGTGGCTGGCACCATCGCGCCGATAGGCGGAAAGAGATTTGGTTCGCGACGATGCAAGAAGATATTGGCCTCGATCCGCAACGCTTTATCAAAGCCTATTATGGCACGGCTGCGGAACATGATGTTTTAACGGGTCGGTTTACGCTCAAGCAAGCGTTCGATGCGCTTTTGCCGCAGATTGGCTATGACGGGCAAAGCAGCCAGTTTATTGCGTATTGGATGAAGAAAAACAGCACGCTTAATGGGCCGTTGGTTCAAGCCGTGCGGGCGCTTAAAGAAACGGGCTCTGTCCGGTTAGCTGTGGCGAGCAATAACGAACATACGCGTATGGATCATTTAATGAACCGCACGGCTCTGCGCGGGCTGTTTGATCACGTGTTTTTTGCGGCGGCCATGGGCGAGAAAAAGCCCGATCAAGCGTTTTTTCAAGCGTGTAATAAACGGATGGGTTTTACCAAAGAGGCCGCGCCGTTGTTCTTTGACGATAACCCCGAGATCGTCGCTGGTGCATGCGCGGCAGGATGGGACGGCGTGGTCTATAACGACCTTGAAGATTTTGTGAACCATCCCCGCATCGCGCCGAAGCTTCAGGCTGCCTGTGGCTAGCTTAAAAGGGCAAGCCAGCGGGAGCACTGGACGGGACGAGATAAATAAAACTAAGCTTGTTTTCCTGCAGCTGGTTGAGGAAAAGCGACGCCAAGTTTTAAACAGGCCTTTCTGATTTTTTCTTCGCTATCGTCGAAAACGTAACCGCGCTCCAATAACTTGAGCGTGTAATGTTTGTTGTAAAGAAACGCCCAGAAAAAAGCAGCGAGTCCGAATGTCAATAAACTTAAAATAAAAACGGCGACACTTACGAGGATGTCGCCACGAAACAAGGCCGGAAATCCGCTAAAGAAAAAAGTTGTCCAACTGAAACCATACAAACCAGTTTTGAAAACGCCAGTTTTCGGGTTTTGCATCATGATTTCTGTAGCCACGGTAGATCTCCTCAAGAGGATAACGGTAGAAGGATCATAGCAGTCCATTTTTCCCATGTATAGATTGTCGATGCTAGAGACAGAGCTTTCTACGCATACGCGCGGAAGAAGTTTGTAGCCAAATCGCGAGGACTAAATGAGCTACATCGGTTTGCCCATCAGGGCACACTCTTTCCAAAATTTGTCTTAAAATAGAGCTGCTCATAACGCACCTCATTTTAGCTAATAAATAACTATTATAAAAAAGGTTTTTCGAGAAGGGATTTAACTGCGGCATTTAACTCATGACATATTGCCATGGATAGTAATTGTTCCCCCTGTGTTGCGGGGCGCGTTGGTTCTGGTGACGACTCAAAGAACTTATCGATAGGCGTATGCACAACACGCTTAACCGTCTGGTGAAGCCGGGCACGCAGCTCGTGGTTTTCGATTGTTTGCTTTTCTTCAACCATAAGAACTGCCACTTGAGAAAGGGAAGATGATTTAATCGGATCGTACGACAGGATTCCCTTCCTTTCAAAGAGTGTTCACAAATGGGGGTTCTCATTAGCGTAATGATTGAAAACACCATAGGCAAAGAGGTGCTGTCAATAAAATATAATAATATCAGTATGATAGTTTATTTCTTCTTAATAAGAAGGAAGCAGATTAACCCTGTGCTTGGGAAACAGGCAATCAAAACAAAGAAACAATATTGTTCAGAGGCTCGGTCCTTAATAAGGGGGGGCTGGTGCTACAAGGGCAATGAAGATTTTATGAACCATCCCTGCATCGCGCCGAAGCTTCAGGCCGCCGGTGGGTGCGGGTCTAGATAAGATTTAATATGCGCTACGTATCGGTTCCGTTTTTCCCTTCACTCCCCCTTTCTCGTCATCCCGCCGAAGGGCGGGATCCAGTATAAAGTTTTTTGATCTCGCCAAGAGAGCGGGGCCGCGTTATTTTTCTTTCATGTCCGGGTTCGTTTATATCCTTGCCAGCCAAAGAATGGGCACGCTTTATATTGGCGTGACCAATGACCTTGCGCGTCGCGTGTGGGAGCATCAAACCGGCGTTATCAAAGGATTCACTTCGCGCTACAAGATTCACAGGCTTGTTTGGTATCAGCCTTTTGATTGCATTGAAGAGGCGATAGCTTGTGAGAAACGCATGAAAGAATGGAACCGCGATTGGAAGGTGCGCTTGATAGAAGAGCTGAACCCTTCTTGGCGTGATCTAGCCGCAGACCTTGCCTAATAAAGCAGACTTCAACTGGATCCCGCCCTTCGGCGGGATGACGCAAAAGGAGGGGGCGGTTCATTCTTAGCCAACGCTCTGCTTATGTGGGGCGGTCCCCGTTCCCTTCGCTTTAGTCGAACTTATTGTTCCGCGCGAAGCCGTTTGGCGCGAGGCGGCCGGATTGGGCGCGGTCGCCGATCCAAGCGCGGACATCGGTTTCGGTG
>Ga0209800_10002887_pt1 | contig 14451 bp, 18 predicted proteins | sample Higcelweek8metaG_FD_187174 | JGI IMG/M metagenome (GOLD analysis project Ga0209800, IMG submission 187174) | Freshwater pond sediment microbial communities from the University of Edinburgh, under environmental carbon perturbations - High... | ecosystem: Environmental > Aquatic > Freshwater >...
TGAAATGGTCACTCTGATCGAGACGCTAGTAGAAAAAAAATTTGCATATAAAACGGAAGACGGATCAGTATATTTTAATATTAAGAAAGATTTAGAATATGGAAAACTTTCACATTTTAAACTTTCTGAATTAAAAGAGAACGCCGAGGGTAGACTTAAAAAGGACGAATATGAAAAAGAAAATGCTCAAGATTTTGTACTCTGGAAAGCATGGACTTCCGAAGACGGGAATGTATTTTGGGAAACAAGTCTAGGGAAAGGTAGACCCGGTTGGCATATTGAGTGTTCAGCTATGAGTATGAAAAATCTAGGGGAAAGCTTTGATGTACATACAGGCGGAGTAGATAATATTTTCCCCCACCACGAAAATGAAATAGCTCAATCAGAATGTGCAACCGGGAAAGTTTTTGCAAAATATTTTATGCATAATGAACATTTGATGGTTGATGGGATAAAAATGGCGAAATCTGCAGGTAATTTTTACACTCTTCCTGATTTAATTAAGAAAGGTATCGATCCAATAGCTTTTCGTTTGTGGCTTTATACTTCTAGCTATACCACAAAGACAAACTTCACAATAAGTGCTGTCAGCGGATCACAAACTGCACTTACGCGTCTAAAAGAAGCATTTTTAGCTCTCGGAGATGATACTGGAATAACGAATATGGAATATAAAGCACGCTTTATAGACTATCTAGATAATAATCTTGATAGTCCGCAAGCCCTTGCTCTTGTTTGGGAATTACTTAAAGATACAAATATATCGAATAAAGATAAAAGAGCTACAATTTTAAATTTTGATAAAGTTCTAGGGTTTGGATTAAGTAAAATTGAAAAAGCTGAAATTCCTAATGAAATAACCAAACTTGTTGATGAAAGAGAAAAGGCCCGAATGAAAAAAGATTGGGCTCAAAGTGATGAATTGCGAAAACAGATTAACTCTCTTGGCTACGACGTAAAAGACACTGAATCTGGTTCAAAAATTTCTAAAATATAATACCAAATTTTTTATTTTTTCTGACTTTTAAGAGTAAGCAAACAAAGCTTATACAATATTCTTGCTCCAACATTGCCATCCCATTGATCCTTACCAGGGGCAACTTCACAAAGATCGAAACCTATTATTCTTTTGCCTTTTGATACTAATCCTTCTAATAAGAAAATTATTTCTTCAACTGTGAACCCACCCATTACTGGTGTGCCGGTATTAGAGCACAAATATGGGATTAAACCATCAATATCAAAAGATATATAGACATCTCTCGGTAATTCTTTGATTATTTCATCAAATTTCTTCTTTAGTGTTTTCCCGTTATAAATATCTTTTTTGATTTCATAATCAGTGAACAGTGAAATACGTTTACTTTCCTTTTCAATTAAATCTTTTTCTTGTTCACAAAAGTCTCTTACACCAACTTGAACTAGTTTTAAGACATTTTTAATTTTTAGTGCGTTAAAGAAAATGGAAGCATGTGAATATTCTAATCCCTGGTATGCATCTCTTAAGTCACAATGAGCGTCAATGTGTAAAATACCAAAATTATTGTATTTTTCTGATAAGGCTTTTATATATCCTAGTGGTGAGCTATGATCTCCCCCTACTAATCCAATAATTTTATCATCATTAATTAATTTTTTTGTAGTTTCTTCAACATAATCATTCAATTCCTTACAGTCATTATTTATTTCTTCCTGTAATTTTTTATCTATCTGTTTATCGTTATATCCATTCAGATAATTTATCGTTTTTTCTCTGACTTGTTTACTTTTATAGAAAATACTAGATGGTATATCTTGCATTGCGATTCCTTCACGCCAACCATTTGGATTTATTGGGTCATATAAATCTATTTGTTGAGATGAATCCAAAATCGCCTTAGGACCTAACGCTGTTCCTTCGCCATAAGAAACAGTCGCTTCCCACGGAACAGGAACCAAAATAACCTTTGATTCTTCTACATTAAATGGCAATCCGAAAATGCCATGATGAAGTGAACCACTATCATTCTGATTAAAATTAGAAATTTTCTCTTCTAATATTTTCTTTTTTTCGTTTGCGTTCATTAAAATTAAGCGGTATATTTCTCGATTAATTTATTGGCTTCAGCCGGATTTGCCTTACACTCTTGTAGAGCTTGGAGCATTAGAGGCACAACGATTGTTGCATCTGACTCAATAACGAACATTGGAGTGTCTTTTGTAAGTTTATCCCAAGTGATTTTTTCATTTGGTGTTGCTCCTGAATATGAACCATATGACGTTGTAGAATCAGAAATCTGACAGAAATATGCCCAAGGTTTAACTTCTTTCTGTAAATCATATTTAATCGAAGGAACTACGCAAATTGGGAAATCTCCTGAGATACCACCACCAATTTGGAAAAATCCCACACCTTCACCTTTTGAGAGTTCTTGATATTGATCATACCAAGCTCCCATATATTCAACACCAGACTTTGCGATATTTGCACTGCATTCACCAGTTTTAACATATGAAGCGAAAATATTTCCGAATGTAGAATCCTCATAACCAGGAACTACGATTGGAATATTTTTCTCAGCGGCAGCAAGTAACCAACATTCATCCGCAGAGCCTTCATGTTTCTCTTTATCAATTGATTGAATAAGTTCATAGAAATATTCATGCCAAAACTTTCTTGTTCCATCTGCTGTCGCTTTTTTCCAAGTAGGAACAATTTGTTTCTCAACGACACGGAAAGCTTCGTCTTCAGGAATACTCGTATCTGTCACACGACGCATACGATCTTCAAGAATTTTTGTATCATCTTCTTTGGTAAAATATCTATAATCAGGAAAATCTTTGTAACTCTTGTGAGCGACAAGTCGGAATAGTGACTCTTCGAGGTTAGCACCTGTCACAGACATACCAGAAATTAATCCATTGCGGATTGCTGGAGCAAGAGTAATACCAAGCTGTGCCGAAGACATTGCTCCACCCATAGCCCAAAACATTTTTCCTCCTTTTTCAATGTGGCGCCAATAAGAAATTGCCGCATCTTTTGTTGCGCGAGCATTAAAATTCTTGTAATTTTTTAGAATAAATTCTAATGTGTTTAAATTTGTATTTTGCATAATTATTAATTTTTAATTATTAATTCTTAATTTAATTCTACTACCATCCAAATTCTTTACCAACATCATCTGGTGATTCTCGTTTACGAGCAATAACTACGTGACCATTCTCAACAATTATTTTCATAGGAGATGAAAGTAGACAGTGACGAGCTGAAAGTGGATCTTGATATGCTCCTGTGTCATAAAATACTAAATACATCGGACCATCACCATTGTTGGCATCAAAGTCAGGAAGTGTAATCGCCTCATTTACGCCTTGATAAATATCATCTGAGTCACATGTTGATCCTGCCAACCAAACTTCGTTCAAATTTCCATCTTTTTTATTATTTATTGGAGAAACAGCCCATTTTTGATCAATTGACCACGTATCAAGAAGATCATTCATAAAACTACCATCAATTACATACCATTTTTTTGCTGATGCTTTCTTACTATGAACCGTTTTAGTATCAATCACTTTAAATATTGTAACTTGAGCTGGAGCAACCACATAGCGTCCCCATTCACATGCTAAATTTGGATGAGGAAGACCTCTTTTTTCTGATTCAGCTTTAATTAGTCTCAATATTTTTTCCATTAATTTATCTATCTGATAACTTTTCTCTCTAGTATATGGAATAGGCATACCACCTCCAATATCAAGAGTTTCGAGCGATGGATTTTTCTCTTTTAATTTAAAATAAACATCCAAAGCATATTTGATAGGAATAACAACATCAGAAGTTTTTTCTATTTGTGAACCAATATGATAATGAAGAATTTTTAGGTTCTTGAATGATTTCATATCAAGAATTTCTTTTGCAGAAAAACCAAATCTATCTATTGGTTTATTCCAACGAGAGCTTGCTTTAACTGGCATATCAAGACGAATCCCGACATCGTATTTTGAATATTGTAAAAATTTTAATTCATTAGGACCTTCAATAAGAGGAAAAATTTTTATTCCTTTATGTTGAAGATCGTCAATTAAATTTATATATTTATCAGTTTTAGGACCAGAGCAAAGTATACGAATATTGGGATTAAATGCTTCCTGTTCAAGCATTTTTTTAATAAGCCAGAGTTCGTTATAAGAAGAAGTCTCAATGTGTGCACCTTCCCCAACCAAAGCCATTACTACTTCTTTGTTTTGATTGACCTTCATTGGATAATGGTAGAAAAACTTTCCTTGATATTTAATCTTTTTAGACAAATCATCGACAAGATCAAGTAAATCTTCAAGTCTTTCTTCCACAACAAAAGGCATCAATATTTGAAGTGATGTCCCAAACTTCTCTGCAAGATAACGAGCATTATAAATATTGTGCCCTTCCTTAATAATTAGATCACCCTCTTTATTAAAATCAAAATATTGAGTGTTGAAATCTTTTGAACCAATTTTCCAAAGTCTCTTTGACGAGATAGAACCTTTAGTCATCTCTTTATATCAAGCAAAAATTATTCTTTGCCTGCAATAAAATAATAATATTAGTAATCATAGCAAAAATGAGCGATATGTAAAGGTTTTTATCCTCTTTCAGACAGCGCCTAAAGCGCTGTCTAGGAAATTAGAGACCTTCCTCTTTGAGTTTTTCTATGGCTTCCTTAGTCTTTCTTGAGAGTTTTGTCGGCATTTTAACTTGAATACGAAGAATTATATCTCCACGTCCACGTGAAGACGGCACACCACGGCCACGGACACGAAGTAATTCATTATGATTGATCCCTTCGGGTATTTTAACCTCTATTGTGTTCCCTTCTAAAGTTTTTAAACTATAAACAATACCAAGCAGTGCATCTGTAAGCTTAATCGGCAAATCCATAGTCAAATTAAGCCCATCGCGTTTATAAACAGAGTGTGGCTTAACTTTTACTTTAATATACAAATCACCCGATTGTCCTCCTTGAATATCTTCACCAGTGCCTGACATCTTCAACATCTCTCCATTATTTATTCCTGCTGGAACACCGATGTCTATTTCTGACTGTTTTCTTAAAACGCCAGCGCCATGACAATTTGAACATTTCTCAGATGGAACTCTACCAGACCCCAAACAAGTCTCACATGTTTTAGTTGTTTCAAATGAACCCAAAATCGAACGACGAACTTCACGAATTTTACCTTGACCATTACAAGTTTTACAAGTATTCATTTTCGTTCCAACTTTTCCGCCAATTCCTTTACAGATATCACAAGTAGATTGTTTTGTTATTGAAACTTTTTTATTTACTCCAAAAATTGATTCTTCGAAAGTTAAATCAATTTCTGTTTGGATATCTCTTCCGCGACGAGAATTTTTTGTCCCACGTCCCATTCCACCACCAAAGAAATCACCGAAAATATCTCCGAGATCTCCCATATCAAAACCTTGTCCATTTTGAAATCCAGAAAAATCGAATCCACCAAATCCACCTTGCTGGCCACCTCCATAACTGCCTCCTCCCATCGGACCATCGGCAGAACCGAATTGATCATACCTAGCTCGTTTCTGGTCATCAGAAAGAACCTGGTAAGCTTCGTTTACTTCCTTGAATTTAGCATCATCACCCTTGTTCTTATCTGGGTGATATTTATGAGCTTGTTTATGAAATGCTTTTTTTATTTCTTCTTTCGAAGCATTTTTATCTACACCAAGCGATTCGTAATAATTTTTAGACATGTATGGTTGGCGTATTTCCGAATAGTCTTACCAGGGGGGCTTTGGAGCTCGACGGAGCGAGAACTGAGAAAATTTTTAGCAAAAAATTTTCGTACCCTCTGGAAAGAGCTATTCGGAAAGGAGCCATTATTACTTATTATCGTCTTTTACTTCTGCGTCTTTGATTTCTTCACCTTGTTGTTCGGGTGTTGGATTTGAATTAGCGGCAGCATCGGCATTTGCTTTATTCATTATTTCACCAACTTTTGATAATTCAGTTGTTAACCCTTCAAGTGCAGTTTTTATCGTGGCTAAATCAGAACCTTCTTTTGCTTTTCTAACATCAGCAATTTTATCTTCAACACCTTTTTTTACATCAGCAGGGATTTTATCACCATACTCTTTCAATGATTTCTCAGCTGTGAAAATCATCATTTCAGCCGTATTCTTCTCATCGGCTAATTCTTTTTTCTTTGCATCTTCTTCTGCGTGAGCTTCTGCTTCATCTTTCATCTTCTTGATATCGGCATCTGTAAGACCAGAACTTGCTTCAATACGAATTGATTGAACTTTGCCTGAAGCTTTGTCCATAGCTTTAACATTCAAGATTCCGTTCGCATCCACATCAAAAGTAACTTCGATTTGTGGCATGCCTCGTGGTGCTGGTGGAATACCATCAAGAATAAATCGTCCTAGTGATTTGTTATCACTTGCCATTGGGCGTTCACCTTGAGTTATGTGAATCTCCACAGAGGTTTGATTATCTGCGGCAGTTGAGAAAGTCTGAGATTTTGAACTTGGGATTGTTGTATTACGGTCAACTAACTTAGTTGCAACTCCACCCAATGTTTCAATACCAAGTGAAAGTGGAATAACATCAAGAAGAAGAACGTCGCGAACGTCACCTTGTAGAACTCCAGCCTGAACAGCTGCACCAAGTGCAACAACTTCATCTGGATTGATAGAACGATTTGGTTCACGGCCAAATAATTTCTTAACAGCTTCTACAATTGCTGGCATTCTAGTTTGTCCACCAACAAGAATTATTTCATTAATCTCGGCCATCTTGAATGGTGAAGCATCGAGCGCACGTTTTGTTATTTCTATTGAACGTGTGATGTATTCTTCCGCGAGTGATTCAAGAGTTGCACGAGTCATCTTCAAAAGCAAGTGCTTAGGGCCCGATGCATCTGAAGTGATAAATGGAATATTTATTTCAGATTCCATTGTCGTTGAAAGCTCATGCTTTGTTTTCTCTGCTGCTTCTTTCAAACGTTGTAGAGCAAGCATATCTTTGGTAACATCGATACCTGATTCTTTTTTGTATTCATCTGCAATCCACTTCACAATCTTTTGATCGATATCTTCACCTCCCATGTGTGAGTCACCATCTGTAGACTTTACTTCAATAACATCATCTCCAACTTCAAGGACAGAAACATCGAACGTTCCACCTCCAAAGTCGTAAACGACAATCTTTTCATTTTTCTTTGTATTGAATCCATAAGCGAGGGCTGCAGCAGTAGGTTCATTGATGATACGCTTCACATCAAGGCCGGCAATAACTCCAGCATCTTTTGTGGCTTTTCTTTGAGCATCATTGAAATAAGCTGGGACAGTAATAACAGCTTCAGTGATTTTCTCACCGAGTTTTGCTTCGACGTCAGCTTTTATCTTTGACAAAATCTTCGCAGAAATTTCTTCAGGACGAAGCCATTGATCTGCCATTTTGACTTCAACACCACCAGTTGAACCTTTTTGAATTTTGTATGGAATAGTTTTTTCATCTTTCTGAATTTCTGGATCATCATACAAGTGACCGATGAATCTTTTAATTCCATAAACTGTATTTTCTGGATTGGTAACTGCTTGACGTTTTGCAAGAAGACCAACCATTCTGTCACCGTTTTTTGCAACAGTAACAACCGAAGGAGTTGTACGTGCACCTTCGATATTTTCAATAATTTTTGGTTGGCCACCTTCGATGATAGCAACCGCACTATTTGTTGTACCCAAATCTATACCTATGATTTTTGACATATTATGATTAGGTTCTAGTAGCTAGTTTCTAGTGATTAGAAGTAACAACTAAAACTTTAAATGATTTATAATGTTTTAATAATTTTTTTATTTTTGAATAAGTAAAATAGTCTTTGAGAAATGCCTTGTGCAGGCTGTCGAGCCGAGCAGAGCAAAATTTCAGCAGAAATTTATGTGTGCATTTCGAGAAGAGTTATTTTATGTTTTCAAAAATCATTCCTAGTTGCGATTATACACCCACCATTTATTTTTGACAAGTATTTCGCGACCACAAAACTATTGTATAATATATATTGTAGTGATATAATAGTCAATATGTTAAAAAAGCCTAATATTCAAAAAGCAATATTCAAAACATTGGCCAGGAAAAAGGCTGTTTCTTTGGACACGCTTCAGAAAGAGGTTGAAAATACGCTAAAAGGCTCATTTTTGGGTAAAAACAGACCTGAATATGCAATATCTCGCTCTATTAAGAATATGGCCTCAGATGGGCTTGTAGAGTGTTTCAAGTCGGATTCTCAACCATATTTCAGACTTTCAGAAGAAGGGAAAAAACGTGTAAATAGCAACGCGATTGATGATGACACTGCCCTAGTATCAAACAACTGGGATGGCAACTGGAGGATAGTTATCCTTGATCTACCCGAAGAAAGAAAAAGTGAACGTGAAGCACTTCGTTACCTTCTCAAAAAAGCTGGGTTCGTTTGTTTGAAAAATTCTGTTTGGATTTCTATGTATCCATACGAACATCTGTTCACAAATATTAAAAATGATTTAGGTCTTTCATCCGAAATGATGATCATCGTGACAGATAAAATCGATGAAGCTACTGAAAAAGAATTTCTCAGCCTACTAAAAAATAGCTAGACAACTAGCTATTTTTTGATTCTCCAGTTTATTTCAAAAGAGATTGAATATTTGTCTGGAATTTTCCATTTTGAAAATCTAAAAAAAAGAAATTGAAATTTATTCTCTGATATTTTTCCAAAGCCCCATCTATTTAACGTAAGCTCTATGTCTATAACCATAAATTATTTTTTATATTCGTAAATAGTTACTTTTGCTGGGCGAATTACTCTATCACCTATTTTGTATCCAACTTGAAGAACTTTTTCAATGGTGTGATCTTTACTCTCTTCGTTCGTCTCAGCAATATTGATTGATTGGTGAATATTTGGGTCAAAAGTGATTCCAACTTCGTCAATTTTTTCAATCCCGGAACCAGCGAGACCTGACATCAGTTGTTGATAAATTGACTCAATACCTGCACGCCAATCTTTATCAAGAGTCTCCCAGTGCTCTTTATTCCCAAATGCCATTTCGAAACTATCGAGAGCTGGCAGTAACTTTTCGGCCATTTTTTCTCTTGCAAGAACAGAAACATTCACACGGACTTGCTCTAATTCTTTTTGAAGATTTATATAATCAGCCTTTGCTCTTTGCCAACCAGTTAAATATTCCTCCTTCTCTTTCTGAAGTTTCTTTATTTCCTCACGGAGTTTTTTTGTAACATCTTTTGCTGGTAATTCTTCCCCGTCTTCAGTACTTGGAACTACATCAAGATCTATAAAATTCTCGCCAGTTTCTTCTTCAGTTTTTGGTTTAATATTTTCTTTATTTTTTATTTCTTCTTCATCCATAGTGTTATCAGTATACAAAAAATACATATTTTTGCAAAATAAAAAAACAGGAGGCAACCTTTGGGAAGATTGACTCCTGTCTATTTTACTCAGCTGCATCTGCTATTGAAGCAGCGTGATCCTTTCCACATTGTGGGCATCCACAATCTTCAAGATGATCATTCTCATGGCTGGGCGAACTTACTCCTCCATGTATTGGACAGTTCTGATTGGCCTTTTTGACCAGACCAGTATCCACTCCATTAGGAGTAATGTAACAGTCGCAACTGCACTCAGGTTCTCTCAACCCAAAACCCTCACAATGTGGACATTTTGTGTCTTTCGGCATTACCGATCCACATTTTGGACAAAGATCTATGTTCTTTTTCATAATAAATATATTTATTAATCAATAATCGTTAAACATAATCGATGGAATTTCATCTTGTTCTGGGAATCCACCAGTACCATGAAGCAAACAGTTTTCATCCACGATCGTTACGCGTCCGGTTACTATACCACTTGGCGTGGAATAGCAATCGCAAGAACATTGAGGTCCCTTAAGACCCCAGCCTTCACAATGTGGGCATTCCGACCCACGGGTCATAACACCCCCACATTCGGGGCAAAAAACCTTTTGATCCATAATGTTTTCGTTTAAGTTTAATATCACTTTAACATAAATTTACAAAAATACAAGAGCAATCAAAAAATCCCCTTTCGGGGATTTTTTAAAATTAACGTTTTGACCATTGTGGCGACTTTCTTGCTTTCTTGAGTCCGAATTTCTTACGTTCAACTTGACGAGGGTCACGTTTAAGCATTTTAGCTTTCTTGAGTACATGGCGTAGTTCTCCATCTTCCATAACAAGAGCACGTGAGATACCATGACGAACGGCTTCAGCTTGTGAATGTATTCCTCCTCCTTTTGTCGTAACAACGACTTCATATTTTTCGGCTGGCGTTGCAGTCTCAAATGCTGAAGTTACAATTTTCTTTAAATCAGCTGTTTTGAAATATTCTGTAAAATCTACTCCATTTATCGTATATGAATTCTTTGATGCTTTTGTAAGTTTAACAACAGCAGTTGAAGTTTTACGACGGCCGATTGCTCTTACATATTTTTTGTCTTTTGTTGTAGTTTTTTTCTCAGTCATATAATTATTAATCTTTTATTGTTAAACGCTTCATCATAAGTGGACGTAATTTGTTTGTTGGAAGCATTCCATAGATGCCGAGCTCATAGAGCCCCGCCCATCCTTTCTTTTCAAGAATTTTAGCATTTGTTTCTTGTTTGAATCCGCCAGGTTGACCTGAATATCTTTCATGTAAAGTATTATTCATTCTACTTTCAGACATTTTTGTCTTACTTGCATTTGTGATTGTAACTTGAACGTCAGAAATCTTATTTGCAACGTAATCAGGTAAGTTCTTACCCATAAGAGCCTTGGCAGCCTCGCTTGCTACGCGACCAAAAGTTCTTCCACTTGCATCAATTGTATATGTTTTTGCCATAATATTATATAAATTCAATTACTGCCATTTTACTAGCATCTCCTAGACGACGTGGGAGTTTGGTAATGCGAGTATATCCGCCTGTACGGCCTTTGTATTTGGGTGCAATTTCGTTGATCAGTTTGTTTGCTTCAGCTGTAAGATTGTACAATCGAGAAATAACCAAACGACGTGAAGACAATGTTCCTTGGTTTGCCTTAGTAATCATTTTTTCTATTTCTGGACGAAGTTCTTTTGCTTTTGCTTCAGTTGTTTCGATTCTACCATGAGCAATAAGCGCAAGCATCAAACCCTTAAGTAGAGCATTGCGTTGGCTTCTTGTTCTTCCAAATTTTCTTACACTGTTGTGATGTCTCATAAAAATTTAAATTATTTTAGTGTTATTCCGTATGCTCCAAGAACTTTCTTGATTTCTTGAATACCTTTATCACCAATACCTTCTATTTCTAATAAATCTTCTTTCTTCTTTCTTGCTACTCCTCCAATTGTTCTGATGTTTGCACCAGTTAGAGCATTAAGTGTGCGAGTAGAAAGATCGAGTGTATCAATTCTTGTCTTCAAAATATCTGTGAATTCATTATTTTCACCTTTTTTCTCATCATCTTTGCTTTCTTTCATTCCACTCTCTTTTTCACCCTCCTTTTCAGCTGTTTTATGAGAAATAGTAAAACCAACAATTGCTTGTAATTGTTCTACCATAATTACGATAGCTTTTTCAAGTGCTTCACGTGGGGAAAGTGTTCCGTCTGTTTCAATAGTCATACGTAGACGATTGTGGTTTGTTTTATCACCAACGCGCATATTTTCTACTTCATAAGCAACACGTCTGATCGGTGTAAATATAGCATCAAGAGAAATCATTCCAACTTCATTTTTGGTTTTTTGATGCATTTCCTTTGGTAAAAATCCTAAACCTTTTTCAACCGTCATTTCTATAGAAAGATTGTTTTTGCCAGTAACTTCAGCTATATACAAATCGCTATTTAAAACTTCTACTTGTCCAGTAACTTCTATGTCTTTTGCTGTAATCTGTTTTGGTCCTTTGACTTCAAGTTTGACAGTTTGAGGTTCATCTGTGTTCAAACGAAAACGAACCTGCTTTAAGTGAAGAAGGATTGTTATAACATCTTCTTTGACTCCATCAATGACTGAAAATTCATGATCAACTCCATCAATTTTAAGAGAGGTGATTGCTGCACCAGTAAGTGATGACAAGATAATGCGTCGAAGTGAATTACCTAGAGTATGTCCATACCCAGGATAAAGACCATCAATTTCATAGATACCTTTTGTACCTTCTTCCTTAACGATTGATAATTTTTGTGGTAATAAAATGTTTAGATCAGACATAGATATATGATGTTGGGGAACTTTAGGCTCCCAAAATTATTTATTAAAAACTAACCATACGCTACTCTAACGACTATAAAATTCGAGCACTGTATTGAGGTCAATATAACCTTCAATATTTTTTGGCTTACCTTGAACAGTTCCTGATAAGCTTTCAGTATTAAATGTTAACCAATTTGGACAAGTATAATCTTTCATTTTGTTTGTCATATCAGAGAATAATACACTTTTTTTACTTCCTTCTCGGACAGCAATAATATCTCCTATTTGTACTCTTTGTGATGCAACAGTAGTTTTCTTACCATTTACGGTAATGTGTCCATGAGAAACCATTTGTCGAGAAAGACGACGTGAATGAGTAAGACCAAGTCTGTATACAACGTTATCAAGACGATTTTCGAGCAATTCAAAAAGATATTCTGTAATTGGGGTACCTTTATGAGCAACAGCCTCTTTTATATAATTTGAGAATTGACGTTCACTTATACCATACATAAAACGAACCTTCTGTTTCTCAACGAATTGCTGAGCATAACCAGAAAGTGGTTTAGGACGCTTATTCTTAGAATTCTTAGCATGGCGAGCTTCAGACATAGCAAATTTGGTTGTTTGACATTTTTCAAACACACCTGGGCCTAGTCTTCTGCAAATTTTATACATTTGAACTGTTTTCATTCTTAATTATTCTTTCTTAATTCTTAATTATTATTATACTCTTCGTGGTTTTTTAGGTTTTGGTCCATTGTGGGGAACCGGTGTCATGTCTTTTACTCCTGTGATTTCGATATCATAAGCCATAAAAGCACGAATGGTAGGTTCACGACCACTACCTACACCTTTAACTTTCACATCAACTTCCTTAATTCCAAGAGCCTTTGCTTTCTCACCGATAATTGAACCTGCCTTTGAAGCAGCAAACGGCGTACCCTTCTTAGCCCCTTTGAACCCGAGTGATCCGGCTGAAGTCCAAAATAAAGTATTACCCTCTTTGTCTGTCAAAACAACCTTTGTATTATTAAAAGTAGCTTCCACATTTAAAGTTCCAGCAACAATTTTCTTTTTTGGAGTTTTTGTTCCTGTTTTTGGAGCAACTTCCACTGCATTTTCAGCAACATCAGTTACTTTATTCTTTTCTTCTTCTTTTGTTATAATTTTTACTTTTCCCATATTATATGATTAGCTTCTAGTGATAAGTCAATTAGGTCTTTGATTCTTTTCGGCGACCTGATGCCATTGTCTTTCTAACGTTACCTCGAACAGTTCTTGAATTTGTCTTTGTTCTTTGGCCATTTACTGGTAAGCGTCTCATATGTCTCACCCCTCTGTATGTTTTGATATCTTTCAATCTTTTAATGTTTGAAGCAATTTCACGTTTTAGTCCTCCTTCTATAGACATAGTTTCGATAACTTTACGAATTGCATTTTCTTCATCGACAGTAAGAGTGTCTGCTTTAATATTCGGATCAATTTTTACTTCTTTTAATATAGCCTTTGCTCGTGGAATACCGATACCATATAGACTAGTAAGCGCGATATATAAGTGTTTATTATTTGGAATAGTTATACCGAGAATTCTCATATAAAATTATTGTTTTTGTTTATGTTTGGGGTTAGAACAAATAACACGAAGATGACCACTTCGTTTAATCAATTTACAATTCGTACAAATTTTTTTAACTGCGGATTTAATTTTCATATTTTGCCTAAATGCTAAAGAAAAATATAGGGCTATCACCCTGTATTTTTAACGTAAGCATATATCTGTCTACCATACACTACTTTAATAAAAAAAGCAAGGTTTTAACTTCTTTTAACGATCCTGCCCTTGCCACCATAAGGATCGAGGAGAACTTCTACTCTATCTCCTACTAATACTTTAATTCTATGCATTCGCATTTTACCAGAAAGATAAGCAATAATTATTTTATCACTTCCTATATCAACCCGAAAAAGTGTATTGGGAAGCGCCTCTGTGATTGTTCCTAAAACAATGTTTTTGTCGTCTTTTTGGTTCATTTAATGCTTCCGTAAGTATAACAAATAATATATTTTTAGTCAATTATAATGTTAATTTTACTCTTATCTTCAGGTATATATTTTTGCCATGGCGGAAAAATATTCACGATCGCAGAGGAAATGCCTGGATCTTGTCGAAAAATTGGTAAAACATTATCTTTGTTTGTTCCTGCCAATTTATTCTTTAGTATCTCA
>Ga0209800_10002889_pt1 | contig 14440 bp, 8 predicted proteins | sample Higcelweek8metaG_FD_187174 | JGI IMG/M metagenome (GOLD analysis project Ga0209800, IMG submission 187174) | Freshwater pond sediment microbial communities from the University of Edinburgh, under environmental carbon perturbations - High... | ecosystem: Environmental > Aquatic > Freshwater >...
CGTAAAGAATTTAATCTTGTCTAATTATCATTTTTTTACTTCTCAAGTTCAGAGAACCCGATCACACACATCAAAAATTTCAAAGAACGGTGCCTGTTAAACTTTTGCTTAACAGGCTATCAAATATACTTATTCGTATTTTCAAAGTCAATAACTATTTTCAACTGAAGTGATTTATTTATTCTATCATCTCAGCGAATCATTTTTAAAGAACATTCTTAAAAAAGAGGATTCTAAAATAGTTTGTTCAAACTGGATTGTCAAACACTTTGTTTTGATTTTGCAAAACAATTTAACATCTGTTCGTGTTTAATTTCAAATATCTAAGAGGAAAATTTACTAAGCCTTCTTCGCTTTGGAAGAAGGCTTAAAAAATAACCCTGGCAGTACCTACTCTCCCATGCAGTCGCCCACACAGTACCATTGGCGCAATAGGTCTTAACTTCCGTGTTCGGGATGGGAACGGGTGTTGCCCCTACGCTATAACTACCAGGAGTTTAAATCCGGTATATATATCAATAGACAATATTCTAAAATTCTGTTGATGAAACACATACGCATTTAAGCCGTAATGGAAGTAAAAAAGTATCAAGCCTCACGGATTATTAGTATCACTCGACTGAATCCCTCACGGGACTTACATCTGTGACCTATCAACCTTGTAGTCTTCAAGGATCCTTAAGGGGGGTAAACCCCACGCGATATCTAATCTTGAGGCTGGCTTCCCGCTTAGATGCTTTCAGCGGTTATCCGTTCCGTACTTAGCTACCCAGCAATGCCCTTGGCAGAACAACTGGTACACCAGTGGTACGTCCCTTCCGGTCCTCTCGTACTAAGAAGAGCTCCTCTCAAATATCGTACGCCCACAGTAGATAGGGACCGAACTGTCTCACGACGTTCTGAACCCAGCTCGCGTGCCGCTTTAATTGGCGAACAGCCAAACCCTTGGGACCTTCTTCAGCCCCAGGATGCGACGAGCCGACATCGAGGTGCCAAACCGCGCCGTCGCTGTGAACGCTCGGGCGCGATAAGCCTGTTATCCCCAGAGTACCTTTTATCCATTGAGCGACGGCAGTTCCATTTCCAACCGCCGGATCACTAAGACCTGCTTTCGCATCTGCTCGACTTGTTTGTCTCGCAGTTAAGCTCCCTTATGCCTTTGCACTCGACGCATGATTACCGACCATGCTGAGGGAACCATTGTGTGCCTCCGTTACTGTTTGGGAGGCGACCGCCCCAGTCAAACTGGCCCCCTGGCACTGTTCCTGCACCCGATTCAGGGCGCTAGGTTAGAATTTCAACTGAACAAGGGTGGTATGTCAAGGTTGACTCCATCGAAGCTGGCGCTCCGACTTCAAAGTCTCCCACCTATCCTGCACATGCGCAGGCGAAACCCAATGCCAAGTTGCAGTAAAGGTTCATGGGGTCTTTCCGTCTAGCTGCGGGTATCTGGTATCTTCACCAGAAGTCCAATTTCGCCGAGTCCGTGGTAGAGACAGTGCTCAAGTCGTTACACGATTCGTGCAGGTCGGAACTTACCCGACAAGGAATTTCGCTACCTTAGGACCGTTATAGTTACGGCCGCCGTTTACCGGGGCTTCGATTCAAAGCTTCGATAGGAAACCTACCTAACCTCTCCTGTTAACCTTCCGGCACCGGGCACGTGTCACACCCTATACGTCATCTTACGATTTAGCAGAGTGCTGTGTTTTTGTTAAACAGTCGCTTGAGCCTCTTCACTGCGGCTCTGATTGCTCAGAGCACCCCTTCTCCCGAAGTTACGGGGCTAATTTGCCGAGTTCCTTTACCACGGTTCTCTCGCGCACCTTAGGCTACTCGCCTCTTCTACCTGTGTCGGATTACGGTACGGACAACTATTAGTTAAGCTTAGAGACTTTTCTTGGCAGCCGAGCATCGGTCAGTTTGTTCGTCCGAAGACTCCCGTCCCGATTCACACTTCAGCGTTGAATAACCACCCGGATTTGCCTGGGTGATCCGCCTATATGCTTAGACCCCCACCAACAGGGGGCTGACCATAGCTTTCTGCGTCATCACATCGCACTAATAATCGGTACAGGAATTTTAAACCTGTTTACCATCGCCTACGCCTGTTCGGCCTCGACTTAGGACCCGACTTACCCTGGGAGGACGAGCCTTGCCCAGGAAACCTTAGAATTTCGGTGTGAAAGTTTTTCACTTTCATTATCGCTACTTATCCCAGCATTCTCATTTCTGATACCTCCAGCACCCCTTACAGGATACCTTCGACGGCTTACAGAACGCTCCTCTACCAATCAACCTTGCGGTCAATTCCATAGCTTCGGTAGTATGTTTAGTCCCGTAAATTTTCGGCGCGCATTCGCTGAACTAGTGAGCTATTACGCTTTCTTTGAAGGATGGCTGCTTCTAAGCCAACTTCCTAGCTGTTAATGCAAACGTACATCCTTAGTCACTTAACATACACTTAGGGACCTTAGCTGATGGTCTGGGTTGTTTCCCTCTCGGGCACGAAGCTTATCCCCCGCACCCTGACTCCCATATATGGAGTATCGGCATTCGGAGTTTGATTGGGTTTGGTAGGCTGGTAGGCCCCCTAGTCCATTCAGTGCTCTACCTCCGATACTATACGTATGAGGCTATACCTAAATATATTTCGAGGAGAACGAGCTATCGCCTGGTTTGATTAGCCTTTCACCCCTAGCCACAACTCATCCGCTATCTTTTCAACGATAGTCGGTTCGGACCTCCATCTCATTTTACTGAGACTTCATCCTGGTCATGGCTAGATCACCAGGCTTCGCGTCTACCACATGCAACTTAAACGCCCTATTCAGACTCGCTTTCGCTCCGGCTTCGCCCCGGCGGGGCTTAACCTTGCTGCACATGAGTAACTCGCTGGGCCATTAAACAAAAGGTACGCCGTCATCCCTTGCGGGACTTCGACTGGTTGTAGGTACATGGTTTCAGGGACTATTTCACTCCCCTCTCGGGGTGCTTTTCACCTTTCCCTCACGGTACTAGTTCACTATCGGTCATTGGTTTGTATTTAGCCTTGGGAGATGGTCCTCCCTGCTTCCCATGGAATTCCACGTGCTCCACGGTACTCGGGGTCAATATTAGGAAGGTATATTCTTTTCGCCTACAGGACTATCACCTACTATGGTATCACTTTCCAGAGATCTTTGACTAAAAATATACTTTCTGACTTCCCGGCTGCTCGGTACTGCAACCTCATACTGCCCCACAACTCCAATCTGCCAACGCGCACCGGCTTACAGCAGATCAGTTTGGGCTCTTACCTTTTCGCTCACCACTACTAAGGTAATCGATTATTCTTTCTCTTCCTGGGGGTACTAAGATGGTTCAATTCTCCCCGTTACCCACTTTAACCTATGAATTCAGTTAAAGTTATCCTTTCGGATGGGTTGTCCCATTCGGAAATCCCCGGATCAAAGTGTGTTTGCCACTCCCCGAGGCTTATCGCAGCTTGCCGCGTCCTTCATCAGCAACCAATGCCAAGGCATCCGCCATGTACCCTTATTATCTTGATACATTTACTTTCATCTCGACGAAATGCATTATGTGCTTCATCAACAGAATTTTATATTGTCAAAGAACTATAATCTATATTTTATAAGATCATTATCTTTTTTATCAAAGACGTACGCCGTACGTCTCTACTTCTACTACTTTACTTCCCATTTATACAAAAGACGCTTTTTAACGCGTCTCTTCTTAAGTCATCTTCTCTATAGTCGATCGCTCGCTCTTTCAAAACACACACTTTGGAGCTGACAGGGATCGAACCTGCGACATCGTGCTTGCAAAGCACGCGCTCTCCCAACTGAGCTACAGCCCCAAACTGGGTGCCTTGTGTCGGGACACGAATTTCTTCTCTCGCTTCAATACCTGTTTTTTCTCTGGGCATTTTAAATGGGCCTGGAAAGACTTGAACTTTCGACCCCTGCCTTATCAGAGCAGTGCTCTAACCAACTGAGCTACAGGCCCTTGATGACTTAAATCAAAGAACTACTTATTAACTCATTCTTGAAATACTTGATGTGTGTGACCGTTATCTCCGGTCAATCGTTGTATACAACTCGGCATTACCCGAATCGATACTCCAGAAAGGAGGTGATCCAGCCGCACCTTCCGATACAGCTACCTTGTTACGACTTAGCCCCAATTAACGGCCTTACCTTCGGCGTCGCTCTCCTTGCGGTTAAGCAGACGACTTCGGGTACTTCCATCTTTCATGGCTTGACGGGCGGTGTGTACAAGGCCCGGGAACGTATTCACCGCGGCATGCTGATCCGCGATTACTAGCGATTCCAGCTTCATAGAGTCGAATTGCAGACTCTAATCCGAACTGAGATCGGTTTTTTGGGATTTGCTCGACATCACTGTTTCGCATCCCGTTGTACCGACCATTGTAGCACGTGTCTAGCCCTAGGCGTAAGGGCCATGAGGATTTGACGTCATCCCCACCTTCCTCCTAGTTAAACTAGGCAGTCCCCTTAGAGTTCTCAGCATAACCTGTTAGCAACTAAGGGCGAGGGTTGCGCTCGTTGCGGGACTTAACCCAACATCTCACGACACGAGCTGACGACAACCATGCAGCACCTGTGTAGAATGTTCCTTGCGGAAGGTTCTATATTTCTATAAAATTTCATTCCCATGTCAAGCCTAGGTAAGGTTCTTCGCGTTGCATCGAATTAAAGCACATGCTCCACCGCTTGTGCGGGCCCCCGTCAATTCCTTTGAGTTTCACTCTTGCGAGCGTACTTCCCAGGCGGAACACTTAATGCGTTAGCTTCGTCACCAAAAAGATTGACTCCTCCGGCAACTAGTGTTCATCGTTTACGGCTAGGACTACCAGGGTATCTAATCCTGTTTGCTCCCCTAGCTTTCGAGCCTCAGCGTCAATGTTAGGCCAGGCGACCGCCTTCGCTACTGGTGTTCTTCCAGATATCTACGCATTCCACCGCTACACCTGGAATTCCATCGCCCTCTCCCACATTCAAGAACTGCAGTATTAAAAGCCAGCCAAGGGTTAAGCCCTTGTATTAAACTCCTAACTTACAATCCCGCCTACGCTCTCTTTACGCCCAGTGATTCCGAACAACGCTTGCACCCTACGTATTACCGCGGCTGCTGGCACGTAGTTAGCCGGTGCTTCCTCAAATGGTACCATCATAGTATTGCTACCTTTTTTTCCCATTCAACAGAGGTTTACAATCCGAAGACCTTCATCCCTCACGCGGCGTTGCTGCGTCAGACTTTCGTCCATTGCGCAAAATTCCCTACTGCTGCCTCCCGTAGGAGTCTGGGCCGTATCTCAGTCCCAATGTGGCCGTACACCCTCTCAGGCCGGCTACCCATCGCGGTCTTGGTGGGCCATTACCCCGCCAACTAACTAATGGGCCGCAAGTTCATCTTTAAGCGGATCACTCCTTTAATTATCAAAACATGCGTCTCGACAATCACATCCGGTATTAGCCCCGCGTTGGCAAGGTTATCCCAATCTTAAAGGCAGATTACTTACGTGTTACTCACCCGTTCGCCACTTTCAGTGTATTGCTACACTTAACGTTCGACTTGCATGTATTAGGCACGCCGCCAGCGTTCGTTCTGAGCCAGGATCAAACTCTCCGTAAAGAATTTAATCTTGTCTAATTATCATTTTTTTACTTCTCAAGTTCAGAGAACCCGATCACACACATCAAAAATTTCAAAGAACGGTGCCTGTTAAACTTTTGCTTAACAGGCTATCAAATATTAAATTCGCTTATCAAACCACTACATATCGTTGTCAGACTTGCGATATTTTCAAAGAGGATTCTAAAATACTACATTTTAAATTGGATGTCAAATTGTTTTTTATTTTTTTTATTTATTTAAAGAACAGCAGTCATAACACACTTAAACTCAAGAAGATACATCGTTTAATATGGAGTAAGTCTCTTTACTTACCTGACTATTTCGACACCCGGAAGACTCAAATTGAACACGTTTCAAACTGTTCGCGCTCTAATATAATTGATTTTTTAAACAACGCAAATACTTTTTTAAGAAAAAAGCACAATATCTTGTACTTATTCTTGTGAAATTGATCCATTTCGTTCAATTTCAACCACAAAAGCCCACTTTTTATGATTTATAACTATACTCCACCCTGATCTGACGGCAGCATCTTAGCTATCATTTCAGCTTTCCATTCAACATAAGTCCCATTCATTATATGTATACGCGCTGACCTTACAAGATTCATATAATAATGTACATTATGAAGAGTAAGCAGACGCAGCGCAAGAATCTCACCCGCCATATATAAATGTCTTATGTATGACATGCTGAAATTTCTACAGGTATAGCAGCTGCACTCCCGGTCTATCGGAGAATTGAAATCACGGGTGTATTTTGCGTTTTTAACATTTACCTTTCCTCTTGATGAGAAAACCGAGCCATTACGCGCATTTCTTGTCGGCAGGACACAATCAAACATATCAATACCCCGCTCTATGCATTCCAGAATATCAATCGGTGTCCCGACACCCATCAAGTACCTTGGCTTATCTTCAGGAAGCAGGTCTGATCCGAAATTGACAACATCATAGGTGGTTTCTATCTTCTCGCCCACAGCAAGCCCTCCCAGAGCATACCCCGGTAAATCCATTGCCACAAGCTCACGCGCACATTTTTCGCGTAATTCTCTAATGGTTCCGCCTTGCACGATTCCAAAAAGTGCCTGTTCATAGCCATGACAAAACGGCGTTTTTATATGTGCGTCAAGACATCTTGCGGCCCACCGAAGCGTTCTGTCAACAGCCTTGACAATTGCCTCTGGTGGTGCGTCTGAAGGTGGGCATTCATCAAAAATCATTATTATATCGGCACCCAGATTGTGCTCAATTTCCATAACACGTTCCGGTGAAAAGAAATGTCTTGATCCATCAATATGAGACTGAAACCAGACACCTTCTTCTGTGATTTTCGAAATATCACGCAGGCTGAACACCTGAAATCCACCACTATCTGTCAGCATGGCTCTGTCCCAGTGTTCAAATTTGTGAAGCCCTCCGGCATCCTTTATCAGCTCATCCCCTGGTCTTAAATGCAAATGATATGTATTACCCAGAATGATCTGCGCTCCGCACTCCTCAAGCTCAGCAGGCGATAACGCCTTGACTGTTGCCTGTGTTCCGACCGGCATGAAGATCGGGGTTTCTATTACCTGATGCGGTGTCGTAAGTATCCCAGCGCGGGCTTTGGACTGCTCATCTTTTTTGATAAGAGAAAATGAAAATTTATTATTCATATTATTATGTACCATAAACCATTTATAATTTGTTGAACTTTACCATTTCAGGATTGTATTGACAGATTAATCCTTGACATATATATACTGCCCGATATTTACTTTTTTATTATATAGATCCGGGATGAATTCTTTTACCTTTTCGATCATTTCGGTATCGGAGATGATCGTTATGCGGCCATTGTCATATTCTGTTTTTACCCAGTCGTTGAGCTTGCGGACTGCTTCGTGATCTTTACTGATCATATCAATGCCTTTAAGAGCAAAATAAACATTTATCCAGGCGCTGATACCCGAAAGCCCTGACTTATCTGTAATCGCTACCTCAAACGGCCTGTTAAGTATTGCCTTTGTGTCAAATATGTTGTAAATTTCCTCATCTTTCATAAGCCCGTCGGCGTGAATACCGGCACGTGTGGTATTAAAATCCTTTCCGACAAATGGTAAATTTGACGGCAGCTTTTCATGCAGTTCATTCTCGAAAAACTGTTTAACTTCAGTTATCACACTCAGATCCATTCCATTTGTGTGGCCGAAAAGCTGAGCATATTCAAAAGCCATTGCCTCTACAGGAGTGTTCCCGGTCCGCTCCCCGATACCAAGGAGACTGCAGTTCACTGCTGCGCATCCGTAAAGCCATGCAGTCCCGGCGTTTATTACCGATTTGTAAAAATCATTATGCCCGTGCCACTCCATCATCTCAGGAGGCACACCGCCATATTCACCAAGCGCATATATTATCCCCTGTACACAACGCGGAAGTGATGTGCCCGGATAAGTGACACCAAGCCCCATTGTGTCACAGATGCGTATTTTAATAGGTATATTGGCTTCCTTTGACAGATTCATCAGCTCCTTTGCAAATGGGATAACAAAACCGTAAATGTCGGCACGTGTGATATCTTCGAAATGACACCTGGGCCTGATTCCCATGGAAAGCAGATCCTTTATAATACCGCAATACTGGTCAAACGCCTCTCTGCGGGTCATTTTCATTTTCTTGAAAATATGGTAATCAGATATTGACGTAAGTACTCCTGCTTCAGGAATATCAAATTGCTTGAGCAGTTTTACATCACTTGCCGCAGCACGGATCCAGGCTGTAATTTCTGGGAATTTATAGTCAAGTTCTTTACACGCAGTAACAGCTTTTTTATCTTTGTCAGTGTAAAGAAAAAATTCAGTCTGACGAATCATCCCGTTTTCTCCACCCAGCCTGTTAAGCATTTTATACAATGCAACAATCTGATCAACAGTATACGGCGCCCGTGCCTGCTGACCATCACGGAAACTTGTATCGGTGATCCAGACCTCTGATGGTGTATGCATCGGAACAATACGGTCATTAAACGGAATCGTCGGAACTTCAGAATAAGGGAAAATATTCTTATATAACTTTGGCGAACTGACATCAACAAGATTGTACTCATCGGGCATGGAATGCAGCCGGTTTGTACGCACATTTTTCTTCAGGGGATTCTGATTCTGTACCATGCAGATTACTCCTTCAATTTGTATCTTTTACCTATCATTTATTAATTGTCAAAAAAATCAACCCACGTAATGATGCCCTGACAAGAGCTGCTGCTGAGCATTTCATTTATTCATTAATATATTTCAACGTAATTATGCCTTAAAATTCGTTACTTTATCCTTAATAAAACTTAAAAATTCATGTAATGGAGAAAAATATCCAAATGCACCCTACTTTAAAAGCTCAAAATTATTACGTTAATCAACAACACACAAAACAAAGGTTAATATAATTCAGGCACGCCAAATTCAATTGAAACCGATGTGTTTCTGATCAGTCTTATTTAAAGAGTTCAGTTTTCATATAATTGTACACTGGATGAACCGATGGCAATTATATATATTGATAGCTTAAGTTACTTCAAGATTTATTTTTAAATCTGATCAGATATTAAACAATCCAACTCAAGGTCTGCCCTGTTTTGTAACTTCGCAAAACTTATTAATGGCTATTCCCTTGAGTTATGGGAGTTCCTAAAATGATTCATTTACTAAACCTTAAAGACCACGACAGTTCATTTATTCTTCAGATTCTTGAAAAAGCATCAGAGATCAAACGCGAACCCTTAAAATTTGCAGAAATTTTGAAATCAAAACGCATGTACATGCTTTTTCAGAAAACATCGACAAGAACTGCCCTCTCTTTTGGTTTAGGAATGGTTGAACTTGGTGGAACCTATTTTTACCAGAACTGGTGTGACAGCAATTTTGCAATCGGCGAGATTCAGGATGAGGTCCGTTATGTAGGCAGAAATGTCGATATAATTGTCGCACGTCTGCGGCTCAATGAAGACATCAGTAAAATGGCGCAGTACTCGACAGTGCCGGTAATTAACGGCTGCTGCAATAAATATCATCCATGCCAGGCGCTTGCCGACATCCTTACTGTCAAGGAACTGTTCGGAACACTGAAAATAAAAATGCTCTATATCGGGGTACGCAACAATGTACTCAATTCCCTGATGGAGTCACTGCCCAGGGTCGGCGGACATCTTTATTCACTGACTCCGATTGTGAATGAGCCGTCACATGACCAGGCACTGCTTGACATGGCGACAAATACAGGCAACTATACCGATGTAGATCCGTCAATAACCAGGGATGAATTGAAAAAACTCATCAGGACTGTTGATGTAGTCTACGTTGACAGCTGGGTTGATATGGAATTTTTTAATGACAAATCCTATGAGGCGCTTAAAAACAAACGGGTTGCCCAGATGATGCCATTCCAGATAAACAGCGAGATTCTTGACGGAAGCAAGGCAGTTGTCATGCATGACATGCCGATTCACCCAGGCTATGAAATCACCCGGGACGTTGTTGAGAAAAATATTGATGTGATTCTGCAGCAGGCGGAAAACCGCAGACATGCCCAGAACGGCATTCTTGCAACATTATTGAAATAATTTATTATAAAACGAAAATTTTAAAGAGACGTCCCTTGCCAGGGGCGTCTCTTTTTTTTAGCATTACAATATTAATTGTCAATTAGATGGATGTTTACTATCGGCCAGAATAAAATCAATGTGCCGGAGGTCTTTATTAGTAGTAAATGCAGTCAGCGCCGGGTGTCACCGCAAAATCTCACACAAGTCCCAGCCCCTCATCAAACCCGAGCATTATATTCATATTCTGTACAGCGGCTCCGGATGCGCCCTTTCCTAAATTGTCAAGCCTTGACACAAGCACAATCTGATCATTATGCCCGAATACAAATATTTCATTTCTATTTGTGCCATTGACACCCTGCGGATCAAGGAACCCGCCATCAAGTGCAGCCTCATTGTTTGCAGCCATTACCTTTACAAAACGTTCCCCGGCGTAATACTCATTGAATAAGTCAGTGAGAAATTCAGGCGTTACCTGTTTTGATTTGCACAGATGCGGCAAGAGAGGCACCATTACAAGCATGCCTTTATAGTAATTGCCTACAACCGGTGAAAAAATAGGCGGATTATCAAGTTTGCCGTGAATTTTCATTTCAGGTGCATGCTTATGTCTGAGTCCAAATCCATAAGGTCTGGCCATCAGATGATTATGCTGAGCCTCTGTATTTTCATATGCGGCAATCAGTTTCTTACCGCCGCCGCTATATCCGGAAATTGCATGGCATGTTGCCGGATAATTGGTCCCTATAATTCCTTTTTCAATAAGAGGCCGCACAAGAAGTACAAAACCGGTCGGGTAACAGCCTGGATTGGAGACTCTTTTTGCATTTTTTATCAAATTCCGCTGCTCACTAATCATCTCCGGCAAACCATACACCCAGTCGGGATCAGTCCGGAAGGCTGTACTTGCATCAATCAGCCTGGTATTTGGATTTGTAGTCAAAAGAGCAGCTTCCCGCGATGCGGCATCAGGCAGACACAAAAATGCAACATCAGATTCATTTAAAATCCGTTTCCGCTCTGCTGGATCTTTTCTCTTTTCAGGATCTATGAGAAGAATCTCAATATTTGAATGCTGTGCCAACCGTTCATTGATCTGTAACCCGGTTGTCCCCTCCTGGCCATCTACATATACTTTAAACATGTTTTTCCCATCTTAATATTTATGATTCCGCAACTTTGTATCTCTGTCTTCGCTGTTTCTTTTGCGGAATTTAGATTTAAAATACGTTTTTGAATGGAGCATTTGCAAATCCTCCTGCATCATCTGAGCATATTATCCTTACAAGTGGCAACCGTTCAGCAGTCTTTTAAAAAAGTTGCATGTGTGATAATATTTCTATATTATTTGTCTGCCCAGGATACATATTTTGATTATTAATCAATTAAAGCTACTTTTTTTCAATACTTATACAAATATTTGTGTTATGCAACAAGGTGAATCGTATTTTATTCAGTTATGAATTCAAATATTAAGTATACAAATAAGGATATAAATTGTCGTTATCAAAGCAGTTAGATAAAATAAACAGTCCGCTTGACCTTAGAGCTCTACCCGTAGAATTATTGCCCCAGTTAGCATCAGAGATCCGTGATATGATGATCGATATAGTAAGTAAGACCGGAGGTCATCTTGCACCAAGTCTTGGGACCGTAGAGCTTACAATTGCACTTCATTACGTATTCAATACACCTATAGATAAAATAGTCTGGGATGTCGGGCATCAGGCATATACTCACAAAATTCTTACCGGGCGAAGGGAGAATTTCAGTACATTACGTCAATTTGACGGAATAAGCGGATTCCCAAGAATTTCTGAAAGTGAATATGATTCATTCTCCGTAGGACATGCATCGACATCTATCAGTGCAGCTCTTGGCATATCTATAGGAAGGGATCTCAATCAGGAGAACCATTCGGTTGTTGCTGTAATCGGGGACGGATCCCTGAGCGGCGGACTTTCTTTTGAAGGTCTTAACAACACAGGATCAAGTGCGACAAATATGACTATCATTCTCAATGATAATGAAATGTCAATATCAAAAAATGTCGGTGCACTCTCAAGATACCTTACCCGTGTCCTTACTGACAAACGATACAACAGGCTTAAATCCGAAATTTGGGAGCGTCTTGGAAATTCAGGTGTGGGAAAAAGTATCCGCAGTGTTGTAAGCACTGTTGACGATGTGGTAAAACACCTTCTTATTCCCGGCAAGCTGTTTGAGGATCTCGGCATGAGATATCTCGGTCCGATTGACGGACACAACTTCAGTGAAATGCTTGATGTATTCCGTTTTGTTAAAAACGCAAACGGCCCCCAGCTTGTGCATGTCATTACAAAAAAAGGAAAAGGCTACAGTTTCGCGGAAAAAGACGCTACAAAATTCCATGGTGTCGGAAGCTTTTCGCGCGATACAGGTGCTGTAAATAAAACTTCATCACAGATACCTACGTACAGCGACATTTTCGGAAAAACTATTGTTGAAATAGCGCGGCGCCGTGATGATATTGTTGCCATTACAGCTGCGATGCGTGACGGCACACGGTTGACAGATTTCAGCAAGGAATTTCCGGATCGTTTCTTTGATGTCGGAATCGCAGAAGAACATGCGGTGACATTCGCAGCCGGATTGACAACAAAAGGAGTGATACCGGTTGTTGTCCTTTATTCAACATTTCTTCAGCGGGCATATGATCAGATCATGCATGATGTTGCTCTTGACAATCACCATGTCGTTTTCTGTCTGGACCGCGCAGGACTTGTCGGCGATGACGGTCCGACTCATCACGGAATGTTCGACCTCTCTTTTGTCAGAACAATTCCCGGAACAGTCATAATGGCGCCCCGCAATGAGAATGAGCTCAGAAACATGCTCCACACCGCTGTTGAATGTGTCAAGGGACCTGTTTTTATCCGCTATCCGCGTGGCGCGGGCTGCGGAGTTTCAATTGACAATGAAATGAAAAAACTGACAGTCGGATTGCCTGAAGTCATACATGATGGCAAAAATGTGGCAGTTATATCTATTGGCGATTTTTTCTCCAAAGCGGAAATGGTTTGCGAGAGCCTCAAAAGCCATGGCATTTCTGCAGCACTTGTTGATGCCCAATTTGTAAAGCCACTTGATGAGGTTTTCTATAAAATGTTTTTTAATGAGTACTCTGTAATTATTACACTTGAAAACAACTCTGTTGCCGGAGGTTTCGGTTCATCACTTATGGAGCTTGCAAACTCATTTGATCTTGACAGACAGCCCCATTTCATGCGTTTTGGTCTGCCGGATGAATTTGTTACACATGGAGACCTGGCAACTCTGCATAAGACTGTCGGACTTGACAATGAATCAATTGTATCAGCAATTCTGAAACGCATGTCAAAATTTCAGACTGCAGAATAAATGTTATTGTGATGTGTCTATATCAGATGCCAAGTACACTCACAATTGACGCATTCAGTAAATTTGCCTGGGCAAGCATTGCTGATGTCGCCTGATAACGGATGCTCCTGTCGACAGCCTGCACAACATCCATTCCTGAATCCGAATCAACTGCAATGGACTCTGCATCATGAGATGTGTTTATTTTGGTAACTGCAATATTATACTGTGCATTAATTCCGCGTGTATAGCCTGCGGTTTTTCCGAGGTATGCCGCAGCTTTGTCAAGCTGTGCCTGAACGTTAGCTGCCTCGTCAGCCTCGGTTCCGACACCTAATGTCAAGCCAGACGTGTCAGCGACCTGACCTGCATCGAACTCTACTGAAAATGTCTGCGAAAAATCCCGCGGATCAAGATTAATTGTTTTTAATGGCCCAGTCACAGATGTATCTGAAACAAGCTTTTTCCCCTCATAATATCCATTATTAATTGCAGAAGATATTTCATTTATAATTGATTTAAAATCCGCAGCCATAACTTCTTTCTCTTCTGCAGTTGTATTGCTGTCATAATATGTGTCAACAAGATGCTGCATTCTGGAGAACCCGTCATAGACCTGTTCACCTATTGACGATACGACATCAAGAAGTGATGAAACTTCCATTGTATCAGAGCGGACACGCTCATAATCACTATACTCTCTATTAAATCTCCGGGCATGAAAATAATCGGTTGCGCTGTCAAACGGACTTGAAACACGTTTACCCGACGCGACATGAATCATTGCTTCTGAATACTGATTTTCATATATTTTGAAATATGA
>Ga0209800_10002892_pt1 | contig 14417 bp, 11 predicted proteins | sample Higcelweek8metaG_FD_187174 | JGI IMG/M metagenome (GOLD analysis project Ga0209800, IMG submission 187174) | Freshwater pond sediment microbial communities from the University of Edinburgh, under environmental carbon perturbations - High... | ecosystem: Environmental > Aquatic > Freshwater >...
CAGCCGCCGTTGCCATCGGACTGCGGCTGCTCGGCGTGCGTCCACGCCTGCCGCTCGGCATCGTAGTAGTCGTACGAGATGGCGCGGGCGAAGGGCGAGAGCTGGGTCTTGCGCGGGCGGGCCTTGCCGTAGTCCTCCTCGAGCTTGGATTTCCAAAGGAGCACGAGTCCCTCGTCGGCATTGACCTGCAACGCGCACTCGACCTGCGGCAGCGGCCGCTCCGGCCACACGCACTGGCCCGGCGCCTCGTCGATCTCGAACATCAGCATCGGCGGCGTCCCGTCGTAGCCGGCCGGAGTGCCGAGGCTGAAGCGCGCGCCGGTCGTCGCAAAGGAGGCATCACTTGTATCGGAGCCGGACCTGCGACCGGGCATGGCGTTCCCGCCAGGCGGATGCAGCGAATCCGCATCGCGCACCGATTGGGGCAGACGCCCCCCCCCGCCTGGATTCGGCGCCTGCACGAACGCCCGCATGGCGCGCACCCCGAGCGCAACCCCCAGCCGCAGGCCCACCCGCGTGCCAAGAAACCCGGACAGCCGCCCGCGCGCATCGGCTGCCAACGCCGCAAGCCCCGCGCGCTCCGGTTCCGCCGTCGCCACCACCGGCGGCGGTTCGACCATGGGCGCCGTCGCCGACGCTGACGGCGCCACAGCCACGTCCGCCCCCGACACGGCCACATCCCCGCCGGACTGGGCCAAACGCCTGCGGCGCAGCCAGACCATGAGCCATGGCGCTTCCGCCGTCGCGCACGCCATCCGCTCCGGCGACAGCGGCGGCGGTGGTCATTCCGTCGATCTCTCCGAAAGGGACCGCTGATGACGCCCTTCCATCGCGCCTCGGCGCGCTACGGTCGCACCCCCGAACCGGAAACCCCCTACCAGAAGGCCGCCCAGGCCTGGGACGAGCGCATCGGCTCGGCCCGGGTCCAGGCCCGGAACTGGCGGCTGATGGCCTTCGGCTGCCTGTCGCTTGCCGCCGGGTTGGCCGGTGGGCTGATCTGGCAGTCCGCGCGCGGCAACGTGGTTCCCTGGGTGGTCCAGGTCGACACGCTGGGGGAGGCTCAGGCGGTCGCTCCCGCCGAGGCCGATTACCACCCCACCGATCCGCAGATCGCCTGGCATCTGGCCCGTTTCATCGACGAGGTGCGCAGCATCCCGGCGGACCCCGTGATCGTCCGCCAGAACTGGCTGCGCGCCTATGATTTCACCAACGCCGCCGGCGCCGCCGCCTTGAACGATTACGCCCGCGCCGAGGATCCCTTCGCCAAGGTCGGCCGCCAGCAGATCGCCGTCGACGTCTCCAGCGTCATCCGCGCCTCCCCCACCAGCTTTCGCGTCGCCTGGACGCAGCGCCGCTATCAGGACGGGGCTTTGGCCGACACCACCCACTGGTCGGCGATCCTGTCGGTGCTGATCCAACCCCCGCAAGACGCTGACCGGCTGCGCAAGAATCCGCTCGGCGTCTTTGTCACCGCCATCAACTGGTCGAAGGAGTTGGGACCATGATCCCTGTCCGCGCTGTCGGCTTGCCTGTCCTGCTGCTGCCCGGCCTGCTGCTCGCCGCGTGCGCCGGAACGGCGCCGCCGCCGGACATCCGTTACGACGACGCCACCCCAGCGGCAGCGATCCTGGATCCGCCGCCGCCCGTCACCCTGGTTCCAATCCCGGAACCCCTGCCCTTGCCCGGCCAATTGAAGCGGATTCCCGGCGGCGCAGCCCCACCGGAACCCGGAACCCCAGCCATCCGCGTTGAGCAGGCCAACGCCGCCGCCCGTGTTCAGCCGGTCCGCGACGGCTTCATCAACGCGATCCAGGTCTACCCCTATTCCAGCGGCGCCCTCTACCAAGTCTACGCCGCCCCCGGGCGGATCACCGACATCGCCTTGCAGGAGGGAGAGCGGTTGGCGGGGGCCGGTCCCGTCGCCGCCGGCGACACCGTGCGCTGGATCATCGGCGACACCGAGAGCGGCGCCGGGGCCGCGACAAGACTCCACATCCTGGTCAAGCCGACACGGCCCGACATCCAGACCAACCTCGTCATCAACACCGACCGCCGCACCTACCATCTGGAGCTGCGCGCCACCGCCGCCACCTACATGGCCTCGGTGTCCTGGCAGTATCCCGAGGATCAACTCATCGCCCTGCGCCGCCCGAACAAGGAGGCGGACGCCCGACAACCGATCGCGTCGGGCGTCGACATCGCCTCGCTCAATTTCCGCTACGTGATCGATGGCGACGACGCGCCATGGAAGCCGCTGCGCGCCTTCGACGACGGAGCGAAGGTCTACATCGAGTTCCCCTCCGGCGTCGCCCAGGGCGAGATGCCGCCCCTGTTCGTGGTCGGTCCGGCTGGCGGCCCGGAGCTGGTGAATTACCGGGTGCGGGGCCACCACATGATCGTCGACCGCCTGTTCGCCGCCGCCGAACTGCGCATGGGCGACGAAAACAGCCAGCGCCGCGTCCGCGTCCGCCGCATTGATGGAAAGCGGCCATGACCACGCCAACCGCCGATCCGGCTCCCCCCGCGCCGCAAGCGCCGACGGCGGAACCAAACCTGCGCCTGCGCGCCGAACATCCCCGCGTGACCCGGCTGTCGCGCCGTGCGCTGGTCGTGCTGGGCGGGATCTCCGCCCTGGCGGTCGCCGCCACGCTGGGGTACGGCCTGCAAAGCCGAAAGAACGCCGGACCATCGCCGGACCTGCTGGGAGCGCAGGGCCGACCTGCGGCGGAGGGCTTGGCCGGGCTGCCGCAGGATTACGCCACCGTGCCGAAGCTGGGACCGGCCCTGCCCGGCGATCTCGGCAAGCCGATCCTGAACGCTCAGAACCAGGGCAAGCCGGTGAGCGTTCCAACGCAAGGTCCCTCCCCAATCGAGCAACGCCTGGCCCAAGAGACCGAGGCGGCCCGCGTCAGCCGCCTGTTCGCCCAGACCGGCCAGAGACGGGAAAACGCCGCCACCCCGCCGCGAGCCGTCGACACGGAAACCGTCAAGGCGAACGGCACGCCTCCCGTCGAGGCGGACATCTCCCAGACCATGCAGGACCACAAGCTGGCCTTCGTCACTGGTGGCGTCGACCGCCGCGCCGTCGCGCCCGACCGCCTCGCCGATCCGGCGTCACCCTATGCGCTCCAGGCCGGGGCCGTCATTCCAGCCGCCCTGATCACCGGCATCCGCTCCGATCTGCCTGGCCCGATCATCGCCCATGTGACCGAAGCGGTCTATGACAGCCCAACCGGCCGACATCTTTTGATTCCCCAAGGCGCGCGGCTGATCGGCCAATACGACAACTCCGTGGACGTCGGCCAAAGCCGAATTCTGCTGGTGTGGACCCGCCTCATCCTGCCAAACAGCAAATCCATCATGCTGGAGCGCCAGCCCGGCGCCGACCCGCAGGGCTATGCCGGGCTGGAGGACGGTGTCGATCACCATTGGGGGGCGCTGCTCAACGGCGCGTTGCTCTCCACCCTGCTGAGCGTTGGCGCCGAAGCCGGATCCTCCGGCCAGGACGACGCCATCGTCCGCGCCTTGCGCCAGGGGGCCTCCAACAGCGTCAGCCAGACCGGCCAACAGATCGTGCGGCGCCAGCTCAACATCCAGCCGACCCTGACCATCCGACCGGGCTTCCCCGTTCGCGTCGTCGTCACCCGCGATCTCGTTTTGGAACCCTATGGAGGCTGACCCATGGACAGGCTGAAGCTGACCGTTATCCCCGACGACAAGCCCGTGAAACTGACCATCGCGATGCCAGCGGCGGTGTTCCGCGACCTCGCCGCCTACGCCGAGGCGATCCGCCGGGAGGGCGGACAAGCGGCGGGGCCGGAACCGGCGACGCTGATCGTCCCGATGATCCAGCGCTTCATGGCGACAGACCGGGCGTTCGCCAAGGCCCGCCGCAAAAAGGTCGGCCCGCACGATTCTCCGGGTGGGTTGTAGAGCAGGGCTTGGCCCAACCTCACTCCATCGGAATATTGCGCAACAGGCAATCGACGCAACGGGTCGACAGGATCCGGCCCAAACGCTCCTTCAGCACGGCAACCCGATCATGACTTGCAGCACCCGCTTTGGGTTTATCATCCTCGTGGGATTCGGAGCGATCCATCCGGGCCACGCAGTCTGCGCAGGGCTTCGCCAACACCCTGGCCAGACTGAGGAAACGCCGCAAGGCAGGATTGTCGTTCTCAGGCAACCACACGGCATGAAAGAACAGGCTTTCACCACGGATCGGTCGGTACACCACCCCACGAAACGGCTCAGCCGCCCGCGCCTCGCCCACCACCGTCACATCCGCGCCGTCCGCCACCACATGCATCACCGTGTCCCGGTAAACCGCCAACAGAGCGACGTTCGCCTGAACGCCAAGACCCATGAGCCGCTTCGTCACACACTGTTGAAGCTCCGGCCCGGGAGGCGTCGCGCTGAAGATCAGACGCCGCCCGTCGAGATCCCCCCATTCAACGCTCTCCCGGTGGCAAAGAGGATTGTTCGCCGCCATGGCGACGAAGACCCGCTCGCTCCATAAGCGGACGCTGTCACACCCCTCACCCTCAACGGCGTGAGCCAGAAAAGCGATGTCGAGCCGATTCTGGCGGATGGCGAGAATATGGTCGACCGTGCTCGCCTCGGCATAGACGGTTTTCACATCGGCATAAATCGCCCGATGGACGTTGATCAGCATCGCCGGAAACGCGCTGGTCAGCGACGACAGAACCCCGATGCGCAGGATTCCCTCCCGCCCGGCGCCCGCAACCTCGGCTTCATGCAACGCCTCATTGAGGTCGTTCATCAGCCGATCCGCACGCTGGATGAATCTCTTTCCCGCAAAGGTGAGCTGCACACCATGGGAACGCCGATTGAACAGGGAGGCGCCGATCCTGTCCTCCAAATCACGGATGCAACGGCTCAGGGCCGAAACCTGGATCCCCAGGATTGCCGCCGCACGGCGGAAGCTCCCTTGTTCCGCCGCTGCGATGGCGTACCGGAGATGGCGCAATTCGATCCCGCTGTCCATCGCCCCCTCTCGACAGAACGTTCGCGCCGACGCTCCCTTTGGCGGCGCTGGAGAAGCGCACCTCGAACCATTCCTCGATTATCAGCAGGAATTGTTCATGAGTTGCTCCCGTTGGGGAGACTTGCCAATTGGCAGAATAAAGTGATTCCGCCTCAGCCATTGGGACATTTTTGATGAATCTGAACAGATGGGCGTTGTTAAAACAGGCGGCGTTCACGAGTCTGAGGGAAATTTGTCAGACTACCTGGGCGGCATGGTGCCTTTCGAGGCGGTTCTCCGACAAAGGGAAACTCCAGTACGCACCGCAGTAATGAACGGGACGTTCGCCGCCGATCACGCCGCCGCCGAGCCATACGCCTGCCGACCCTTCCGCCTTGCAGCGTGAAGGCACCCCAGGTTTGCGACGGTCTCGTTGGAAGAAGCTATCGCTATTTTTACGGCCTTATGGAGCAACTGCCACCAGGGTTTGGCCGTCCGTCCGATCTGATGTTTTGAACAAACAGCGAACATTGTGATTCACACGGGACTCTGCGGCGGATAGACTCGCTCGATCCCCTGGTTGGAGATCGTCATGCCCCGTCGGCCGAAAGATCAGCACTTCCTGCTCACGTCGGCGGCGCGCACGCTGTCGCTGGCGACGGTGATGCGACTGTCGGCCCGTGAGGCGGAAACGCTGTTCGCCGCGATCCGGTGGTCGGCGACCGGCGGACGTCCGGTGTGTCCGGGCTGCGTCTGCGATGCGGTGTATGATTGTTGGCGGGCAACCGGCGCGCCCCGGCCCCGCTGGCGCTGCAAGGCGTGCCGCAAGGATTTCTCGCTCACCTCGGGCACGCTGTTCGCCTTCCACAAGCTGCCGCTGGTCCTCTACCTCGCCGCCATCGCCATCGTCGTCAACGAGGTCAAGGGCAAGAGCGCCCTGGCGCTGTCCCGTGACCTGGGCGTCCAGTACAAAACGGCTTTCGTCCTGGCCCACAAAATCCGTGAAGCCATGGCGGCGGAGATGAAGGGCGGGCTGATCGGCGGCGCCGGCCGCGCCGTCGAGGTGGACGGCTGCTATGTTGGCGGTCACATCCGCCCGGAGAATGAGAAGAAGGACCGCAAGGACCGCCGTCTTTCCGAAAACCAGAGCGGCAAGCGCCGGGTGGTGGTCGCCCTGCGCGAACGCGGGGGCCGCACGCTGACCTCCGTGTTCAAAAGCGAAGCGGCGGGGTCGCCTTCATCAAGGCCCGGGTGGACGGCGCCACCACGGTCCACGCCGACGAAGCCGCCGACTGGAACGCCCTGCACGCCACCTTGAGCTATGCGGGAAACTTGGGTGACGGTCTGGTCAGGCGGCGTTCTGTGACGCGGGCTCGGTGACCTCGATGCCGTTACGGAATGTGACGCCCTGGATGACCTTGGGCAACTGGTTTTCGCCCTGCAAGCGGCGCCAGGTCTTCGAAGCGGCGGTGATCAGTTTGAAAACCATCAGCTTGGCGGTCTCTTGCGAGAGTGCTCCCTTGGTGCGGACGGTCCGGTGACGGACGGTGGCGAACACGCTTTCGATGGGATTTGTCGTCCGCACGTGATCCCAGTGCTCGGCGGGGAAGTCATAAAAGGCCAACAGCGCCTCGCGGTCCTTGGTCAGTCGACCGCCTTGGCGTATTTGGCCGCGTACTTCTTTTCGAACGTTCCCATGGCGGCTTCTGCCGAGGCGCGGTCCGGCGCCATCCAGATCTCGCGCAGGTCCTGTTTCATCGCGGGCTGGACGGACTTGGCCACCTTGTTGAGGACATTGACCGTCTTGTGCTGCCAGCACCGCTGATGCCGGGTGGTCGGGAAGATCTCCTCCAGCGCCTTCCAGAAGCCCAGCGCCCCGTCGGCGACGGCGAGTTCCGGGGCGATGGTCAGCCCGCGCGCTTGGATGTCGATCAGCAGCTCGCGCCAGCTCTGGGCGCTCTCGCGCACGCCGACCTGGAAACCGACCAGTTCCTTGCGGCCCTCCGGGGTGACGCCGATGATCACCAGCATGCATTCGGCGACCGGTTCCATGCGGGCTTGCAGGTAGACGCCGTCGGCCCAGACGTAAACGTACCGCCGGGCCGACAAGTCGCGCTTTTGCCAGCGCGCGTAATCGGCCGCCCACTCGTCCTTCAGCCGCCCGATCACCGAAGGCGACAGGTTCGGCGCCTCCTTGCCGAGCAAGGCGCTCAGCGCCTCTTGGCAGTCGCCAGTGGAGACGCCGCGCAGGTAGAGGATGGGAAGCAGCGCGTCCAAGCTCTTGGTGCGCCGTGCCCAGCGCGGCAGAATCGCCGAGGTGAAGCGGATCCGCTCGCCGTCATCATCGGCCCTGCGGTCGCGCACCTTGGCCCGCCGGACTTCCACCGGCCCGATACCGGTCTGGATCGCGCGCTCCGGGCCGTGGCCATGTCGAACAACCCGGTCGCGGCCGTCCGGCAGCTTGAGGTCTTTGAAGGAGGCTAAGAAGCTTTCCACCTCCGCCTCAATGGCCTGCTCAAGCAATCGGCGCGCTCCCGCGCGCAGGATGGCCGTCAGTGGATCGTCGATTTCGTCCGGCTGACGCAGCCGGACAACCTTGCTATCCTCGGTCATGGCGTATCGCTCCTCTGGAGGTTCGGGCAGGCTCGTCACCCGCCTCGATACGTCGCATTCCTCACACCGTCATCACCCACTTTCCCGCATAGCTCGTGCATAACCCGGTGTCCATTCTTTCGGGGGAAGGTCACGTTTCTTCGCTCGACTCTTTTGGGTGGTTCACCTATTCCTAGCGTTTGTATAGAGGCCCGCTGCACGCGCCGATAGCCTTGGGGGGACGCTGTGGACGCTACCGAGGTCAGGGTACTCGCGAGAACGCATCTCGGCTCATTGCGACTGTGGATCGACCAGTCCAACCTCAATCTGCGCGACCAGAGCGAAGGCGTGTGCTTTGCCGTCGCCAAGTCATGGCTGGACGCCAGGCGGATAGCCGAAGCCGAAGAGGCGCGGTATCTCGCCGAGTTCTCGGTTGGCTACGATAGGGTCAAGGGCAAATTCGTCGACAAGATGCCCAAGCGGCTGATCGACCGGCAAGGCAAATCATATGGTGAAAAGTTGGAGATGATCAGCACGCTGACCTCGTCCCTCCTGACCCGTTTCACCTGTGATCTCCGCGACAGATATACCAGCGCACTGCTTGCCGCAGGCTCGCTCACCAACGACGTTCTCTTCGCCGACGTCACATCCGATGCTCAGATCGATTCCTTCGCTCGGCTTTTGGAATGGCAGATCGCGGCGACCGAACTGGACGGCGAATACAGTCGGAGGCACGAGACGGTCGTAGACGAGGCGCAGGGAGTGGTGACCGGCCTGATCGCAACCGAGGTTAATCGGCTGCTCGGCATGTTTCCGGCAGACGGCAATCTCTCGCTGCTGATCGGTCTGTTCTTCCGAGGCGGCGGCGGTCACGCCATCGCCGTCTCGCAGCGATCTCGGCCGACTCGCGTCGGCATGAGCTACGATTTCATCGACGCGAATACCGGCATCCTGAGCTTCAATAGCACGCTTGATCTGCGTGGGTTTCTGACAGCCTATCTTGCGCGAATGTATTACGACCCGGCCGGGCTGTGGACCCGTTACGGGCGTGTTTGGCTGCTGCCGCCCCAGAACGACAACGCCTTCAGCGTCGCGGCCGACGCGGCGACGCGAATTGGTGCCGCAACCGTCCACGCGGTCGAAACGGCCTTCAATGTCGTCCCGATGGACCCGACAGCCTATCTGCGGCAGCATTACAACACCAAGATCAAGCAAAAGGCACTGTCGATTCGCAATGCCGTCAATAGCCTGCTGCCCGCGACCGGAGCGAAGCTTACAGCGGCAGGCTTGCTGGCGCCGAGATTGCAGCCGACCGACCCGACCAGCCTTGATGACCATCGGAGGCAGGCAACGACAATCATCGACGACGCTTGGTTCGGCATGCTGTTCGATCGGTTCGTGCCTGCCTTCGTCTCTGGAAACGAATACGACGACTTCTTTCGGTACGCCAAGGCGAATTTCCGCCAGGATTGGCGTAAGCTCACCCTGATGAACCGCCCGGTGCCGTAGCTTCGGAGCCGATCGCCGTCGGCGAATTCGACGAATGATGGGAATGCCCTATGGTCGAGCAGAATCTCAAAGGGATAGTCGATGTCGGTCGGCACGGCACGACCGTCATTTCGCTGACAGCGTTGGGAACGGAAATCGACGGGTCGGCGATGACGGCGCTCTACCCCAGCGGAATGGTGGAAGTCTCCGGCGCGATCGTCGAGCACGCCGGGAACGGTACCGACGCGACCGTGATCCGCGGGCGGGCAGCGCTGCTTAGCCGCCGGGCCGTGCCGGTTCGGGTCGAGCTGTTCCGAACGATAGGCGGCGCACACGCCATGGTCGCCGAGTACGATCTGGAAGATGCCGGCTCGCCGGAGTGGAAATTCTCCGACGACTTCCAGAGCCTGCCGATGCTGGTCGATTTCCGGCTGGCCGGATCGGACGACGCGGCGAGTTCGCTGCTCGACCGGCTCAAGATCGCCAAGCCGCGCTATGTCGTCGCCTCGCACCGCCGGACTTGGAACGCCATCGGGCTGGAACCGGGCCTGAATTTCCTCGGCAAACTGCCGCAATCGACGGTGGCCGGACCGCTCGCTTCCTTGAGCGTCGCCGAAGCCGAGTTGGCGCTGCACGGTCTGATCCGTTTTGCGGCCCCGGCGCAACCGGCCCGGGCCTATGCGTGGGGTAGTCCGCCATGGCTGGAGGCTGCACCGCCGGCAGGCATCGTGCTCAAAGCGGCGACCGCGCTGGAGCCGATCAAAGTCGCCGATACGATCGAGCTGCACATCAAGGAGTATTGCGCCTACAGCCCGATCGAGCGCGCTGCGATACCAGGATTGGTGCCCATCAGCGGCTTCTTGGGCGAAATCCGGTTTTCATCCTCCGGTCAGCCCAAGACCATCCAGACGCTGTGCCTCGTCGCTCCCGAATCGCGCGAACTGACGCTCGCCTGCGGCCGTACCGGCGTCACCCTCGGCAAGATCGCAGATCTCGGCGGGCTCGCCGGCAGCTTGGTCACGGCGTTCGAATGGCCGGCCGGGCTGAAGGACGTCATCGACAGCGCCGCCAGGATCGAGCTGGCCGACGTCGCCATCACCGTCGATCAAAGCGCCGCGCTGCCGTCGGTAAGCCGTATCGGCTTGGCGCTCGTCTTGGATCAGACCTGGCGCATCGTTCCCGATGTGTTGGAGCTGTCGGGATTGCGGGCCGATATCGCGGTCTATCGGCCCTTTTCCGCCAAGCCGAACCTGACGGCGAGCGTGTCCGGCCGCATCGCCGTCGCCGATGGCTGGTTGATCGACGTCGAGGCGTCGAACCAGGACGATTTCACGATCAAGGCGTGGCTGGCCAAGGGCAAGACCCTGCCGCTGGCTGGGGTCATGAAGAAATACCTGCCCGGCATGGAATCGATCGGCGACCTGACGATCGACCAGGCGAGCATCGTCATCGCCCCGAAGAAATATTATCGCCTGGCGCTCGCCCTAGCCAACGAGCCGAACCGCTGGCGGCTGCCGCTGGGGCCGACGACGCTGGAAGTCTACGACGTCGGCTTGTCGGTGACCAAGATCGATGGCGGCGCTTCCTATGGGCGGCTCGGCGGCAAGGTCGCGATCGGTACGCTCGGCCGCTTCGAGCTGGATTGCGCCGTGCCCGGCAGCTTCGTCGCCACCGCCAAGATCGACAAGGTCGATCTGACCGAACTGGCGCGGGCGGTCGCCGCAGTCTCCAGCCTACAGCTTCCTGTCGGCTTTCCGCAGATCATCCTGCGCGACACCGAGATCACCTTCGCCCGTGAACCCGGCCCGGCGCCGCTCTACGAGTTCGGTCTGGCGACCACGATCAAGATCAAGCGCGCCAAGGTCCGGCTGCTGGCGAAGATCGTCAAGGCCGGGTCGAATTACGGCTTCGGGTTCGGCCTGGCCGCGCAATCGACGGATGGCCTCGGCTGGAGCCCGGGCGAGATCTGGGCGCCGTTGCGGGGGCTCACCATCGACAAGGCGACGGTGCTGGTCACGACGATCGCGCCGCAGAATTTCCAGGCTGCCACGTTCTTCGAGGCCGGCGCCGCCCCCGACACCGGTACCGATCAGGCTCGCTTCGTGCCGAAGGCCGGCTTCAATTTCTTCTGCCAGATGCGGTTGGCCCAGGGGCCGCTATCGGCGCTCGGCGGCGTGCTGGGCGAATCGTCGACGTTGCAGGTGTTCGCCGCGCTCGGCCTTGATCGCTCGGTCGAACTCAGCGCTGCGCTGGTGACCCGGTACGCGTCTGGCCCGTTCACCTTCGACGGCGTCACCCTGAACTGGAAACTATCGTCGGCGGAAACCAGCATCACCCTTGTCGGCGGCGGCAGCCTGAAGATCCAGGACGACAGCCTGTCCTATCTGGTCGCCGGCCGCCTTGCTTCGGGCGGCAGCGGTTCCCTGACCTTGCGCATCCGCGACTGGGCCCATCCGTTCGGCTATCAACGCCTCACCATCAAGGATTTCATGGCGACGGTGGTGGTCAAGCCCGGCATGGTCACGGTCCAGCTCGGCGGCAGCTTCGCCTTCGTCACGTCGCGCGGCAAGAAGTTCACCTTTACCGTCGCTTTCGGGGTGACCGGCTTCCAGGCGCCCACCGCGCTGATCTGCGCCTTCGTCTCGGATCGGTCGAGCAGCAGCGCCCCGGCGCTGCTGAGCATCGGCGAAATCCTGGAAGGCATCACCACGGTCGACATCTACGCCAATACGGACCCTGCGACCGAGCCCGAATGGGTCAAGGTGATCAAGATCCTGGACCGGTTCCTGAAGATCGCGGAGCTGCAATTCTGGATCGTCCAGGACGAAGCGATCGAGATCAATGCGGTGACGTATCGCCGGGGCTTCGGGTTGATCGGCGATCTGACCCTCCTCGATACGCCGGCGAAGTTCCACCTATCGGTCAAGCAGGACGATCTCGACATTTCCGGCGGCGCCGAGTTTCCGACCGAGCTGCGCTTCGCAAGCGTGCTGGTGCTGACGCGACCGACCCTGGAACTGACGCTGGGCGGGGCCGCCGCGGTACCGAGCCGCAAGGGCGAGGCGGTTCTGGCCAAGGCCGGCCCGGTGCTGTCGTTCTCGACGAAGCCGGACGGAGAAGGGCGGTATTTCTACCTCGCCTGCCGCCTGCGCTTTCTCGACCTGCTCGACATCAATGTGCAGGGCCTCGCCACCGATGGCGGCCTCGAATTCCAGTTGAAGGTCAGCGGGCAGCTCGGCGCCAGCCGCGCCACGTTCAACTCGGCGCTGCTGATCGATATCGCCAATTTCGAATTCCGGCTCGGCCTGGCCTTCGACCTGGCCTTGGCGAACATCCGGCTGGGCGGCTGGACGCTGTTCGATAAGATCGAGATCCCGGAATTCACCATCATTGATCTCAAGCTGAAGGTGGCCGGCGCGATCCATGCCCGCATGAAGCGCAATCCGGGGCTAGACTTGTCCGGTCGGCTGAATTTCGAGCTGAACGGGCTGCAAGTGGGCGGCAGCTTCGCGATCAAGATCCCCCTGCCCGGCCTCAACAAGCTCGGCGACTTCGCCAATTGGCTGCGCAGCGAGGTCGAGGAGCATAAGCACAAGCATATCCAGACAGGACTGACCACGCCCGAGCTGTTCGTCCAATTCGTCAATAGCTCGGTGCCCGACGCCGCCAAACAACTGGCGACGATCGGCGAGATCCTCAGGACCCAATACAGCGTCGTTTCGGCCAGCGCCGCCCGCCCGCTTCTGTCGATCTTCGGCTCGACCGACGAGGCGGTCGAGGCGGTGGTCCGCGAGAGCTTCATGCAGGCGCCCGAGGCGCCGTCAGTCGCCTGCCGGGACAGCATACTGCTGGTCGGCTGGCGCGAGGTCCGGCTCGCCTCCGGCTATCGGGTGCGCTTGCTCGATGTCGCGGGCGCGCCGCTGGCGCCGCAGCCGGCCTACACCATCGACGTCTCGTCGCGCACCGCGACCTTCCAGAGTTCGGCGTTCCGCACCGGCGACATCGTCTCGGTACAGGTTGCCGCGACGGTCGGCGCGACCGTCAGCGCCTGGAGCCCGGCGACCCGCGCCGAACTCGTCTGGCTGCCAGCCCCGGCGCTGCTATCGGTCATCAACGAACCGGATCGCGTGATCGTGATCGTGGCGCCGGTCGAGTTGGCGACCGGTTACGAGGCCGAAATCGTCACCCTGTCCGGCGACGCCTTCGACCTGCCGATCCGCGGCCAGGCATCAGAGCCGCGCATCACCATCCCGGCCGCCCGGTTGAAGGCGGACGAGCCTTATGCGGTGCGCGTCCGCGCCCTGCACGCGGCACGGTCATGATCCAAACCCCATCCTTCCGACAGGAGACGATCAGATGAGCATCAACGACACCGCCACGATCACGGGACCGTACTCCCCGGCCCGCACCTTCCTGCGCAAGACGTTCCTGGCGCCCGACGCGGTCAGCGTCGTCTACAAGATGGCGTCGAAGGACCTGATCGTCGACTACGCCAAGGTCGACAAGGCGCCGAAGCATCACATCATCGTGGAGCAGCAGGGTAAGGGACAAATCCTGGAAACCACGCATAGCGATGCCGGCCCGTGCATCTTCCGCTCGATCGCCCTCGATCCCGGCGCGACCTATACCGTCTCGGTGCACGGCCTCGACGACACCACCATCGGCGCCGCCCGCGTGTCGCCACCCCTGACCTTCGTCGAGCTGCTGCCGCCCAGCCAGGTCGTCGTCGTGAATCGTCCGGACGAGGTTGTCGTCAGCTTCGGCTCGGTCGAGCATGCCCATCGCTACACGGCCGAGATCGTCGCCGGGAATGGCGATGCGTTGCGTCAGCCGGTCACCGCCACGGCCAAGGAATCGCCGATCACCCTCGATGCGACGACGCTCGCCAACAACACCAATTACGGTGTTCGCGTCTGGGCCGAACTCGTGAATCCGAAGCCGATGGAGTAAGGGCGCCATGCCTGTCGTCAGCAGCTGGACCATTCAGGGCCCCCCATCCGGGCTGACCCCATTCACCCGCGTCAAGCGGATGCCGGTCTCGACCGGCATCGTCGACCTGACCGGGCTGGGCTGGACGCCGCTCGTCATGATTCTCAAGCAGGACGGCTCGGTCTGGCGATGGGGAGAGGCGGAACGGCCGACCCGCGTTCAGGGCTTCCCGCAGATGGCGCCGATCGTCGCGATCGCCGGCAATCCGGATGGCATGCACGGTCTGGCGATCGACCGTAGCGGCAATGTCTGGCAGACCGATTCCAATCTGTCGATACCAGTGCAGGTCAATCGGGGTTTCATGGCCCGCCGAAGCGAGAGCGGCACGGCCATGCCGCCCGGCACCGTGGCTGCCGGCGAA
>Ga0209800_10002893_pt1 | contig 14411 bp, 11 predicted proteins | sample Higcelweek8metaG_FD_187174 | JGI IMG/M metagenome (GOLD analysis project Ga0209800, IMG submission 187174) | Freshwater pond sediment microbial communities from the University of Edinburgh, under environmental carbon perturbations - High... | ecosystem: Environmental > Aquatic > Freshwater >...
AGCAGTGATGCTTCGCCGCCAGCAGGCCGATGCCATTATTGCCGCCCGTGAGAAAATCGTTGAGGGAGCAGTTGGCATGGTAAAATTAGCCCTGAAGAAACTGTCTGACGAGCAAGTCGTCGACCTCGATGATGATAAAAAAGCGGCTATGGTTAGTAATCTGATGGTTGTTCTTTGCAGCGAAGAATCGACCCAGCCGGTAATCAATGCAGGAACCCTTCACAATTAGCATGTCCGAAAAAGAAAATAAGACCAAGAATTTTGCATTGCGCGTTGATGCGGAAACCATGGCTGCCCTCGAAAAGTGGGCAGCCGATGAGTTTCGCAGCGTAAACGGGCAAATTTTGTATCTGCTCGATCAGTCATTGAAAAAAAGCGGGAGGTCTCCAAAAGCTAAGAAGCAATGAAAAATGTTATCGAAATCATCATTTATGCCGGAATAGTGCAAGGCTTTTATATGGCTTTGCTGTTGAACCACAACAAAAAACGCAACAATGCCAATACTTATCTGGCGGTTTTACTGGTGATGATGAGTATCAGTATTGTCCATTCTGAGTTTGTGATTATCGAATTGCACAAGTTCCTTGACGATCCCTACAAGATCAAAGAGCCATTCCTAATGCTGGTAATACCGATGATTTGGCTCTATGTGAAAAAACTGGGAAACCCCCGATTCAAATTCTCAGCACATACAGCTCTCCACTTTTTGCCGTTTTTTGTTTTTATGTCGGTAAATGTTCCGGCTTTTTTCCACGGGTCAGAATCAACATTGGCCCGGTTTCTTTCCAACCATTCCTTGCTTTTCAACGGAACGATCTGGGCTGTTTTATTGGTTCAATATTCTGTTTATTTATTTCAAATAGTGAAGCTTACTCACAATTTTCAAATGAAGGCCGAACAGGAGTTGTCGAATATTGAAAAGGTAGATCTTTCGTGGTTAAAGACCTTCTTATTTGCGTTCGTTCTTGTTTTTGCGCTGTTAGCAACTATGTTTGCCGGGGTAATTCATCAATTCAATGTTGAGTGGCTGAACAAAACTGTTTCGGTGGTTTTTTCACTAGCCATTTTTGTGCTCGGGTTTAAGGGTATCTTCCAGCAGAGTATTTTCTCCAATATCGAATCTATTGAGCTTTCTGAACCAATAGCGCTTGAAATGAATAAAGCAAGAACTTTTGATGAACAGCTTAAAAGAAACCTGTTGGATTACATGGAGAAAAATAAACCCTATTGCGAACCGGAATTGACGCTTACTTCGCTTGCCAAACAGCTGAACATGGGCAGGAACCAGCTTTCGGAGATTATCAACGCCAGCATGGGCTGTAACTTTTATGATTTTGTCAACCGGTACAGGGTTGAGGAGGTAAAGACTATGCTTGCCAAACCTTCGGGTAAGAACTTCACTCTTTTAGCCATTGCCTTCGATGCCGGATTTCCTTCCAAATCAACCTTCAACACTATTTTCAAGAAATTCACCGGATTAACCCCTTCGGATTACCGGAAAGGACTTTGATTTTTATATGTCCGAACGGGTAACTTCGGGCGACTGCATTTGATTGTTTGGGTACGTTTGCCTCATCAAATTTTAAAATTTAAAAGTGATGAGCACATTTATCGAAGTAAAAAATCTCACAAAAATTTTTAACGGAAGCGACAAACGCTTTACCGCCTTAAACGGGGTTTCATTCTCGGTTGAGAAAGGCGAACTGGTTATTGTATCAGGAAAATCGGGTAGCGGAAAATCGACCTTGTTGAACATGCTTTCGGGTATCGATCAACCCACCCAAGGCGAAGTAATCATCGATCAGGTTCCGATCCACAGTTACAAAGGAAACCAACTGGCCGCCTGGAGGGGAAGTAATGTGGGCATTGTATTTCAGTTTTTTCAGCTGATGCCAACATTGACCATTCTTGAAAACGTGATGCTTCCCATGGAGTTTGCCAGTATTGTTCCTCAAAATCAACAGAAAAAAAGAGCGTTGGAATTGTTGGAACGGATGGACATTGTATCTCTGGCTAATAAATTCCCGTCATCTATTTCTGGTGGGGAGAAACAACGGGTGGCCATTGCCCGCGCATTAGCCAATAATCCGCAATTCATCATTGCCGATGAACCCACCGGAAACCTCGACAGCATCAACACAGCCAGCATTCATCAATTATTTAATTCGCTTGTTGATGAAGGGAAAACCATTGTGTATGTGACCCACGAAAAGGACACTGCTCTGCGCTACAGCCGCAAAATAGAATTGGTCGATGGTCAAATCTCAACTAAATAGGCGAATATGAAACCGAGTTTTAAAAAAGTAATACGTGACCTGCTGAGTAACAAAAGCCGCTCGCTGATTGTACTGTTAGCCATTATCCTGGGTGCTTTCGGGGTTTCGATGATGTCGACGGCCTATAACCTGTTGGGGAAAAACCTGAATCAGAATTATCTGAAAACCAATCCGGCATCGTTTACCATTGTTGTTGATCGTGTTTCAGAGGAAGTCATGCAACAGGTAAAACAATTGCCAAACATCGAGAATATTGAAACCCGAAATAAAATCATCGGAAGGGTTGAAATTGCCAAAGACGAATTTGTACCTATCTGGCTCTACATTGTCGACGATTTTGAGAAGGTTAAAATCAATACTTTCCGGGTAATTGAAGGGGAAATACCAGTTTCGGAAAAACAGATGTTAATTGAGCGAACCGGAAAAAGACTGGTTGACTTTTCGCTGAATCAGGGATTTGCTGTAACTATTCCTGGTTTTGGAACTTCGAATCTTCGCGTTTCTGGAATTGCGCACGATCCCGGTCAGGCACCTTCGTGGATGGAAGGTTTGCTGTATGGATACGTGAGCCGCGATTTTGTTAAAAGCAGGAACATTACCGGGCTTCCAGCTGAATTGAAAATCACCATTCGCAACAGAAAATATGATTTAACAACCATCGAAAAGCAACTTGCGGAGACTGTTTCGCTTTTTGAAAAGAATCAAATCAACGTAAAGCGAACTGAAATTCTGCCTCCCGGAAGGCACATTCACCAGTCGCAAATGGATTCGCTGATGTTTTTATTGCAGATGTTTGGTGTGCTGGCCCTGCTGCTTAGTTGCTTCCTTATCATCAATATGATTATGGCGATTATGGCGAAAGAGACGCGGCAAATCGGGGTGATGAAAGCCATCGGTGCGGGAACGGGTAAAATCACCTCCATCTATCTGACCATCGTGCTGTTATTTGGTTTTGCCGCGACACTAATCGCGCTTCCAATCGGTATTTTGGCAGGGAAAGGTTATGCAACTTTTGTGGCATCGATGCTCAATTTTGAGTTGTTTGATCAGAAAATATCACATCCGGTTTTGTTGTTTCAAATAGCAATAGGTACTCTTCTACCAGCCTTGGTTTCCTTCTTTCCGGTTTACCGAACCAGCAAAATTTCTGTTCGTGAAGCGTTGAACGATTATGGCGTTCAGGATAACGTATCGCTTTCGTCTGACCACAGCTCACAGATTATCAACAAACTCAAACTTTCCAATTCCACACTGTTTGCCATTCGGAATACCTTCAGGCGAAAAGGAAGGTTAATACTAACGCTGATTACATTGGTACTGGGCGGGGCTGTTTTTATCTCGGCTTTCAACATCCGAACTTCGCTGAAAGAAACAGTTAAAAACCGCTTTACCAACCAGCTGTACGATATTCAGTCCATTTTTGCGAATGGAGTCAGTGAGTCAGAATTCAACGCTTCCATCGATAGTTTGCCTTTTGTTTCATCGTATGAATCGTGGGGATTTGTAAGGGCTACGCGCATATTTACAGGACATTCCGAAAGTGAACTATTCGACTTAAAGATAGCTCCGTTGAAAAACGAACTTTTTATTCCGGAAATCATAAAAGGGAAATGGCTTTCGGGTGATGGAGGTGAAGCGGTTATCAACCATACATTTTTGTCAAAATACCCCGATCTAAATATTGGAGATGAGATTACCCTGAAAGCGAATGGAAGAACCAAAAATGTAAAAGTGGTCGGCTGTATCCGTGAATTATTTTCGGCCCCAACGGTTTACGTGAGTCTATCAATATTGACTGAATGGACTGAAATGCAGGGAAAATTGAACAGCGCCCTGATTGCTTTCAATTCTGAACAGTTCCCCGACATGACAACCAACACTTCAAAACTGGAACAGTGGTTTCAATCGAAAAAATATCCCGTGAGCCTGGTATTCCGAAAAGATCAGTATAAGGAACGGGTGATCGATCATTTAGTCGTGATTACTACGATGCTTATCATGGTTACATTTTTGCTGATCATTGTGGGTGGATTGGGTTTAATCACTACCATGGGAATCAATATAGTAGAGCGTTTGCGGGAACTTTCAATTTTACGGGCCATAGGAGTTACTAACCGAAAACTTTCATGGATAACCATCACCGAAGGTTTTGTCATTGGATTGATGAGCTGGGTTTTGTCGGTTATTTTATCGGTTCCGGTCAGTTATTATCTGGGAAATAAGTTCTTCAATATCTTTTTCGAAACCACGCTTAATTTCAATATGTCGGCCAATGGCATTGTACTTTGGCTGGCAATTATTTTGGTATTTAGTACGGTCGCCGTTTTAGTACCTGCCCGGAACGCTGCCAAGCAAAGCGTCGCCGAAGGGTTAAGTTACGAATAGGTCGATTTTTATATTTAAAGATGAATGGTTGGTTCTTCTTTGGGAGGGGCCAACCATTTTTAAACAGGGCTTACTCAAAATCATCCCGATAAACAATTTTACCATCGGCCCCGCTAACACTTATAAAATCAACCGATCCCAGACCGTCGAACGTATAAATGATCCCAACCATCTTCCCAAAATCTTGAACATATTTCTGATGGATAATAGGTTTCCCGTTTAGTTTTACTTCGGCTTGTTTTTGATGTGCCGAAAATTCCAGATTCTGCCATTCAAAAACATTGCATCCCAACAAGGAAAGATCGTTGTTTTTACCGTTTGCATAGATTTCCCCGATTTTATAATCAGCATAATACTCACAACCTTTTTTGATCAAGGAGATCCAAAAGATATTCGCTTCAAAAACAAGCATGATTTGTATTCGTGGACATGTTGCCGACTTGATACTATCAGACTTTAATATTGTTCTTACTGAAAAATTATCATCGGTTACACCAAAGTCACGGCTATTATTCAACCGGAGCTTAAAATCCTTTTTGATGTCGATACCTGCTAGTTGCAGATCTGATTCATCAATATGGAAATGACCATCGGAAAGGGTACTATCGGGATTGAAACAGATAGGGATACGATCAGTGACTTCATAATTGATGTAGGGCAACCAACCATCGCTCAAAATATGTACATTTTGTTTGGCGATGACGGTATTATTGGCAATAAGTTTCGCCCGGTGAAAGCCTGGCAAATGGTAAATGCTGGATATAACTTGTTTTTTAGGATCGATCCGTTCTCTGAACCGTTCGTTCCACGATTGCTGGATAAAGAAACTGTCGGCAACTACGTTGGATACATCGTAATTGAAAACCACGGTATTTGGCACTCCCAGCGAAATGGTCTTGTCGGCCGAGAAGTGAACCTCGCCATTGATAACGGGTTCATTCGATCTGTTTTTTACCAGAATGAGAATAACTACTGCAATCAACAACATGAAAAATGAAAGTAGAAGTGTTTTCTTATTGAATAGCTTAACCTTTCTTGTTGAAATTATCTGTTTTTTTTGTTTGAATTCCTGCCAGTCACTGTAATCTAAAACCGACGCTAAGGCATTCAGCGTTGCCGGTTGTGGAATTTGTAAAAAATCATCTTTCCATAATCTTTTCAATGTTGAAACACTTATGGCGATTCCTGACTTTTCTTTAATTTTTCCGGACAAGTATTCAAAATCGCGTGATTTTAACGAAGAGCTGACGTTGTCGAGCGCCAGTAGCTTTTCGATTTCTCTTTTGCAGATTTGGATATAATCTTTCTCGGAAGGCATAATCATCAATTGTAACCGGATTAAACGGTGTTAAAATTAATGATTTGCCAAGGAATTGCAACTGTTTAACCGGATTGGAAACAGGAAAGGCATATTTATCCATTCTCTTTGACAATCATGCTGCTTTGATCTTTTTTGACCGGGTTTTGACCCGTTTTTGCTTGCTCTCATTTCAATTTTTTCAACCTTAATTCCATTAATTGCATCGTGATTATTTTCTTATTTCAATGAACAAAAAAAAGATTTAAAAAGCGTATGAAAACACCTTTCAGTATCATTATTCTTCTGTTGGCTTTAGCTTGCAATACTACTTTCGCTCAAAAACAGAAAAACCAGGTTAAAGAATTGGCTCAAAACAATGTTGTGCTTAACGCCGATAATTGGGAATTTAAAACCCAAACAGTCGAGTTTTTGGAGTACAAAGCCAGGCCTGCCATGAAAATTCTGACCAGTTCCGATCAGGTTATATTGAAGGATTTTAAGTTCAGCAACGGCACCATTGAATATGATATGGAGCCTTTGGATCCCCGGTTTACCTCATGTTACTTTCGTTGGGAAGACTCAAAAGAATGCGAGTGTTTCTATTTCAGAACAGGTTGTGCCGATAAACCGCAAGCGATCGACGCCGTTCAGTATGCTCCTTATATCGACGGCGTAAATCTTTGGGATTTGATGTTTCAATATCAAACGAATGCCGATTTTAAAAGAAACGAGTGGAACCATGTAAAACTGGTGGTTTCGGGAAAACAGATGAGGGCGTATGTGAATGATATGAACGCACCCGTACTTGAAGTGCCCATGTTGGAGGGGAATTCTACTACGGGTACATTGGCTTTCGATGGTCAGGCTATTATTTCCAACCTTGTTGTAAAAGCGGATGTTGAGGGCCTTAGCCCTGCGCCGGGCATTGATCCTACTATAAGCGATCCCCGTTACATTCGAAAATGGAAGGTCAGCCAACCAATTGCCACCGAAAAGGGCATTGATTTTCGGGAGGAATATAGATCCAATACAGAAACAGTTTGGGAAGATATAACTGCCGAACGTCGTGGATTAATCAACCTAAACCGGAAATTTGGAAAGACCGAGGGTCGAAGGATTGTGTGGCTTAAAACAACCATTTATTCCGATAAAGTGCAGGATAAAGTGTTGAATTTCGGCTTTAGCGACGAAGTCTGGGTTACCATTAACAACAGCCCGTTATACATTGACAAGAACCTCTATAACACGCCAATGGCGAAACAACCCGATGGACGGTTATCGATAGAAAATTCTTTCATAACCATTCCGTTGAAGGAGGGTGAAAATCAGTTGATGATTGGTGTGGCCAACTTTTTTTATGGATGGGGTATTGTAGCCAGATTTAATAATCTTAAAGGGATAAAATTAGAGCAATAAATCACTGCTTTCAATCTGATCGATAAATAACCTCTTAATTTTTATCGTCCGGTTTGTTAAAAAATGGCTCTTCGTTTTACAAAATATTGTTTGAGGGTTAAGATTAATTTAGCTGTCCTTTTATTAATATTGGTCTGAACTGAGGAAACAGATATAACTTTCGAACGAAAGAGGTAATTTATTGATTTATGACAAAGCCAACCTATATTGAAACAACCTGTGCAACAGCGTTGAATCCTTTGAAACGGAAAATACCTTACGGTTGGGATTTGAATATCTACAGAGGTTGTGAGCACGGATGCAAGTATTGTTACGCCATTTATTCTCACGATTACCTGAACAACGGTAACTATTTCAGCGAAATCTTTGTGAAAAGCAACATTGTTGAACAACTTGAAAAGGAACTTAGCAGTCCGGGCTGGAAACGTGAGGTGATCAACATTGGCGGTGTAACCGACAGTTATCAACCCGCTGAAGCCGAATATAAGTTGATGCCCGAGATTCTAAAACTTCTGATCAAGCATAAAACACCGGCCATTATTTCAACAAAATCGGATCTGATCCTTCGCGATTATGATCTAATCGACGAGCTTTCACGGATAACTTATATCAATGTGGCGGCAACAATCACCACAACCAACGAAGAGTTGAGAAAGATGATTGAACCCGGTGGTTGTGATTCGGCAAAACGGTTTGAGATGTTGAAAACCTTTCGAAAAACCAATGCCTCGGTCGGTTTGCATGTGATGCCAATTGTCCCATTTATAACGGATAACGTTGAAAATATCGACTCCCTTTTTAATAACGCCAAAAAAAGTAACGTCCACTATGTTCTGCCCGGAACCCTTTATCTGAGAGGAAAAACACGGTCGGTATTTTTCGATTTTATAAAACAACAGTTCCCGCATTTATACGAAAATTTATCGGCGCTCTATAAAACAGGAGGGGCACCCGTGGAGTATAAAAACGAACTGTATAAGATGGTGAATATGCTTCGCGATCAGTATGGTTTGTCGGCAAGCTATTCCGAACCCATGAAAGAAAAAATGCACAAGCAAAATACGATCGATTTTTAAAACGTAAAAAATAAAATAATGAAACCAATTATCACACTCTTAATCTCATTGCTACTTACCGTAACAGTATTCTCCCAACGGTTGGAAAACCGCCTTGACTCTTTATTGCAGGGACATGTTGAAAAAGGCGAGCTGCATGGCTGCCTGGCTTATTTGTATCAAAATGGCAGTTTTGAACTTTATAAACCTTATGGATTCATGGATGTTGAAAACAGACGTCCGATGGAAAAGGATGCCATTTTTCGTATCGCATCCATGACGAAGGTTTTAACCGCTACCGCTGCACTGAAGCTTTACGAAGAAGGCAAATTCCTGTTGGACGAGCCTGTGAAAAAGTATATCCCAGAATTTACCAACTTACAGGTTATTTCCCCGGAATGCAAAAGCATCGATAACATTTTAACTGTTCTGCTTGAAAGGGATGTGACTATCCGCGATCTGTTTCGGCATACAGCCGGTTTTGGCTACGGAGGGAATGATATTGTTGGTCAGTTGTGTGTAAAAAAAATTAATTATTCGGAGAGTATGACTTTGAAACAATTTGTACAGGGTATAACCTCCGTTCCTTTAAAATATCAACCCGGAAGTAAATGGGAATATAGTTTTGCAAACGACGTTTTGGGTTATCTGGTTGAAGTAGTTTCAGGCATGCCCTTAGATGAATATATGGAGAAGGCAGTTTTTAAACCACTGAAAATGAATGATACTGGCTTTTGGGTTCCCGCTGATAAAATAAACAGGCTTTGCAATTTTTATGAATACAGCAATAATACGCTGAGGGTGAAAGAAACTCGTGAGAAAAACGGATTTTCGAAAAGACCAGCCTTTATATCCGGCGGAGGAGGCGGGGTTTCAACAGCCAATGACTATTCAACGTTTTGCAAAATGCTCTTGAATTATGGAGAATTTGAAGGAAAACAATTCCTTTCAAAACAGACTGTCGAATTGATATTGACCAACCAAATAGGAGAAATTACCGTACGGGGATTTCAGGTCGATGGGTTTAGCTTTGGAATTGGCGTAAATCCGGGAAAAAACGGTGGTCGGGCAAATTTTCTTCATTGGGCTGGCTCACCTTACAACGATACATTCACAATTGATTTTAACAAGCAATCGGTTTCAATTTTATTTGTTCAAAATGCACCCTGGGGGTATTTGGATTTAATGGATAAATTTAGCCAAATTGTTGCTGAAGAAACAACGGAATAAAAAAATGATCAGAGATGCTTCTTTTTAACTAACTTTACTCAAACACTTTACAAAAATAAATAGTCACTAAAAATCATCGCCATGCTTATCATTATTATTGGAATCGTTGTTCTTGTAGTTGGTTTTGTATTAGCCAAATCGAATGAACCCATACGCGCCCAAAGTGGTATTATTAAATTAGTTGGACTGGTAATCTTCATTGTTGGACTTGGTATTTCATCCCTGGTTCAGATTGAACCCGGAGAAGTTGGAGTACAAAAACTTTTCGGGAAGGTCAACAATGAAACACTTGAAAGCGGTTTAAACCTCAAAAACCCGCTGGTTGAAGTCGTTCCTTTCGACATTAAAACTCAGAATTACACCATGTCGGCGGTACAAGATGAAGGTGCGAAAGAGGGAGATGATGCCATCAGGGTATTATCAGCCGACGGGCTTGAAGTAATTATTGATCTTACGGTACTGTACCGTGTTGTTTCAAACCAAGCACCGCGTATTTTAAAAGAGATCGGGATTGATTACCGGAATACCATTGTCCGCCCAATTTGCCGCACCAAAATCAGGGACAATGCGGTCTATTATGAAGCAATAGCATTGTATTCAACCAGGCGCGATGAGTTTCAGAACAGGATTTTCGCTACCATTGAAAAAGACTTCAAAGACCGGGGGCTTTTGCTTGAGCAGTTGTTGGTTCGAAATATTACCCTTCCGGCTTCGGTAAAAACTACCATCGAATCGAAAATCAATGCTGAACAGGAGGCTCAAAAAATGGCTTTCGTACTTCAGAAAGAGACACAGGAAGCAGAACGTAAGAGAATTGAGGCGCAGGGAATTGCCGATTACCAGAAAATATTGAGCACCGGACTTAGCGATAAACAGCTTCAATATGAAATGATTAAAGCGATCGCCACCTCGCCAAATGCCAAACTAATCATCTATGGCAACGGAGGCAAAAACGCACCAATCATTATTGACGGGAAATAACTAAATATTGTATAAATAATTAAAAAGAGAGGCAATAGGTTAGAGAACTTGCTGCCTCTCTTTTAATATTTAAGGAATTGTAATTCAATCAAGATAGGTCATTAACTGATAATACCTTTCAACAACACCGCATTCGCATCCAGTAGCTTTCCGTTTCGCGATTTAAGTTCTAAGACAATATTCGTTGGATCGCTCTTAATGTGCGCTTTCATCTTTTTAAACATACTGCCTGTGGCCAATTTATAGGTTGTAAAAAGTACAATCTTCATCCCCTTGAGTTCGGGCAGCGAATCGGCAAATTTCACCCACAACTGGTCGGGATGCAGAAGAAGGATTATCTTAAATGCCTAACCAGTAGGTCAGTTTTACTGAAAGCTCAAGTTTATTGGTTGAGTCGGTTCGTGGTTGGTCGTATTTCAGCACAAAATAGAAATCGCTCATCGGGGCGAAACGCCATTTGAAAATGCTGTTAAAGTTGATATCGTTCAACTGGGTGTTATACTGGAGCAGGTTTGTCCAAAGAAGTTTTGAACTGAAGCTGATTTCCGGTTTTAGCCCGATCAGGTGGTAGGTTGCTTTTCCCAGTCCGTTTTTCAGGTTGATGTTGGTGAAATTGTAGGAAAGTGAGATTGATCCGAAAGGCTGAAATGTATAGGTTGGTTCTGCAATGAAGGTGAGTTTTTCACCCTTGTAGAAACCGCCATAATCGACCGAGGCTTTGTATTTAAACTTCCGGCGCTGATCTGATTCATACAGGAAAAACGTTTTTTTGTTTTGATAAGTACCTTCCTGTACGGGATTCCCGTTTTGAAGAACATCGTGGGGAACCAATAAATCGAACCGGTTGTAGGTTACCAGGGCAACAATGTGGGTACGGTTGGTAAAAACAGCCCAATATCCAAGATCGAAACTGAATTCGTTCAATTTGTAATTATCATCCAGATAGGTGTGAATATTGGTAAATTCTCCCATTACGGTAATCAAATCGTTGTTCAGAAACTGGTAAAGTTCATATTTGTTGATAAAATGGGTGTACCCACGCCTGAAAGTACTATCCGTCAAAGGATTTTTGTAATACAACCGAGGTACAAACCCAATGTCGGTCAGGTAGTTTTTGTCGACATGTTCGATCCAGTTTTGAGTTTTAAATTTCTTGTTGAAGAAGGTGAACCCTCCGCTGTAGAAAAGGTTGTCGGCATAAAGGTCGTTGGTAAAGCTTGAATGTATTTTGGCGCTGGCTGCCCACCGGCCATCTTCGGTCGAGAAATCGAACTCCAACCCGGCAGTGCGGTTAAAGTCGTTTTTCTGAAGGCCAAGACCTTCGGTGGAATTTCGATTGGTAAACAACCCTTTAACTGATGACCGCTTAAAAACCCCTTTTTGAAAGGAACCTATAAAATAGTTCTGAGGCTCTTGTTCTTCGGTTCCTTCAGTTTGAATATTCAATAAACCAACACGGGTATTTTTACCAACTTCTCCCGAAAGCCTTGCCCCAAAAATAATCGGCACATTTCCCCCATCTTTCAAACCAATACGCCGGGTATAAACCGGTTTGACCCTGTTTTCCGATGAAGAAGTTGTCATATCATCGTAAGTACCAAAGTTTGTAAACAGGTCGTTGTTCTCGAGAAAGAAAGTGCGTTGCTCAGGATTGTAATATTCATAACGGTAGAAGTCGATGTACTGCTGATCAACCTCAGTATTCGAAAAATCGGGATAAACAGACAGGTCGAGGTTCAGCGATGAGCTTACCGAAACTTTGGCATCCAAACCGGCTTTCACATTGTATTGAGGTTTTTCATCCGATTCTTCATCTGAAACCAAACCTGCAGTAACCGAAGGCATCAGGATTATTTTACCCGACCAGTTTTTCGATAACCCCTCTTTAAAAACAAGATTACCGGTGAAACCAAGATCGAGGTCGTTTTTATTGGCAGGGAAATGTGTCCAGGAATATGTTTCGTTTCGGGCCACATCGTTTCTCAGGAAATTGATACCCCAGGTATTATTTTCGTCGTTGTACTTTACGGCATTGAACGGAAGCGTTATTTCGTAACTGATGCTATCGCCCCCACGGCTAACTGAAGCGGTCCATTTGTTGTTCCAGTAAGCATTTCCCGAGGGGTACATCCCGTTTTGATACACGGTTCCCTCGGCTAATACACCACAACCATTTACCCTGAAATAATATCCGTTTTTTGTTGTATTCGCCGGGTCGATCACAATGGTAATCCCGTCGCTGTTACTGGTATTATTTTCGTCATCCCTTTTCAGGCTTTGAACCACCGGGGCATTCAACGTTCCGCGACTGACCAAACCGATGTACAGGTTTTTTTCATCGTACATCATTTTGATGGTTGTTTGCGCGTAGGCTTTCCCGTTATCAATCGGATAATGGAGCCACGAGATGCTATCAACCCCGGCATCATTCCATGCCTCTTCGTTTAAAAAACCATCGGCTTCAATGGATGATGAAATTTTGGGGATTTCAAACCGGTAATCATTCTTATTAAAATTGATGTTTTGGCTGTAAAGGCTGAAAGAATGAAAAAGTAAGATCAGGACAGACAGAATACGGAACTTTTGCAAAAGTTTTTTTGACGTAGAGACCTTCTTTTCTTGCTTAAAAACGTATTTGCTTTTCCAGAAATGCCCTACTGCAAAAAGTGGAAGACCTAAAGATGTCAGAAACCTGAAATAATCCTGATCATCATCGGTTCTTTGAAAACAACATGTTTGATTCATAATTTTATTCTCCTTGATTAAAGTTTGTATTTCACTTTAAAGACGGAGAATCAAAAAAAGGACGCAAAACTGTTGAAAGGTACTAAGAATCAATGCTCACAGCAACAACAACAAACAGGGTGGACACCGATCACCGTTCCGTATTTATCGAATTCATAGTGGCAGCAATTCATCAGCGAATCCCTAACCATTTGCCGGGCACGCTGAACACGCGATTTAGCGCCCGATGCAGAGATATTTAGTTTTTTGGCCAGCTCAATTTGCGACATTCCCTGGTATTCAACCAAAAGAAGTGCCTGTGAGTATTTTTGAGGTAACGATTCAATGATCGGGAGCACCGCCGAATTAATCTCTTCAAAAAGGTTCCGTTCGTTTTTGTCCTTGACAGCAATGGAAGAATCAGAATCCTCAAAATCGACCTTTTCAATATCCTGAAACTTCAATTTATGTTCGCGGAAATAGTCAATTATGGTATTCCGGGTGATTTGGAAAACCCAGTTATGAATCTTCGTTTCATCCTTCAACGAATCAAGTTTTTCATGAATTTTGATAAAAACTTCTTGTAAAATATCATCAGCAACCGATGAATCGTTTACATGTTTAGATATAAATGCCTTGATTTTGCAACAGCAAGCATTCCAAATCGATTCGGTGGTATGGATCATCCTGACCGGGGTTGGATCAATCACAGTATTTATAGCTCTATCAATCATTTTGAAGTTATACAAAACGGTTTTCAAATTTAAAACGAGCGGTTGGAAGATCGTGTTAAATGGATTATAATATTTTGAATTATTGTCAAATTTTACGCTATGAGGGTATCACTTTTGTTTCGCAGCATGTCAAAGTGATTTTTTTTAGCCTCGCGAAATTTCGTAATGTGTCAAAGTAATTTTTTTACATGTCACGAAATTTCGCGGCATGTCAAAGTAAAATTTTTACATTGTCACGAAATTTCCGCGGATGTCAAAATAAAATTTTTACGTTTCGCGAAGTTTCTGTGGATGTCAAAGTAATTTTTTT
>Ga0209800_10002894_pt1 | contig 14398 bp, 8 predicted proteins | sample Higcelweek8metaG_FD_187174 | JGI IMG/M metagenome (GOLD analysis project Ga0209800, IMG submission 187174) | Freshwater pond sediment microbial communities from the University of Edinburgh, under environmental carbon perturbations - High... | ecosystem: Environmental > Aquatic > Freshwater >...
AGCATCTGCCAATCCGCCACGGGCGGCCTGCCGGTGAACCACGTCATGCGCAGCCTCATGTACCACCGCGAGTACGAGGAGCCGAGACTGGGCCGCGCCACCTTCGCCGAACTGCCGGAGGCCGTGCGCGGACGCCTGGCCCAAGCGGATTACGCCAAGGCCGAGGCCGCGTGCCCGCACAAGCTCGCCATCGCCAAGTTGATGCGCGAGGCCGTGGAGACCCTGGCCTAGCGGGGGCGCAACACGCCGCGTTTGGTCTTTCCGGCCGGGCGGAATGGCGGTTTGTCCCGCCGCGCAGAATGATTGCTTCGAGAAGCTGTGCTCATGGAGCCGGCGGGGAGACCTGCCGGCTCTTCGCGTTTGCGGGGTGGTGGCGTCAGACCAGGCGCGGCCGGGTCCAGCGGTCGATGAAGACGCGGGTCTCGAACTTGCGCGCTGCGCCGCTGGCGGTCATGGAGCGCACGGTGCCGAACACGGCGCGTTCCGGCCAGGGCCGGTCGTGCACGCCGCCGATGCTCCAGGCGGCCCCGGCGTAGCCGTTCACGTCCCGGCCGTCGAGGGAGAGGGTGTCGTTCAAGTGCAGCACGCGGGCAAGGGCCGTGGCCGCGTCCGGCGACCAGAGCAGAATCTGTTTGGCCCAATACATGCGCAGCCAGCCGTGCATGTGCCCGGTGGCGAGCAGCTGCCGCTGGGCCGCGTTCCACAAGGGGTCGCGCGTCTCGCCCGCGTCCAGTTGGCCATCGGTGACCAGATAGGGCCGCACGTCGGCCTCGTGCTTGGCCAGGGTGGCCCGCGCCCAGGCCGGAAACGCCTCCGGGGTGTCGTAATGGGGCGTGTGCAGGCAGAAGTTCTCGGCCAGTTCACGCCGCACGATGAGCTGTTCGAGGAAAGCCTCCCGCGCTTCGCTGGGGGCCTTCACCTCGGCCAGCACGCGCAGGGCGATGCGCTGGGCCGAAATCTGCCCGAAGTGCAGATACGGCGAGAGCCGCGACGCGGCCGGCTCCACAGGCGTGTTCCGGTCATCGGCGTAGCGCGGCAGGCCGCTGAACAGAAAGCGGTCCAGGGCGGCCAGGGCCGCGCCCTCGCCCGGGGGAAAATGCTCTGGCGGCGGGCCGAACTCGGCCAAAAGCGCGGGCCAGTCCGCTGCGGGCAGCGCCGCTGACCAAGCTGTGGCCTGGGGGGCGACGGCCGGGAAGGGGTCGAGAAATTCCGGCAGCCGCCGCTGTATCTTGGGGCGGATGGTGCGGGCCATGTACTCGGCCTTGTCCGAGGCCACGCGCGCGGGCACGACGTTGCGGGCGTCCACCTCAATGGCCGGGCACGAGAGTTTGGCCAGCAGGTCGGCCAGCCAAGCGCGCTTGGGTTTCGTGGGGTCGGCGTCGGTGACCAGGAGCCCGGCACGGACATGGCGGGCGTAGTCCGCCACGACTTGGCCCGGTTCGCCGCGCAGAATCACCAGGGGAATGCCCAGGGCCGCCAGCGTCGACCCGGTTTCCGCCAGGCCGTGCACCATGAAGGCGAAATGGGCCAGGGCGGCCAGAGGGTAGCGCCGGGCCAGGCAGAACACCACGGCCAGGGGCTGGCCGCGCTCTGCGGCCAGGGCTCTGGCGTGCAGCAGGGCCCAGTTGTCCGCCGCGCGCATTTCCCGGTGCATCCAGTAGAGCACCGGGCCGGGGTGTTCCAAAGTGGTGTGGATGAGCCGGGCGCGCGCGGGATGCATGGGGGGCCGTCCTTAGGTTGTGCGCGCCACGGCTTGGCGTTGGCGCAGGATGGACAGGCCCCAGGGGGCGGCCAGCAGCAGCAGGGTGCCGCCCCAGGCCAGGGCGGCGGGGTTCATGAGCCCCTCTTTGAGCGGAATGACCACGGCCCCGATGACGAAGCTGGCCACGAGGAGCCATTCCTCGCGCGGGGAGCCCACTGGGCGCGGCAGCTCGCGCGTGGCGAAAAGCCGCAGGGTGAGGCACAAGGCCACGGGCAGAAACTGGGCCACGCGGAAGTCGCGGTAGCGCGGGTCCACAAGCAGCCCGAAGGTCTGAGACAGCGCGCCCAGACCGAACATCAGGTCCAGCAGGCCCACGAGCTCGGAGCGGCTTTTGAGGTTGCAGCGCCAAGAGCGCAGCGACTCCAGCCGCGCGATGACCGGCAGAAGCGGCTGCGGGCCAGGCTGCCCGCCAGGGCCCGCCACGCGGTCGGCCAGCTCGGTAAAGACCAGGAAGCACAGCAGCGCGCCGCCGCCGGTCATAAGCACCCCGCTGGCCACGCCGATGGGGCCGAAGGCCAGGCGCAGGCTTTGTTCTGCGCTGGCGGCCAGCAGCGTGGACAGAAACTGCGCGGCCAGGCAGATGAGCGCGGTTTTGCCGAAGCCGCGCGGCGGGCGCAGGGCCAGGGCCAACCCGGCCAACAACGCGGCCAGACCGGTGGAGGCGATGAAGGCCATGAGCCAGTAGGGCTTCTCGCTCACCGGGCCGGTCAGGGGGAACTTCATGTGCCGGTCCACGTCGATGAGGCCCCAGTTGCCGCCCACGGTGCCTTCCTGGTTGGCCTTCCAGGGCTCGTCAAAAAGCTCAAAGATATTGAAGTCGATGCCGCGTTCCTCGGCCGTGTTCATGATCTGGCGCACGAAGGTGGCCTGGGCCACGCGGCCGGGCACGGCGCCCTCGCGCACGCGCCCCGCGCTGGGCCAGCCGATTTCGCCTATGAGCACGGGCTTGCCGGGGTAGGTCTGGCTGATCTTGGTGTGGGCCTCCAGCATATGGCCGATGGTGCGGTCCAGCGGCGTAGGCGTGTTTTCCCAGTAGGGCAGCACGTGGATGGTGATGGAGTCGACCTCTTGGGCCACCTTGGGATACAAAAGCCAGTATTCCCAAACGTCGGCGTAGGTCACGGGCTGCTTGATGGCCGCCTTGACGCGCCGGATGTAGTTGATGAGCAGGTCCGGGGTGACCTCGCCGCGCAGCAGCACCTCGTTGCCCACCACCACGCGGTCAACGGTCTCGGGGTAGTCGTTGGCGGCCTTGATGGCCCCGGCGATCTCCTCCTCGTTGTCCTTGAGGTTCGCGCCGATCCAGGCTCCCAAAATGACCTTGAGGCCGTATTTTTGCGCAAGCTCCGGCACGGGGGCGAACTGCCCGCAGTTGGAATAGGTGCGGATGCGCGTGAAGTGCTGGGCCGCCACGGCCAGGTCCTCCTCCAGCTGCTCCCGCGTGAAGGGCTGGCCAAAGGGGCTCTGCCCGGTGCGATAGGGGCTGAAGGAAGCGCTCTTGATGCGCGGGGTCTTGGCGTCGGGCACGTCTTGCGGGCGGCCCTGCACCCACCAGAAGGCGAAGTTGAGGGCCGCGGCCAGGGCCAGGGCGACGAGGGCCGTGGAGAACCCGGCCAGAACTTTGAAAGTGGGACGCATGAAACCTCCGCAGGGGGACGTGGCTCCGTCCTCCGGTGGACGGGAGGCTTTTGCCTACCCGTTCCCGCCCGGGGATTCAAGCCCCAGGGGACAGGCGGGGCCGTCCGCGCCGGTGGCGAGGACAAAGCGGTTCTTGCCGCTGCGTTTGGCGCTGTACATGGCCTGGTCGGCCAGGGCCATGAGCTCCGCGGGCGTTTTGCCTGCCAGGGGCGCCAGGGCGATGCCCACCGAAGCGCCAACGCGCACCTCGCAGCCGTTGACGCACACGGGCTCGTTCACGGCGGTGATGACCCGGGTCGCCAAATCTTCCGGGGCGAAGGCCTCGCAGGGCCAGGTCTCCATGAGCACGAATTCGTCGCCGCCCAGGCGCACGCAGTTTTCCGGCCGCGAGATGCACAGCCGCAGGCGGCTGGCCACGGTTTGCAGCAGAATGTCGCCCGCCTGGTGGCCCATGGTGTCGTTGATGGCCTTGAAGCCGTCGAGGTCGAGAAAAAAAAGCGCCAGCACATGGCGGAAGTCCAGCGCGCCTGCCACAAGCTTAGGCAGGGCGTCGGTGAGGAAAAGCCGGTTGGGCAGGCCGGTCAGGGTGTCGTGGTAGGCCGCGTGGTGCAGGTCGTGCACGTTGCTCAGATCTTTGACGATGCAGTAGAATATTTCCGTGTCGGGCGAGAAGAGCACGTTCCAGTTGAAGCGCTTGTACTGCCCTTTCTCGCAGCGGAAGCGGAAATCGAAGGTGGTGCTGGCCGTGTCGCTGGTGATGAGGCTTTGCAGGGCGGCCAGGGAGCGTTCGCGGTCTTCAAATTCCATGAATTCAAGGAGGTACTTGCCGCGCAGCGCCTCGGGCCAGAAGCCCGTGGCCCGCTGCCAGGCGGAGTTGACGGCCAGGATGCAGCCGTCCATATCAAGCGCCAGGGCCATGTCGTAGGACAGGGCCATCCAGGCGTAGCGCTCGATGTCGAAGAGCCCGGCAATCTGCTCGCTGCCCGCGCCTTCTTCCATCAGTTCCTTTACATTCATAGAAGGAGTCGCTAGCATTTGTCCCTACATAAGTCCATGTCCAGACGAATGTTACGAAATTTGTCACCGTTGCCAAGGGGCCAGGCCATGACCCGCCAGTCGAACTACGAGACCTTGTTTGTGGCCCGCCAGCCCGTGCTGGACGCCACCTTGAAGACATGGGGCTATTTTCATTACTACCGGCGTTGCTTGGAGCACACCTATTCGGAATTCTCCGACCCGCTCCAGGCCACGCTTTCCGTCATCCAATGCCTGCCCGCCTGCATGGACACTTGCGCCGGGCCGCACAAGTCCCTCATCCACCTGCCGCCCCAGGCGCTCATGACCGGCATCCCCAAGGCCCTGAGCCCGGCGTGCGTCATACCCGTGCTGGACTTCTACCCCGGCGACGAGCCCACATTCCTGCAAACCCTGCGCGGCCTCGTCGCAGAGGGCTACGAGCTGGCCCTGGACCTGCCCCTGTCCTTCGACCTGGACTCGCAGGTGCTGGACGTGTGCGCCACGGTGATTTTGGACATGCGCACGCCAGGCGCCCAAAACGGCGACCTCAAAACCGTCGTCGCGGCGCTGAAAGCCCGCGGCAAGAAGCTTTTGGCCAAGCGCGTGGAGACCCACGAGGCAGCGGATCTTGCGCGGGAGCTTGGCTTCGACCTCTTTGCCGGACATTTCTTCCGCGAGCCAGTCACCCTGACGCAGCGCAAGATATCCGCCGCGGAGTCCACCCGCCTGACCCTGCTTGACGTGCTGGCCAAGGGCGAGCCGCCCACGGACATGCTCGTTTCGGCAATCGAGGCCGACGCCTCGGTGTCGTACCGGGTGCTCACGCTGCTCAACTCGCCGCACTTCGGCCTCATCAAGAAGGTTTCCAGCGTGCGCCAGGCCGTGCTGCTTGCCGGCTGGGTGCAGCTTTCCGCCTGGCTCCGGGTCATGGTCATGGGCGACGTGACCCCCTCCAGCAAGGCGCGCGAGCTGCTGCACCTCTCCGCCCAGCGGGCCAAGTTCTTCGAGCTTTTGGCCGTGGCCTCCGACCGGCGCGAGCAGGCCGACACCCTGTTTTTGCTGGGGCTGTTCTCCCTCTTGCCCGCCATGCTCGACATGTCCATGGAGACCGTGCTGGAGAAGCTGGCCCTGACCGACGACCTGCACGCCGGACTCTGCGGCAAGCCCGGCCCCTACGCCCCGTGGCTCGGCATGGCCCAGGCCATTGAGGACACGCGCTGGGACGACATGGCCCAGCACGCCCTGGAGCTGGATCTGCCCACGGGCTCCGTGGCCACGGCCTACAACGCCTCGTTCCAATGGGCCGACACGCTCTTGGTGGCCATTCCGGAAAACGGCCGCCACAACGGAAACGGGCACGGCGGCGTTTGACCCCCTGCGCGGCATGCGCCGCCCACGCATTGAAATAAAGTTTGAGGCGACATTCGAAGGGAGAGGACAACGCCACAGCATTGATTGAAGTTTTCTCTCATTGAGCAAACGCCAAGAGGTGCCCATGCCCCCGCCCCCGGACAACGCCACCATGACCCTGGCGGGTTTGGCCGCAGCCAACGGCCCGTGGCTGTCCGTGCGTCTGGCGCGCCTGGCCGAGCTTTCCAACCTGCCGCTGCCGCGCGATCTGGTGGAAAGCGCCGTGGCGGGCTCCTCCAAGGTCCTGGCCGAGGTGCTGAACGCCGAAGGGCACCTGGCCCTCAACGCCGCAACGTCCGATCCCGTTGTCCAGCTTGGCCGCGAACAGGCCGAAACCCACCAGCAGGCCGGGCTCTCCATGCCCGCCTCCCTCAAAATGCAGCGCCTGCTGCGCCGCGCCTACGACGATCTCGTCCGCGAATCCTGGGTGGAGCGCGACTCCCGCGCCCGCGCCCACGAGGACGTGGAGCACTTTTTCGAGCGCGCCCTGGCCGGTCTCGTGGCCACCTGGACCGGGCACGCCGCTGCCCCGCCCGACACCGCCCTGGCCGACCTTGTGGCCCAGCGCGAGGACGAATTGCGCCGCGCCCTCGTGGCCGCCAAGAAAATCACCGTCATGATGCACCAGGCCCGGGCCGACACCGAAGCCGCCGCCGCGGAGCTGAAGCGCGTGCGCGAAGGCGAGGCCGGGCTGACGCGCGAACGCGAGCAGCTCAAGGCCGCCCTGGACAAGGCGCGCACCGAGGCCCAGGCCCAGGCCGCGCGCATCCGCGAGATGGAGGACGAGCGCGCCGTGCTTGGCGGCCGCTTGGCGGACCTGGAGATGACCCTTGCCGCCCACGGCGATGCCGAACGCGCCCGCAAGGACGCGGAAAAAGAGCTGGCCCGGGTGCGCGCCGAGGCTGACAGCGCGCGGGACAAGGCCGAGCGCGCGCGCTTCGAGCTTTCGCAGCTGGAGCAGACCGCGCAAGACTTGCGGGGGCAGGCGGAACAGCGCGGCCAGACGGCCCAGGCCGAAACAGCGGCCATGCGCGCCGAGCTGCGCGCCCTGCGGGAGGCCCACGCCAATCTGGCCTCCGAGGCCGAGGCCATGCGCGCGCGTTTGAGCGAAACAGGCTCGCGCCTGACGGAGATGCGCCAGGCCGAGGAGCGGGAAATTCAGGCACGCCTGGAGCGGGCCGCCAGCGATCTGGCCACGGCGAAGGAGCGCATCGCTGTGCTGGAGGCGGACCTGCACAAGGCCCGGCAAGAGAGCCTGGCCGCCAAGGCCGCGTGGGCTGAGCGCCTCGGCCAAACCCAGACGGAGCTCGCCAAGACCAAGGCCGCGCAGCAGGATGCCGAGGCCAGCGGCGCAGCCCTCATGGCCGAGCGCGACGCCCTGGCCGAAAAGTTGAAGGGGGAAGTGGCCGGGCAAATGGACGCCCTGCGCCAAGATCTGGCCCGCGCCAAGGCCGAGCGGAACGATGCCGTATCCGCCGGGCAAACCCTGCGTGCGGAGCGCGACACCCTGGCCGCGCGCCTCAAGGACGCCGAAGCCCAGCTCATCCGCATGACCGAAGAGTATAGCCGCACCCAGGTGGAGCTGCTGAACACCCGCGCCGAGCTTGAAGCCGCCGGCAATCAGGCCGGAGAGGCCCTGGCCCGTTGCGCGGACCTGGCCTCCGGCCGCGACGCCCTGGCCCTGCGGCTCAAGGCGGCCGAGGACGCCCTCGCCCTTGCCCGGCAGGCCGCGCGGGAAGCGGAACAAAAAGCCGCGCCAACCGGCGACCAGCCTGTGCCCATGGCCGAATTCCCCGCGTTCATGCGCCATGCGCCGAACCGGGTGCCGGCTTCGGGGCAGAGCACGCCGGGAGTGGACGGCTATGTGTTCGACGGCCAGGACGAAACCCAGATGGCCTTTTGGACCTGCGCCGAGGATGCGCGCTCGAACGAGCACGTGCATGACTTTGACGAATACATGGCCGTGGTGGCCGGACGTTACACGCTGCTCATGCAGGGCCAACGGCTGGTGCTGCTGCCCGGGCAGGAGGTCGTCATTCCGCGCGGCGTGCCCCACGCGGCCGAGGTCGCGGCCGGAACCCGGACCATCCACGCCTTTGGCGGCGCGCGCGTGCGGCGCGAGGATTAGCCGCCACAGGACCGCCCGCTTCGCCGGGAACACTGGCGAACGTCAACGCCTCATTCCACGCCGTCAGACTCGCGGAGGCATCCGTCCCGATGCTCCCGCAGGCGCATCGACTCCTTCAGTCCCGCCAAATCCCCGGCGCTGGCCCGCGCCCGCCGGAACGATTGGGGCGCCACGCAGCAGCCCGCCGAAGCGGCGGGGAGCGGCATGACCGCGCCCCTGCTCCGCGCTAGGCCAGGCGGCTGCGCGTCCAGTCGACGATTTCATTGGCGGGCCGGGCGCCCGGAAGACGGGCGATCTCGCGTCCTTCCCGAAAGAGGATGAGCGTGGGGATGGACTGCACCTGGAAGCGCGCGCCCAGGGCCTGCTCCTGTTCGGTGTCGACCTTGGCCAGACGCACATGGGGCGCCAAAAGCCGCGCGGCCTCCTCAAAGGCCGGGGCCATCGCGCGGCAGGGGCCGCACCACGGGGCCCAGAAGTCCACCAGCAGCGGCAGACCGTCGCGGTTCAACATGTTCTGCAAAAGCGGCGCATCAAGGTGCGCCACGCCGCCCACCAGGGGCTGGGCGCACTTGCCGCACACGGCTTGACCCAGGCGGGTCTCATCCACACGGTTCACGGCATGACAGGCGGGGCAAAGGATGTTCTTCATAACGCAGAAGGATAGGTTCTTTTCCACCGCAGGCAAGGCCCGCCCGCGACAAACACGGCGGAAGGGTATTTTCCTCAGTATTCTTGAAAGATCAACACGCTGCGGCCACGCGCTACTCTTCCGGGGTCAGCGCCTCTATCTCCGCCGCAGCCTGGGGATAGGCGCGCTGGAGTTCGGCGCGGACACCGTGCTCGTAGTCGGCAAAGTCGAACCCCGGGCTTACGGTGCAGCCCAACAGAGCGAAGCGCCCGCCCGGAGCCAGCCGGGTGCCCTGCCACACGCCGCGCGGGGCCACCACCTGGGGCCGCTGCCCGGCAAGAACGTCCGCGCCGATGATATGGGCGCTGGCGTGGCCGTCCGGGTGCAGTTGCAGCATGGTCACGGGGTCGCCCAGGTAGAAGTGGAAAATCTCCGTGCTGGCCACGCGGTGCAGGGCGGAAAAGCGCGTGGGCGTCACCAGGTAATAGATGGCCGTGGCGCAAGCGCGCGGCCCGGTCTGCTCCGGTCCGGCGGCGTATGCGGGCAGCACGCGCGCGGAACGGTAGGTCTCGGCGTAGAGGCCGCCCTCTTGCGGCAGGGGCACAAGGCCCAGGGCGCGCACAATGGCCGCGATTTCGGGGTCGGTGGGCAGCTGCCCGCGATGCGTCATGACTTCTCCTCCTCTCCATATCCCCAGGGCAGGTCCTGGCGCAGGTGCTCGCCCAGGGCGCTCAGCTCCTCCTGCAGCGCGGCGGCCATTTCCGCATAGCGCGCCCAATCCTCTTTGGCTGCGGCGTTCTCGGCGGCGGCGGCAAGGTTCATGCCCCGCGCCGCGCCGATGGAGGCCAAGGTGCCGCGGGTGCGGTGGGCCACCTCGCGGGCGCGGCGCAGGTCGCCCCCGGCCAGGCTTTCCTCGATGCTCCGCGTGATCTCCGGCAGGCTCTTGTCCTGGAACTGGCGCAGCAAAAGCGCAAGCAGGGCGTGGTTGTCACCAAAGGAGCGCGAGAGGTACTCCTGGTCTAGGCGCTCCGGCTTTGTCACGGCCGGGGCGCTGTGCGCCGGGGCGGGAGCCCCGTAGGCGGCCTTCGGCTCCGCAGCAGCCTGGGGCCGCTCTGCATCCTCAGGGCGGGCACGCCCGGCGGCCGCGGCCAAGGCCCGCTCCATGGCCTCGAACAGCGGCCGCTCCTCGGCCGGCTTGGACACGGCGTCGTCCATGCCCGCGTCGATGAAATTCTGGCGGTCCTCCCGCGAGGTATAGGCCGTGAGCGCCACCACGGCGATGTTGCGGCTCTCCTCCCCGGCCTCGCCCATGCGGATTTGCCGCGTGGCCGTGAGGCCGTCCATGCGGGGCATCTGCACGTCCATGAGCACCAGGCCGAAACGCTCGCGGCGCAGGGCGCGCAGCACCTCGCGGCCGTCGGCCACGCAGGCCACGTCGTACCCGGCGTTACGCAGCACATGCTCCATGAGCACGCGGCCGATGGCGTTGTCGTCGGCCAGCAGCACGCGCACGGCTGTCGACTGGGCCACTGGCAGGTCCGTTGCCTGGCTTGGCGTCTGGCTTGGAGCCTGGCCCGCTGCCAGAGCGGCCGTCCCATCAGTGGCCGAGGCGGCCGACAAAACGGTCGTCGAAGCGGCAGCGGAAGAAGCCGTGGTCGACGAGGCCGGCGCGGCGGCCGGACCCGATGCTGGCTGATGGTCTTGCCCGGCGTTTTGCGCTGCCGCCTGCACACTGTTTGGCCCGGCTGGCTGCGCGGCGGCCGAATCGGTGTCCGGGCTGGCGTCATGCCCGGCACCCTGCCCGGCATCCTGTCCAGCATTCTGTCCGGCATTCTGTCCAGCATTCTGCCCGGCATCCTGATCGACGCCTTGGCTGACGGCGGGTCCGACGGACGCGGCCGGAGCAACCAGCACCTGCGGCTGCGCGTCCTGGCCAAAGGGCAGTGTGACGGTGAATGTGCTGCCCTTGCCCAGGCTGCTGCGCACCTGGATGGAGCCGCCCATTTGCTCCACGAGGCTTTTGCAGATGGCCAGCCCGAGGCCGGTTCCGCCATGGCGCTTGCCGTAGGAGCTGTCGCTCTGGCTGAAGCTGTCGAACAAGCGCGGCAGGTAGCTGGGCTCGATGCCGATGCCCGTATCCGTGACGCTGAAGGAAAGCCGGGCCTCGTCGCCGCCCCGTGGTTCCTGCTGCACGGCCAGGGTCACGCCGCCGGCGTCGGTGAACTTGATGGCGTTGGTCAGCAGATTGCGCAGCACCTGGCCCAGTCGGGTCTCGTCGCCCACAAGGGCGTCCGGCGCGCCGCGGGCCACGTCCACCGTGAGAGAGAGCCCGCGCTCTCGGCCCAAAATGGCCATGGGGCCGACGAGGCACTCCAGGGTGTGGCGCAGCGAGAAAGGCGCGCTGCGCAGCTTGAACTGCCCGGCCTCGATCTTGGAAAAGTCCAGAATGTCGTTCACCACGTCGAGCAGGGCCCGGCCGGAATCCACGGCCATGTCCACAAGCTGGCGCTGGGCCTCGTCCAGCTGCGACTGGGACAAAAGCTTGGTGGTGCCGATGACCCCGGAAAGCGGCGTGCGGATCTCGTGGCTCATGTTGGCCAAGAACAGCGCCTTGGCTTCCGTGGCGGCCTCGGCCTCGGCCTTGGCCTGGCGCAGGGCAACCTCGGCCCGCTTCAGTTCGGTGATGTCCGTCACCGCGCCCACAAAGCCGGTGAAGCCGCCCTGGGAGCCGCGCTCCGCGGCCGCGCGCACCAGCACCCAGCGGCCCTCCTGCTGCCCCTGCGCGGGGCGGAAGCGCAGCTCGGTGACAAAGTCGTCGCCGGTGCGCGCGGTTTCGCGGAAGCCGCGCAAAATGCCCCGGCGGTCGGCGGTGTGCAGGGTGCGCAGCCAGCCCATGCCCAGGGCGGCCACCTTGGGATAGCCGCTGATGCGCGCCCACTGGTCGTTGACATAGGTGCAGCGGCCCGTCGTATCGGCCTGAAAGATGCCCACGGGCGAAACCTGGGCCAGGGTGCGGAAGCGCTCTTCACTTCTGGCCAGGGCTTCCTCGGCGCGCTTCTTCTCGGTGATGTCGCGCGCGGAGCCCACCGTGCCGATGACCACGCCCTGGCCGTTCACAAAGGGGGCCTTGCGCACGTCGAAATGCTTGATCTGGCCCAGGCAGTACCCGACTTCCTCATACTGGCCAAGGCCGCGCCCATCCAAGGTCTCCAGGTCGGAGCGCAGGCACGCCTCCCACAAGGTGTGCCAGTCGGGCTCCTCCGGGTGGGCGGCCTGTTCGCGCTTGGCGAAATATTCCTCGGTCTTGCCCAGGGGCTGCTCGCCCTCCCGCAGGCACAGCAGCCGCTCGCACATGGCCTTGTTGGCGAAAAGGTAGCGGTTCTCCATGTCCTTGGCCCAGATCATGTCCGGCACGTTGTCGCACATGAGCTGCAGCATGACGGCCAGCTCGCGGTAGCGCAGCTCGCCCAGGCGCAGGGCCATTTCCGCGGCCTTGCGCTGGGTTTCGTTCACGGCGTAAACGTTGGCGTAGCCCTTGTCCACAAAGGGGGCGACCGTGAAGGAGTACACGCCGCTGGCGTAAGAGCGCTCCGAGGTGCGGGACTGGCCGGAATCAAGCGCCAGGCGCAGCTCGTGGCGCAGTTCGCGGGGGAGCCTGCCGCCCACCTTCTGCCCCCAGCTGGTCAAAAGCGGCTCGGCCGAGGGGTTGGCGTAAAGCAGCACGCCCTTGGCATCGGCGCGCAGCACTGGGTGCGGGTTCTCCACCGGGAAGCGGGCCACCAGGGCCAGGCGCTCCTCGGTCGACTTGCGCACGTCGATGTCGCTGAGCGCGCCAGACATGAGCAGGGGCTGGTCCTGCTGGCCACGCTGGAACACCCTGCCGCGCACATGCACCCAGACCCAGCGCTCCTCGGCGTGGCGCATGCGCACCTCCACATCGAAAAACGGCGTTTCGCCGGAGAAATGCCGGGCCAGGGCCTCGTTGCACAGGGGCACGTCCTCTGGATGGGTCACGGCCAGCAGGCTGTCCATGGTGGCGGGAGAAAGCCCGAGGATTTGCGCCAAACGCTCGTTGCACAGCAGCGCCCCGCTTTCAAGGTCCCACTCCCAGGTGCCGGTGTTGGTGCCCTCGATGACGTCCGTGAGCCTGCGCCGCTCCTCGCGCAGGGCTTCCTCGGCCTGCTTGCGCTCGGTGATGTCGATGGCGATGGCGGCGATGCCGGAGCCGCCGTCGGCCAGGCGCAGGTGCGATTTGAACACCAGCCAGTGGCGCGGCTCCGCGTCCGGCGCGGCAAAAGTCTCCTCATACTGCGCGCAGTCGCCGTCTTGCCGCGTGAGCACCCTCTCGTCGATCAGGCAATGGCGCTCCGCATTGTCCAGCGGACCAAACTCGCGCAGGGTGCGGCCAAGCACCTGGTCCTTGGCTAGGCCGTAGAGCCGGGTGAACGACTCGTTCACCAGCAGGTAGCGGCCCTGGCTGTCCTTGCACACAAAGGGCACGGGCAGCGTGTCGATGAGGTTTTGCAGGAAGCGGTGGTTCCGCGCCAGCTGCTCTTCCGCGGCGCGGCGCTCGGTGATGTCGGTGAAGGTGCAGTGGGTGCTCTGGAAGCGGCCCTGGGCATCGCAGGCCACGCGACCGTTGATGCTGACCAGATGCGTGCCGCCGTCCTTGCTGCGCAGCAGGTATTCGATGCCGCCCACGTGGCCCAGCTTTTTGAATTGGGCGAACTGCTCGCGAAAATAGGCCAGGGAGTCCGGATGCAGGAACTCCGCGAAGCTGCGGCCCAGGACTTCCTCGGCCGCGTAGCCCATGCTGTCGAGCCAGGCGGCGTTGACCAGCAGGAGGTTGCCGTCCGCATCCAGGGACTGGTACGGGATGGGCGCGTTCTCGAAAAGATGCCGGAAGCGTTCCTCGCTCTGGGCGAGCCGCAGCTCGGCCTCGCGCAGGCGGCTCACGTCGATGTTCACGCCGACCAGGCGCAGGGGCTCGCCCTTTGGCCCCACCTGGGCCACGGCCGAGGCCTCGATGTGCGCCACGCCGCCGTCGGGCCTTTGCACGCGGAACGAGGCGGCGAAGCGCTCGCCCTTGGACGCGGCGTCCACAACGGCCTGGCGCACGGCATCGCGCTCCTCCGGAGCGACGCGGGCGAGCCAGTCCTCGGGCGTGCCGGTGCGGTTCTTGTCGTCCAGGCCGAAAAGCTCCTCCATGACCTTGTCGCAGTGCGCGGCGCCGCTCTTGAGGTCCCACTCCCACAGGCCCACGCGCCCGGCGCGCACGGCCCGCTGGAAGCGTTCCGTCACCTCGCGCAGCTCCTGCTCGGCGTCCTGGCGCTCCAAAATGCCCCACAGCCCGTCGGTGAAGAGCTTGAGCTGCGTGATGTCCTCGTCCGTGTAGGGGCTCTTCTTGTTGGCCACGCCCACCACGGCGCGCACTCGGCCCACGCGTATCACCGGCACGGCAAGGAAGCGATCCAGGGCCACGTGGCCCTCCGGCTGGCCGCCCTTGCCCGGATGCGGTGCGGAGAAGTCGTTCAGCAGCACAGGTTCGCGCCGGCGCACGGCGTCGCCCCACACGCCGGTCTCGTCCAGATGATACAGGTTCTGGAACGGCTCCACACGGCACTGCGCCATGGCCTCCTTCGACCAGGCGTGCGGCGTGAACTGGCGGGCGCTGTCATCGTAGGAGCAGATGTAGCCATACTGGCTGGCGGTGATTTGGAGCACTTGCTCCAGAGCGTAGTCCAGCAGCTCCTGGCGCGGGGTGTGCTGCATCTCGTGCAGGCGCAGCAGGGCCGCGCGCCGCCGTTGCCGCCGC
>Ga0209800_10002896_pt1 | contig 14384 bp, 13 predicted proteins | sample Higcelweek8metaG_FD_187174 | JGI IMG/M metagenome (GOLD analysis project Ga0209800, IMG submission 187174) | Freshwater pond sediment microbial communities from the University of Edinburgh, under environmental carbon perturbations - High... | ecosystem: Environmental > Aquatic > Freshwater >...
GCCGTGACGGTATCGCCCGCCTTGAGCTGGGTCCAGCCGCCGTCGAGGGCCATGTCCACGGCCTTTTCCCGCGAGCCTGCGCGCTGGATGGCCTCGCCCACGACCTTGCTGTCCGTTTCCAGCTGGGCCTGATTCTTCACGCCGCCGCCGAAGAACGGCAGGGTGTTGTCCACCACCGGCTTTGCCGCAAAGGCGGCTGTGGCGCAAAACACGGACACGACGGCGATCAAAGCGGCACGTTTCAACATTCTCGCTCCTTTCCGGCGCGGGCGGCTTGGCGGCCCTACGCCTGGCCTTTGATGATGAGGCTCAGCTTCTTCACGTCGGCGTTCAGGGCTGCGCGCTCCTTCTCGTAATCGTCGATGCGGCGCTGCAGCTCCTCCAGCTTGCGCCGGGCGGCCTCCTGGTACTTCACGTGCCGGGGGTCCTTGCTGGTCTTGAAGGAAGGCTTGGCCTTCTCGTCGTCCATTTCCCGGATGAGATTCTTGATCTTGCCCTCGCACACCGCGACGCGGCCGGAGAGCGTTTTGCGCTTCAGTTTGAGCGCCTCAATATCCACTGCTTTCTTGACGGCCATGGGTACACCTTGGGGCTGGGAGCTGGTTCGCTGCTGGCGGTTTGCCTGCGCGGCTGGCGCGCATGATCACACGCGCCGCACGTTGGCTGATTCGCCTGTGGGACGGGGTTTGTCAACCTGGGGGGAGAGAAAGAACTGGCAACGCCCACACAACAGGTGGCAAGAAGAGGACGCTGATTGTGAAAACTCTATGTGCGGAAGGAATATTAATCTTCAGCGAAAATAGCTCCCTCAACAGTCGCGGCCCCCGATAAATCGCTTCTCCGAACTGGGCGCACCTCGAATCCGATCGATTTAGCGCGTTCGACAGAAAGGCGAGGCACCCGTATTAGATAATATAACGCACCGGTATCGGCCCCCTCTTTAATGTCGAGAGCTAACGCCTTAGAAAAATCGGTTCCATTAAACTTCGCCCCTATCACTGATTTTGGTGCGAATATGCAATTATCTAATATAGTATTACTAAAAGTACAATTATTAAAATCTGAAACTAAAAAATTTGAATCTAAGAAATGTCCAAAAGATAAATCAGCACCACAGAAATTTGCACTAATAAAGTCAGAACTTGTGCAGCTTAACTTAGACAAATTCGCACTGGTAAAAATAGTATCTGTTGTGAAAACAGATTCAAATATTGATTTGCTAAAGTCTGAATTTTCAAAAGATGAATTATAAAACTTACAGTTGTTTAGTAGTATACTTTCTAATTTTGACCTTATTATTTTAATATTTTTAACTTCTAAAAAGTTTATTGTAGCTTTACAAAAATCACATGCGACAAAATCTGCATCATCAAACATGCACGACCTAAAATTCGCCTTAGTTAATACAGATGAATAATGTTGTGCAGATTTAAAGTTCGCCTTGATGAATTGAGACTCTCTAAATATAGATCCAATAAATAAAGTGTCATTGAATTTTGTCTTGTTGCAACTAGATTTCTCAAAATCGCTAGAAACAATACTCGATGATGATACATCTGAACAATCTAAATTGCAGTTTCGAAAACTAGCATCTTTTATTGAGCAAAAACGGATAGATGCCCACGAAATATCGACAACATACTTCCCCGCAGTAAAAAAATCATCCGTTCCACGAATGAGAAGCTTAAGCGCAGAATCAACATCAATGCGAAGCAGATTCTTCTCATCGCTCTTTTCAACATTTGTTGTTGCTTCGGGTAGTGAGTCAACACCACCCCCCTTGACTTCTAGCAACTCCACTCCGTCCTTAGTCGGCTTACGGATAAATGCGCACAAGATATCTAAAACAGCGTAACGCTCACTCTCAACTTCTGTATCTCTACCGGCCGCCCATAGTGAAAAGATTCCGCCAAGCCTGACTGCCATTTCAGGGCTTCCGAGTTGCTCTGATGCCTTTAAAAAACGATCGGTTACATGAATTCTATCATTAATCTTAGTTTGACGATCGACGCACCAAACACGCCAAATTGTCAACGTGAAGCCGACAACACCGCCGAGCAATAATCCAATTTTATTTACAACGTCTATTGTCGAAACATCCTTGCCTTCCCCAACAAGCAAGGCGCGTATAGATTCAGACCATAGAGGTGAGGTGACAATAGCAAGGCTCACCAAGAAAGCTATGAACACTGCCGCAAAAGGATGAGCAGTGATCCCTGCCCATGTTATGACCAGCCAAGAATCAAGCTTCTCAATCCTAGCTTTTAGAATGCCACTAAGCTTGAGGAAGGCCCCGCGCCAAAACTGAGCCCAAGCGGATTTATACGCCCCGCTTGCACCAGCAGCAGTATGACTTTGCACACCATCCATATCGTCAGTCATCGACGTCGCCCTCACATCGAAAATTCTACAAGCATCACTATCGAAAGCTATATCAAGTCAAACAGCAAAGCAATTCCGTCTTAACCTTCTGATAACTCATAAAAAGGCCCGCCGCTTGCGCGACGGGCCTCTGTTTTGCCTCAACTATGAACCGTCAGCCTAGAACATGTCCTGCACGCCGCTGGGGTCCTTGAACTCCTGGTTCTTGTCCCACTTGATCTTCTTGTCGCCGCGGCTGTCCAGGTACTTGGCCAGCTCCAGATCGATCTTAAGCGGCACGTTCACGCCCGCCTTGGTGAGCGCCTGGCGCAGATACCCCTCGCCCTTGGTGGCGAAGGCGACGGAATCGCCCAGCACGCGCATGGCCTCGGTGGGGTTGTGGAAGCCTATGGAGTTCTCCGCGCCGATGAACAGGCTGCGGTAGAACGCTTCCTCGTAGTAGTCGCGCGCCTTGTCGTACAGGGCCTTGTCGATGACCTTGCCCTCGGCCTGGGCCTTGTGCGCCATCTCAAACAGCTTGGCCAAACCGGCGGTGGCGTTGCCGGCGCGGATCTGCAGCGAAACGGTGCGGTCCTGAATGGCCGTCACCTGCTCCTTGAGCCAGGCCGCCGTTTCGGTGTGGCACTGCATGCAGGCCTTCATGTCGTTCTTAAGCGGGCTCATCACGCGGTGGTCGCTGATCTTGTGCACGCCCACCTTGGTGTAGGGCATGTGGCAGTCCGCGCAGGAGGCTCCGGCCTTCCAGTGCACGCTGTTGTTGGAGAAGAGCTCGAACTCCGGGTGGCGGATGAAGCCCATCTTGAAGCCCGTCACGTTCTGCTTCCACTCGCGGTAGGAGTCGTCGGAGCGGATGACCTTGATGATGTTCTCGATGGTGATGGCGCCCCACTTGCTGCCCTGCCAGGGGAAGAACAGGCCGACGGAGTGCATCTCCTTGTCCTTGGGGATGTTGTAGGTGACGTGGCACTGGGCGCACACGGCGGTGCGCTTCTCCTGGCGGGTGAGGTTCTTCTCCTCAACCTTCATGGCGCCAAGGGCCGCGCCCAGGGTGAACCCGCGCGAAAGCTTCAGGGTCATGTCCTTGTTGTCGTGGCAGTCGATGCAGGCCACGCCGAGCTCCCGGTTCTTCTCCGGGATCATGGCCAGAATCTCCTTGTAGGGCTTGGAGTAGTAGTCCACGCCAAGCTTCTTCTGCAGCTCAGGCGCGTAGGGCGTCTTGCAGCTCAGGCACACGCCGCCGCTCTTGAGGCGCGTGGCGTCGACCTCCAGCTGGTCGCGCAGCATGCGCGAGTGGCCCTTGGGCTCGTTGTACTCCACGCCAAAGCCCCAGCCGTTGAACAAAAGGGCCATGTACGGATACTCGGCCAGCTTGTCGTAGGTCAGGTGGTCGGCGTCGAAGCCGCGCTTGTACTTGCTCTTGCCCGCGGGCTCCGGCTCGTTGGTCTTCTTCCAGCTCTCGTACTCTTCCGGGTAGGCCTTGCCCCACACGTCGGGGTCGATCTCGCCATCGGGTATGGTCACGGTTTTGACCATCTCGGGCTTGCTTGGCGCGCAGCCGTAAGGGATGATGAGATACGCCAGGGCCAGGGCCACGCCGACGATGAACAGGGTTCTCTTGTTTCGCAATGCCATCTCGCTCCTCCCGTGAAATGCGTTGTTCCCCTGCAACGGAGAAATTCGTGTGCGCTTGTTCCGGCCCTGTGCGGGCCTGCCGCGTCTACTGCGTTTCAATGGCTCCGCTGCGCTTGTGCATGATGCGCCTGTGGCAGTCCGTGCACTGGCGCTCCTGGCTGATCATGGCGACCGTTTCCGAATGGCAGCGGATGCAGTTGGCCTGCACCACCTTGCGGCCGCGCTCGGTGATGCGGATGTCGTCCGGCACATGCCCGGCGTTGAAGAGCACCAGGTCCTTCATGCCGTCTATGGACTTCCAGACGTAGTGCACCGGCATGTTTTCATTGGGCAAATGGCAATCCACGCAGGCCTTTCTGCGGTGCGCGCCCTGGTGGAACCAGGCCTCGTAGTGCGACTCGTGGATATGGCACGAAGCGCAGAACTCCGGCGTTTCCGACTTTGCCAGCAATTTTGGAGGTCCAAGCAGAAGAAACAGCGCCGCCGCCAGGGCGATAAGCCCGCCGGACAGGCCGTACCTCAGCCTACTTCTCGTTTTTTCATTCATCCACCCACCACCTTGCTGTGAGACGTGACGCCAGCAGGGACGCGTCCCTGACGGCAAACACCCTGCGGCGCGCCGGGCCACCCACCCGATACGCCGCGTACATATTTGTAGCCTTACTGTATTCTGTGCCGAAAGAATTGACTTAGGTCAAGTTGGCGTGTCGAAATACGGCGTTGCCAACATGCGCCGCAGCAAACAAAAAGCCCCCGCCAGTCCGATCGGACCAGCGGGGGCGCATGCGTTCAGGAAGGCGCGCGCCTACATGGTGTTCGCGTCGATTTTGTCCACCTGGGCCTGAATGGCCTTGGCCAGCGGGCCTTCAAGGCCCATGATGTCGACGTTCAGGAACCCGCGCACAATGGTGGAGGTGGCTTCCGCCTCGTCCATGCCGCGCGCCATCAGGTATTCGATCTCATCCTGGGCGATCTTGCCCACGGCGGCCTCGTGCGAAAGGTCCACGCCCTCGACCGTGGCGTCCAGCTCCGGCACGGCCAGCATCTGCCCGCCGCCGAGGATGAGGCCCTTGCACTCCAAATGGCCCCGGCACGGCACGGCGTTGCCCGCGATGTGCCCGCGCGCGATGTTCACGCCGCCGGTGGTGATGGTGCGCGAGATGATTTCGCAACGGGTGTTGGGCGCGTTCATGATGACGCGGTTGCCGCAGTCCACGTTGGAGCCCTCGGGCGTGACGATGACGGAGTTGAAGCGGGCGATGCTTCCGCTGCCGTTCAGGTAGATGGCCGGGTACATCTGCAGGGTGCCCACGGTGTTCAGCAGCACGTAGTTGCTCTGAAACACGCCGCCCTCCTCCACCACGCCGACCGAGCGCGGCCGCACCGTGGCGTTTTCGCCCCAGTTGTGGATCATGGTGAAGGTGAGCTTGCCGCCCTTCTTGACGTAGTATTCGGTGATGCCCAGGTGCGCGGCGTGGGTGCTGCCGTGGGCCGTGGAGCAGCCGGTCATGATGTGGACCTCGCTGCCTTCCTCGACCACCACGATGTTGTGCACGTTCTGCCCCGCGCCATCGGCCTTGAGGAACAGGCACGACTGCACGGGCTTGGCGATCTTCGCGCCCGGCTTGGTGCGGATGAAGTAGCCGCCGTGGGTGTTCCCGGCCACGGTCCGGGTGAACTCGTCCTTTTCGCGGTCAACGAGCTTCCAGGCGTATTCCGGCAGGCCGTCGTAGCGCTTCATGGCCGCTTTGATGTCGAGGAGCTCCAGGCCGGAATCGCGCGATTCGCAGTGCACCGTGCTTTGGTCCATGTGCATGAACAGCGCGCTGCCGTCGCCCGCGTCCAGGTCGACGCCGGCATAGAGGATGCGGTTCTTGTCGTTGGCGTCCAGCGTGCGCAGGTCGGCGATTTCGCCGTGCTCAATGCCGCTGAAGGTATAGTCAGAAAGCTTCACGTCTGTTTTGGCTGTCATGGCGCCTCCCTAAAGCACGATCTGCCCGGGGCCGGGCTCGTTCAGGCATTTGATGCATTCCTGGTAGCCGTTGCTGCGGATGTGCTCCAGGATGTCGCGGGGGCGCGCCTCGCAGCACAGGTGGCCCTGGTAGAGCACCTGGCCCCGGTCGGCGTTGATGTAGTCCAGAATGTAGCCGGTGTGGGTGATGATGAGCCCGCTTGTGCGCAGCTTGCACTTGAGCGGCTTGACGCACGCGCCGGGAGGCAGGTCCACCTCGCCGTCGAGCAGGCGGCGCACCACCTTGCCGATGAGCTGCATGTTCTCCAGGTCCACGCCGCTCTCCGGCTCGTCGAAGAGCACGAAGCTGGGCTTCTGGGCCATAAGCTGCAGGAGTTCGGAGCGCTTGATCTCGCCTCCGGAGAAGCCCGCGTTGATGTCGCGCTCCAGGAATTCCTCAAAGTTGACCTTGCGGGCCATGGCCTCGGGGTCGATTTCGCGGCCGCGCGCGCAGCGCTGCACCAGGTCCCTGGTCTTGAGGCCGTGGATGGTCGGCGGGCGCTGGAAGCTCATGCCGATGCCCATGCGGGCGCGTTCGTACATGGGCATATGGGTGATGTCGGTTCCGCGAAAGAGGATGCGGCCGCCGGTGACGTTGTAGCCGGAGAAGCCCATAAGCGTCATGAGCAGTGACGTCTTGCCGGAGCCGTTGGGTCCAAAGAGGATGAAGGTCTCGCCCTCGTGGATATGCAGATTGATGCCGCGCAGCACTTCCTTGTCGCCAATGCTGACGCGCAGATCCTCGATTTTGAGCATGGACGCCTCGCTTTTCCCCGCCTGGGTTTCGATTCCGGTGCCCCGGAACACGGCGGGCTGGGGGAAAGATTCCTACCGATTTTGGCGGCTGAAGTCCAGCCGGGGTCCAGCGGCCGGCTGGGACCTCCGGCGCTTTGCTCCGCCAGGGCTTTCGTGTAGACTGGCGAGAGCGAGGCACACCATGAAGAAGAAGCTCAATTCACTGGACGCGCTGGCCCAGCTCAAGCTGGAGAACGCCAAGCCGAGCCTGCTCGCCCAGGCCAAGGAAGCCCTGCGCCAGGGCAAGAAGGGGCACATCGCCCCCACAAAGCCCAAGGACAAGCCCGTTGCGCAGCTGCCCGCGGATGACGACGGCGCCCAGGATGACTCGCTGTTTTTCAGCGCCATGCAGGGCGTTTCGCAAATTGGCGGCGCGGGCAGGCAGATCCAGCCGCCACCGCCCCCGGCTCCGGAGCTGCCCCAGGACGACGCCGATCCAGAGGCCAAGCTCATGCGGCAGGCCATGCAGGGCAATGTGGATTTTGAGCTGGAGCTCTCCGAGGAGTACATGCACGGCTTCGTGCGCGGGCTGGACTCCAAGATTTTCCAGCAGCTCAAGGCCGGACGCCTGAGCGCGGAAGGCCACCTGGACATGCATGGTCAGAACGCGGACCAGGCTCTCGACTCCCTGCTGTTCTTCATGCGCGAGAGCTATTTGTCTGGCCGGCGCATGGTGCTCGTCATCACCGGTCGGGGCAAAAATTCCCCGCACGGCCTGGGCATTCTGCGCCAGGAGCTGCAAACCTGGCTTACGCGCGAACCGCTCCGGCGCATCGTGCTGGCCTTTTGCACGGCCCAGCCCAGGGACGGCGGCACGGGCGCGGTGTACATCCTTCTGCGCAAGATGAAGAAGAACCAGGGCAAGGTCGCCTGGGACAAGCAGATGAACTGGGAGGATCTGGACCGCTGAAGAAGTCAGCGCATCCGGCGGGCAAACCGGCGAGAAGCCCCGGCTACTCCGTGAACCCCTTCTCCTTCATGAGTTCTGGCCTCGAGAACACGGCCATGCCCGTCTTCATGAGCCGGAAGCCGAGCTTGCGGTAGAAATCTTCCTTCCCGGGCGAGGCGTACAGAATCACGCTGCAGCCCGCGACCCGCTCCAGGATGTTCTCCATAATCAGCCTCCCAAGCCCACGACCCTGGAATTCCGGCAGCACGGCGACATCGTAGACCGCCGCCTGGTAGGCGCCGTCAGAGAGCGCCCGCCCAAAGCCGGCCAATTGCCCGGCCTCGTACACGAACACCGTGGTGTGGCTGGCCTCGAACGCGCGCCGGTGCACCTCGGGCTCACGATGGGCCATGCCCACGCGCTTCAGCGTTTCCGCCACCAGAACCCAGTCAACACCGGAGCAGTCGCTTCTTGTCTCAAATGGCATCAGAAGAACCTCGCGTCTTTCCCCACGCACCTGCGGGCAAGGCGCGGGGCGTTGATCTCGGCAAGACTAGCTCAGGACGATGCGCCTGACAATACGCGGTACGAGCACGCTCTGCACGATTGGGCAGAGGCCCGCCGCCATGCCGAGACCAATCCCGGACATTGCACCTGGCCCCCTTGCCAGCACCCACCCCGCAGTGTATACACCGCGTCTCGAAACGGCACCACGCCCGCCTCATCAAAGCGCGGAGAGGTAGCGAAGTGGCCGTACCGCGCCCGACTCGAAATCGGGTTACGGACTAATAATCCGTACGTGGGTTCGAATCCCACCCTCTCCGCCACCCCACATTTAAGCCCCTGGCATTACAGCTACTTTATGATCAACCTCAGCTTCCTGGCTTGCCTACTGCACCGCATGGCTGCTGCACATGGAGCATGAACGTCATGTCGGAATGCCCGCCAGGAGTCTTCCGCCGGAAGGCCGCTGCCAGCTATCATTACACCCGCCGCGTCCCTCTTGACCTTGTGCCCGCGATGAGTGGGGAGGCAGCCTTCACGCGCAAAAGGCGTTTTAGACATCCTTACCGATCACCCTCCAAAGTCGCGCAAGCCGCACCCATCCAGACAGACTGACACAGACTTCAATCCGCAACGCTGGCCCCTGCTTACGCGCCTGCAAGCTTCTTCGTGCTTGAGGGCAACCTGAGCAAACGGCTGAAGGCCGCGCGACCGAAACAGACCCTGCCCCCGGACTCCGCCGGGCTTGCGCCCCAGGTCCCGAGAGTGCTTTGGGCTGAAAGACGAAGCATCCGGCGGCCAGTCTCTCCGGCGTCCAAGGCGCCCGCCCCGCGCACAAGCCCCCCAAAGAGGCTCAGGATCAGCCGAGGCAGGGCAGCTTTTTCCTCTGGCATGCGTTCCTTGCGCGCCAGCCAAGGCCGCCTCCCATACACAATTCTTACACGCCGGCCTCATTTATCTACACCCCCCTTATTCCTCTGGTGCTATATCTCCATCCAAGAAACCCGGCGAACCACGCCGGGAGGAGGAACCCCCATGGTGGAGATGCTGAACACGCCCTCTGACGCCCTCATCGGCCTGTTGTTTCTGTTGGCCGTGCTGGCCAGCCTTGGTCTGGTGCGGCTTGTGGAACGAGTGAAGGAGCTGCGCGCATGAATCTGCTGTATGTATTGACCGGCATTACGGTGCTGGGACTGTTCGTCTATCTGGCCGTGGCCCTGCTGAACCCGGAGGCCTTCGAGTAATGAACGCCGCAAACCTGTTGACGATCGCTGTCTACATGCTGGCCTTGCTGGGCCTGGCCTGGCCGCTGGGCCAGTACATGGCCAAAGTGCTGGAGGGCAAGCCCTGCTTTCTTTCCCGCCTGCTGGGGCCCGTGGAGCGCCTGCTTTACCGGGTCTGCGGCGTGAAGCCGCAAGAGGAGATGGACTGGAAGGGCTATGCCCTGGCCATGTTTCTCTTCAGCATGGCCGGAGTCGTGATCCTCTACGCGCTCCAGCGCGCCCAGGGCTGGCTTCCGCTAAACCCCGACGCAATGGGCGCGGTGCCTCCGGACCTGGCCTTTAACACGGCCATGAGCTTCATCACCAACACCAACTGGCAGGCGTACGGCGGCGAAAGCACCATGAGCTATCTGGCGCAGATGCTGGGTCTCACCGTGCACAACTTCGTTTCCGCCGCCACGGGCATGGCCGTGCTGGCCGCGCTCATCCGGGGCCTGACCAGGCGCGAGACGCGCAACCTGGGCAACTTCTGGGTGGATTTGACGCGCAGCACCCTCTACATTCTGCTGCCGCTGTCCGTGGTCCTGGCCCTGGCGCTTGTGTGGCAGGGCGTGCCGCAAAGCTTCGAGGGCGCAGTGAACGCCACCCTGAGCGAGCCCGTGGCCTACGAAATTGCGCCCGCGGCCAGCGACCTGAAGGCCGACCCGACGCTCAAGCCCACCCCGGCCACGGCCACCGAGCAGGCCATCACACGCGGTCCCGTGGCCTCGCAGGAGGCCATCAAGGAACTGGGCACCAACGGCGGCGGCTTCTTCAACGCCAACTCCGCGCACCCCTTTGAAAACCCCACGCCGCTCTCCAATTTTCTGGAGATGCTGGCCATCCTGCTCATTCCTGCGGCGCTCTGCCACACCTTCGGCCGCATGGCGGGCGACGCCCGGCAGGGCTGGGTGCTGCTTACGGCCATGACGGTCATCTTCCTGGGCTTCCTTTCCGTATGCCTCTGGGCCGAGCATTCCGGCGTGCCGCAGATGGCGCAGTTCGGCGTGGACGTCCTCGGCAACATGGAGGGCAAGGAGCTGCGCTTCGGCGTCGCGGCCTCGTCGCTCTTCGCCACCATCACCACCACCACATCCTGCGGCGCGGTGAACGCCATGCACGACTCCTTCACGCCGCTTGGCGGCCTTGTGCCCATGGTGCTGATGCAACTGGGCGAGGTGGTCTTCGGCGGCGTGGGCTCCGGGCTTTACGGCATGCTGGTCTTCGCCGTCATCGTCGTCTTCATCGCCGGGCTCATGGTCGGCCGCACGCCGGAATACCTGGGCAAGAAGATCGAGGCCTTTGAGACCAAGATGTGCTCGCTGGTCATCATGGTGCCGCTGTTCGGCGTGCTCCTCGGCACGGCCTGGGCGGTCTTGACGGCTTCGGGCAAGGCGGCCATCGCCAATCCCGGCGCGCACGGCTTCAGCGAAATTCTCTACGCCTTCTCGTCCATGGCCAACAACAACGGCAGCGCCTTTGCCGGGCTCTCGGCCAACACCCCGTTCTATAACCTGCTGGGCGGCATCGTCATGCTCACCGGGCGCTTCTGGACGGCCATCCCGGTGCTGGCCCTGGCCGGCAGCCTGGCCGCCAAGAAGCACACGCCCGTGGGCGCGGGCACGCTGCCCACGCACACGCCGCTTTTTTGCGGTCTGCTCGTCTGCGTGGTGCTGGTGGTGGGCGCGCTTACCTTCATCCCGGCCCTGGCCCTGGGGCCCATTGTGGAACATCTGATGATGCTTGGCCACTAGCCAGCAACATAGGCAAGGAGATTCTCCCATGTCCGGCAAATCCCTGTCCCGCCCTTTGTTTGACCCCGAAATTGTGCGCGGCGCGGTGCGCGATTCTTTCCGCAAGCTCTCGCCCCGCGTGCAGGTGAAGAATCCCGTCATGTTCACGGTGTACATCGGCAGCATGCTCACTACGCTGCTCTTCCTCCAGGCGGCTTATCTTGAATGGACGGGCGGCCACGGCGAAGCCCCGACCGGATTCATCCTGGCCATCTCGCTCTGGCTGTGGTTCACGGTGCTCTTCGCCAACTTCGCGGAGGCCATGGCCGAGGGCCGGGGCAAGGCCCAGGCCGCCACCCTGCGCCAGGCCAGGTCGGAGACGCCCGCCCGCAAGCTCGCTGCGGCCGATCGCGGAGCGGCAAGCGAGATGGTGTCCTCCACGGCCCTGCGCAAGGGCGACATAGTGCTCGTGAACGCCGGGGAGCCCATCCCCTGCGACGGCGAGGTGCTGGACGGCGTGGCCTCGGTGGACGAGAGCGCCATCACCGGCGAAAGCGCGCCCGTCATCCGCGAGGCCGGAGGCGACCGCAGCGCCGTCACCGGCGGCACGCGCGTCTTGTCCGACTCCATCGTCATCCGCATCAGCGCGGATCCCGGCGAGACCTTCCTGGACCGCATGATCAGCATGGTGGAGGGCGCCAAGCGCCGCAAGACGCCCAACGAGATCGCGTTGAATATCCTGCTGGCCGCGCTGACCATCATCTTCCTGCTCGTCTGCGCCACGCTCCTGCCCTTCTCCATGTTCGGCGTGGACCAGGCGGGCAAAGGGGCGGTGATCAGCGTCACCGTGCTCACCGCGCTGTTCGTCTGCCTTGCGCCCACCACCATCGGCGGGCTGTTGTCCGCCATCGGCATCGCGGGCATGGACAGGCTCATCCAGGCCAACGTCATCGCCATGAGCGGCCGCGCTGTGGAGGCCGCAGGCGACGTGGACGTGCTGCTTCTGGACAAGACCGGCACCATCACTCTGGGCAACCGCCAGGCCACGGCCTTTCTGCCCGCGCCGGGCGTCACCGAGGCCGAACTGGCCGACGCGGCCCAGATTTCGTCCCTGGTGGACGAAACCCCGGAAGGCCGCAGCATCGTGGTGCTGGCCAAGGAGAAATTCGGCATCCGCCAGCGCGATGTGACCCAGCTTGGCGCGACGTTCATCCCCTTCACCGCGCAGACGCGCATGAGCGGCGTGAACCTGCCCGGCGGCCGCGTCATCATCAAGGGCGCGCCCGACGCCATCGAACGCCTGGTCACCGAATCGGGCAGCGTCTTCCCCCAGGTGGTTCAGGCCCATGTGCAGGACATCGCCCGCGAGGGCGGCACGCCGCTGCTTGTGGCGGAAAAGACGCCGGACGGCGCGCGGGTGCTGGGAGCCGTCTGGCTCAAGGACATCGTCAAGGGCGGCATCCGCGAGAAGTTCGCGGAACTCCGGCGCATGGGCATCAAGACAATAATGGTCACGGGCGACAACCAGCTCACCGCAGCCGCCATCGCCGCCGAGGCCGGGGTGGACGACTTTCTGGCCGAGGCCAAGCCCGAGCACAAGCTTGCGCTCATCCGCCAGATCCAGGCCGAAGGGCGCCTGGTGGCCATGACCGGCGACGGCACCAACGACGCCCCGGCCCTGGCCCAGGCCGACGTGGGCGTGGCCATGAACACCGGCACCCAGGCCGCCAAGGAGGCCGGAAACATGGTGGATCTGGATTCCAGCCCCACCAAGCTCATGGAGATCGTCAGCATCGGCAAGCAGCTGCTCATGACGCGCGGCTCGCTCACCACCTTCAGCATCTCGAACGACATCGCCAAATACTTCGCCATCGTGCCCGCGGCCTTCGTGGGCATGTACCCGGCGCTGGGCGCGCTGAACGTCATGGGTCTGGCCACGCCGCAAAGTGCCATCCTCTCGGCGGTCATCTTCAACGCGCTCATCATCGTGCTGCTGATTCCGCTGGCCCTGCGCGGAGTGGCCTACCGGGCGGCGGGCGCGGCCAAGATCCTGCGCGACAACCTCATCATCTATGGCGGCGGCGGACTCATCGTGCCTTTTGTTGGCATCAAGCTCATCGACATGGCCCTCGTGGCCCTGCACTTGGCGTAAGGGAGGCATCACCATGCTTAAAGACATGCTCGCCATTTTGGGACGCCAGCTGCGTCCGGCGTTTTTCATGCTCGTGGCGCTGTCGGTCGTCACCGGGCTCATCTACCCTGCGGCCGTCACCCTGGCGGCCAGGGTGCTGTTCCCGCGCCAGGCCGAAGGCAGCCTTGTCAGAACCACGGACGCCGCCGGGTCCAAGATCACCGGTTCGGCGCTCATCGGCCAGCAGTTCGCAGACCCCGGCCACTTCTGGGGACGGCCCTCGGCCACGGCCCCGCAGCCTTACAACGCTGCCGCAAGCGGCGGCTCCAACCTGGCTCCGGCGGGCGAGGCGCAGCTGAAGGCCGTGAAGGAGCGCGCGGAATCCCTGCGCGCGGCCGATCCTGGAAACGCGCTGCCCGTTCCGGCTGATCTGCTGACGGCCTCGGCCTCCGGCCTGGACCCGCACATCAGCCCGGCAGCGGCGGCGTATCAGATTCCCCGCATCGCCAAGGCGCGCGGCCTGGAGGAAGCGAGCCTCGCCATGCTCGTCGCCCGGCACACGGAGACCCGCCAGCTGGGCTTCCTGGGCGAGCCCAGGGTGAATGTGCTGCTGCTCAACAGAGAGCTTGATTCCCTGGCCCCAAGCGGCCATACACAAGCGAAGCCCTAGCCGGACAAGGAGCGATCATGGCCTCATGCGACGACAAGCGCCCAGACCCCGACGCCCTGCTGACCCTGGCCAGCAAGGAGGAGCGGCGGCGTTCGCGCGGGCGGCTGCGCATCTTCTTCGGGGCCGCGCCCGGCGTGGGCAAGACCTACGCCATGCTCACCGAGGCCTACACCCAGCAGGCCGAAGGACGCGACGTGCTGGCCGGGGTGGTGGAGACCCACGGCCGGGGAGAAACCGAGGCCCTGCTCGCGGGCATCGAGGTGCTGCCCAGGGCCGTGGTGGAGTACAAGGGCCACCAGCTGCGCGAGTTCGATCTCGACACGGCGCTGGCCAAGCGCCCGGCGCTCATCCTCATGGACGAGCTGGCCCACACCA
>Ga0209800_10002900_pt1 | contig 14369 bp, 10 predicted proteins | sample Higcelweek8metaG_FD_187174 | JGI IMG/M metagenome (GOLD analysis project Ga0209800, IMG submission 187174) | Freshwater pond sediment microbial communities from the University of Edinburgh, under environmental carbon perturbations - High... | ecosystem: Environmental > Aquatic > Freshwater >...
GCGCATCGTATTTCAATTTTTTATGACGCACTTTCACGATGGCATCCGACATGGGTTTTCCGTTCAGATCGGTTACCTGCACACACAAATCGGAGGTATTGTTTTGAATAAAGACTTCGAAATCTCTGACGGTCGTGATGGAGACGCTTTGCTTGTTTTCGATGAGTCCGGTGCGCAGATAATGACCCGGTGGAAGTTGTCGCGTGTAGGTGCTGTCGCTGGGAAAAGAATCGGCCAGCGTGTGAAAATACGAGCGGTCGGTAATGTATAAATCGTTTTTATAAATGTTTTTTGCTTCCTCGTTGGTAATGCGGTAAATGTAGGTATAGTAGCCCGAATGGCGGCTGTACAGCAGGTTTTGTCCAAATGAAAATGAACTGATAAAAACACATATGATGGCAGCAAAAAGAGGACGGTATAAAAATGCTCTCATAATTTTCGAATTTAAGTCACGATTCATCGCGCAGCTTTTTCCATAATTTTTCCAAAGATAAAAACAAAATTATTGTGGTTGGGCGTAGTAAGACTAGTTGGCATTTTCTTTTTTTGAGGTGCCAATTATAATGGGTTCCCTGACATTTTAGCGTCAGCTAAATGAGGTTTACAAACAGACATTGCTGACCTGGAATCGTCAGGGGATTAGAGCGATAGCACCCAACGATTCCGTGTCCGCTCTTCTTCGCAAAAACATGCCGGGCGGACGACAAAATGTTGGGTGCGCTCCGAATTATATTATTCAGGCACTTCAAAATAAGATATAACCGAATAGTTAGTACTGTTGGGAATGTCTCAGATAGTCTTCAGCAGCAAAAACAACATTCCATCGTCTGGATGCTACGAAGGAGCTGGAATTCGCCGCGGTGAAATGGAACCGTTGTTTTTGCTGTTGTTACGACGGTTCCATGTCCGCCAGCCCTGTGCTGAGCCTGACGAAGTATGGCGGACGGTGGAATGTCGTAACAACCCGCTATTTTGAGACATCCACCATTAAAGTATTAAAATCAGACTACGCTCAACGCCATTTTTTAATCCTTCAGAAATTGATTATATTTGATACTGGAAATATTTCAACGAAGGAGTTACCATGAAAGAATTTTCAAGACATATTGCCGGATATTTTTTCGGATTTGTAGTTTTCATTTTATTGATTCCGTACGGATTATATCAGCTATCGCAGTCTGGATGGCTGTTTCAGGATGTGGTGATTTTTACATCCGACATGGTCAGAATAATTATTTCCATGTTGATTTTTGTTGTGGGAGCTGTATTTGGTGCGTGGTCCAATATTTTTCTGAATGTAGTTGGAAAAGGCGGACCGGTAGAGGCTTTCGGAGTGGCGCTCAGTCCACCGACGAAGAAACTTGTTACAACAGGACCGTATCGTTATACACGCAATCCCATGGTTTTTGGCGCTTTTATGATGTATATGGGTCTTTCGCTTTTTTTCAATTCAATTGCAGATATTATCTGTGTGATATTGTTTCTTGTGATATTAATTATATTGGTGAAGTTCTCTGAAGAAAAGCGTCTGGAGCGCGATTTCGGAGAAGAATATGTTGCCTACAGAAAGAAAGTTCCGATGATATTTCCGTTCATCCGTTGGCTGTAGGATTTAGAGAAACAATACAGTATCTATCTCATCGCAAACGCCACGGCGGCTTCCGCATGAAGCTGCAAGGGTGGAGAAGAGGGGAAAACCACATATGGTGTTCAATGCCAATTTGTTTATCCAAACAAAGTAAATTATTTAATTTTGCTTTCTTATGAGTATTTTTATACATTTGTTGAAAATTATTTAGCTATGGACTTCAAAGACAGCATTAAACAACTTTCAGACAGAATACACAAACTTAAAGATCAATTGCAGACTGAAGAAGCAACGAAAAATGCATTCATTATGCCTTTTTTACAGGCTTTAGGTTATGATGTGTTTAACCCTAATGAAATAACTCCAGAATATACAACAGACATTGGGACAAAGAAAGGTGAAAAAATAGACTATGCGATTTTAAAAGACGGAATACCCATTGTTTTAGTAGAATGTAAGCACTGGGCAGAAAATTTGAATTTACATGACAACCAGTTATTAAGGTACTTTCATGTAAGCAAAGCAAAGTTTGGGCTTTTGACAAATGGAATTTTATACAAGTTTTACAGCGACTTAGTAGAACCAAATAAAATGGACGAAAAGCCATTTCTGGAATTCAATATTACGGAAATAAAAGATAACCAGATTGAAGAATTGAAGAAGTTCCATAAAAGTTACTTTGATGTTGCAAGCATTTTTGAAACTGCAAGTGAGTTGAAGTACATGAACGAATTGAAGCAGCTCCTGCATACTGAATTGACAAACCCCACACCCGAATTTGTCAGACACTTTGCAAAACAGGTTTACCCCAGCAAGGTCACTGAAAAAGTGTTAGAACAATTTACAAACCTTGTGAAAAAATCTGCACAAACATACATTAGTGACTTGTACACGGAAAGACTAAAAACAGCAATAGCTAAAGAAGAAGAAACTGAAAAGAAAGATGCTGTTGAAACAACTCAAGTTGTAAAAGCTGAAGAAAACAAAGTTGTAACGACTGATGAAGAAATAGAAGCTTTTTCAATTGTAAAAGCCATTATTCGACAGAATATTGATCCTTCCAGAATTTTCATAAGAGATGCACAGACCTATTGTTCAATAATACTGGATGACAATAACAGAAAAACAATTTGCAGGTTGTATCTCAATGGTGGCAAAAAGTATTTGGCGACGATTGATGAGAATAAGAAGGAAATTAAAAATGAAATTTCTAATTTGAATGACATTTTCAAATTTTCTGAACCTATATTAAAAACTGTGGATAGCCTGATTAAGAGCTGATTTGTTGTTCATTCAGGGGCTTATTGGAATTTGATAATAGAAGCATGCATTGATCTGATATCCTGAATTTAAGGAACACTTTTCTTTTGAAATAAAACAATAAACAGGGACGAATTCAATGTTCAAAATGATCTTGACCTCAACAAAGCCTTTGAAATTATAATTTCAATCGAAAGCTTTAATAAATACATTTTGGATATTGCTGAATTAATCTATGAAGGGAAACTATCCAGAGCTTGTTTTATTGAAGTGCTTGAAAGATATAAGGTTGATAAAGAAGGTATAAAGCCTGAACTTATTGATTTGATTTTAGTTTATTTGAATATCATTCTAAACGATCATATCATTTCAGAAAAAGAGAAAAGAAATGCAGAAATGCTGAAGCTCTTTTTCAATTTGAAAGAAGGTGATTTTTGTAAATACAGACATCAGGAAATTGGATACATTCTTAAGCGTCAATTTGACTATCATTCTGCTGATTATGAATTTTCTAATGAAGAAGAATTTCAAGAGTTTTTGCTTCAGGATTTATTTGATCTAGGATATGATCAGTTTAATGAGTTTAAAAATGAGGCGAAGGAATCCTGTATTGACGAATCAGAAGATCCTGACCAAGATAAATCTAAGCTCAAAAAGTTTGTTAGAAATATTAATGCGCGGATAATTTCTCAAAAAGTCAAAGATCAGGTTTGGACAAGAGATAATGGAAGATGTATCAAGTGTGGAAGCACTGAGAATCTAGAATTTGATCACATAATACTTTTTACAAAAGGAGGGTCAAACACTTACAGAAATATTCAGCTCCTTTGCGAAAAATGCAATAGAGAAAAATCTGATTGTATTTGATCTCTCATTAAGTCGAAATTTATCTCATCGCAAACTCCGCCGCGGCTTCGGCATGAAGCTGCAATGTATCGAATAATGGAATATCGGTGTCGGATTGTTTGATCAGCAGCGGGATTTCGGTGCAGCCCATGATGATTCCTTCAGCGCCGGCATTGCAAAGTTCCTGCATGATTTCGAGATAGCGCGCTTTGGCTTCTTCGGTAAAAATGCCACGGGTGAATTCGTTGTAAATGGTATTGTGCACGTAATCGCGCACTGCGGGCGGGGGAGTGATGATATCGATGCCGAAATTTTCTTTCAGTCGTTGCGCGTAAAACAGCATTTCCATCGTTGGCCTTGTGCCTAATAATCCCACTTTGCTGAAATTATTTTCTTTGATTATTTCGCCGGTCGCATCGGCAATATGCAGGAGCGGAATGTTGATCTGCTGCGAAATGGCATCGGCAAACATGTGTGTTGTGTTGGCGCACAGCAGCAGACAGTCGGCGCCGTGTTGTTCAATGCCCATGGCTTTTTCGGTAAAAAATTGTCCAAGCGACTCAAAATCATTGCGGTCGATTCGGCTACGCACATCGTTGAAATCGACCGAAAACAGGACTATTTGCGCAGTATGCACATGATCGGTTGCTTCCGAAATTTTCTCGTTGATGATGCGGTAATATTCCAGTGTCGATTCCCAGCCGGTGCCGCCCAGTAGTCCGATGGTTTTCATAGTTGTGGATTTGAGTAGGAACAAATATAGAAATTTCTTATTAGCTTCCGCGCGATTAAATCGCGCGGAAGGTTAAAAGCTTATTACCACCAGACAGTTATATCAGCCAGCAAGCCTTTCTTTCCGGAAAAATGTATAGGTAGGGGAAATGAGTTTTTGTGATTTGGGTTTGGGGGTGTTGAAGATGATGCTTGGGTAGTTGTTATTTTTAAGGCTAAAATCCGGAAAGAGGTGTAAACAAGGGTTAACCCTATGTGGATGATGGAATATAACGACTAATTTTGCAGGTTGAAAAAAATGCAGGTGGACAATGAGAAAAAGAAAAGGATTGGTACAGATTATCAAGAACAACACAAACAATATACTTAAAGCACTCATCTTTTTGATCATCATTTGTGGTTTGGCTTTGCTTCCGACTATGCTACAACAATCGGATACCAAAGGTGATTTGATTCATGGTGAACAAATCCGCCCAAAACAAGGCATAAAGCTTTTTGCGCAAAAATCGCTGGGGGATAAATCGGCCAATATTGATTGTAATCGTAAAAAATCAGATACAATTTTTCATTCTTCAAATGAAATCGCCCAGAATCAATGGGCCAATATGCTAGCTAACCATCCTTATAGTCATCGTGAAATCAAAAGCGAAAAGGAATGGAAAAAAATTCCAAAAACTGACCGACCCGATTTGGCTTATGAATTTGAGTATTTACGTACGATGGATCCGGCATTGGGAACTGTTCCCGATGAGCGATTGAAAATAGCATCGGTACAGATGGAAGAACTTTTTTCGGAAAAGGCTGCCATTGCAGGCGTTTCATGGATAGAAAGAGGTCCCGACAATGTGGGGGGCAGAACGCGTTCTATCATGTTCGATCCGAACGATGCAACCAACAAAAAGGTTTGGGCAGGAGGCGTTGGGGGCGGTTTGTGGTTCACCAACGACATTACTGCTGCCGCACCCGTGTGGAGCAAAGTAAATGATTTTTGGGACAATATTGCCATCACCTCCATGGCCTTTAATCCAGCAAATACGCAGGAGTTTTATGTTGGCACGGGCGAAGGCTACGGAGCCAATGGCTCGCAACGAGGCTCGGGCATTTGGAAATCGACGGATGGAGGTGCTACGTGGAATCGTTTGGCAGCCACCAATCCAGGTGCATACAACAGTGTCAGTCATTTTCACTACGTTCAAAAAATTGTTGTTAAGCCGAACGGTTATGTATTTGCGTCAACCAGAGGAAATTTCTCCAATACCAGCGGAATCATGCGTTCAATAGATGGAGGCACAACATGGAGTCGCGTTCTAAATCTCTACACCGGAGTGGGAACACCTTATGACCGGGGAGCTGACATTGAAATTGCAGCCAATGGCGATTTATTCTGCAGCTTTGGATTAAACGCTCCCTCGAAAGTTTATAAATCGGTTAATGCAAATCATGGAGCTTCGGGAACATGGGTTGACCTTACACCATCTATGTCGCCAACTGGAAATGAGAAGCGCATAGAACTGGCTTGTGCACCTTCGGATGCAAATGTGATTTATGCCGTTTGTTGTGGTGGTACCGGAGACAACGACATCGAATGGTTTAAAAAAAGCACAGATGGCGGGATTACATGGTCAAATTTGACCATTCCACTCATGGTTGACGGCACAGGCAACCATTTCACTCGCAGTCAGGCCTGGTACAATCTGATTCTTGCAGTTCATCCATCCGATGCAAACTTAGTGATAGCGGGCGGAGTGGATTTGCATCGCACACTTGATGGCGGCAGCACATGGAGTGGAATATCGCATTGGTATGGGGGATTTTCAAAACCCGAAGTTCATGCCGACCAGCACAGCATTGTTTTCAGACCCGGTTTTTCGAATGAATTGCTTTTTGGAAACGATGGTGGAATGTATTATTCAGCGGATGCCGGAAACTCAGCATCAACGCCAACTTTTATAACAAAGAACACTGGATACAACATCACACAATTCTATGCCTGTGCAACAAAAAACGAAGTGAATAGTCATTATTTTTTGGCAGGTGCGCAAGACAACGGTTCGCAGCAATTTACTGTGCCACAAATGAACAGTACCTATGAGGTGAGTGGCGGCGACGGTGCGTTTTGCCATATTGATCAGCTCAATTCCAACATTCAACTTACAGCATACACCAACAACACCGTGTACCGGTCGCTGGATGGTGGAGCCAGCTTTCCACAATTGTTTTCGAATGCAACCGGACATTTCATTAATCCGAGCGATTACGACAGTCAGCGCAAAATACTTTATTGTGCTTCGGGCGACAATCTTTTGAAACGCGTTTCAGGTATCGATGCAGCTATTACAAACACCGATCTTGCCGTAGCCATTGGCTCTACTGGTTCGGCACAAGTCTCAACGCTTAAAGTGAGCCCCTACAACGATGTGGTTATTTTTGGTATTGAAAATGGCAGAGTGTATAAGTTCGCCAACGCCAGCACCGGGGCACCGGTTTTAACACGCATCGACAATGGTACAACACCGATAACAGCTACCGGATGGGTCAATTCGGTTGAGATAGGAGCAGACGATAATCAGATTCTGGTAACTTATTCAAACTACGGAGTAATTTCACTGTGGGAAACAACCGATGGAGGAACCAATTGGTATAGCAAAGAAGGCAACCTTCCCGATATGCCAATTCGTTGCGCCATATATAATCCCGACAACCGCAATCAGGTACTTGTAGCTACGGAATTGGGCGTTTGGAGCACAGATGATTTTCAGCCTGGAACAACTAATGCTCCTACTTATGGACCTAGCAACACAGGTCTTGCACATACACGCTGCGATATGTTAAAATACAGAGCGGCAGATAAAGTGGTGGTAGTGGCAACCCATGGACGAGGACTTTATACCACCGATATTTTTGCAACAGCCACAGTGGCCGATTTTTCAGCAACTCCGAACCAAACATGCAGTGGCAGCCTTGATGTGCAGTTTGTTGATGGAAGTCTTAAGCCCAATGGTAGCTGGGAATGGGATGTTGACAACAATGGAACGATCGACTACACAACTCAAAATACGACTCACACCTATTTGACACCAGGGCTGTATTCGGTGAAACTCACCGTCAACAGCGGTGCGGCAACGGTTACAAAAAGCAATTTGATTCTTGTTCAAAATAGCGAGCCTACCGTATGTACAGGTTGTTCTTTTTCAGCCAACAGTAATCCTTCAAATACTGCCGGAATCGGAATATATCGGTTTGCACTGGGCTCCATCGACAACAGTACAAGTCATAACAATGCCGAATACAACAACTATTGCTGCACGCAATGGACACCCCTTGAGTTGAATACGATGTATAATGTTGCCGTGAGAACTGGTACCGCAAATAATGAAGCAGCCAATGTGTATATCGATTACAACGATAACGGAACCTTTGAAGCAGGAGAGTTGGTAGTGTCGTTTCCGGCAAATAAGGATGGTACCAGAACGCTGGCATTCACCACCCCTTCATCGGGCGTTGTTATGGACAAAGGCTTACGTCTGCGTGTAGTTTCGAAATTCAGTAGTGCACCAACTACGGCATGTAATACGGGCACATATGGTCAAGCCGAAGACTATACGGTATATTTCAAGAATAATTCGCCTCTTCCGGTAAGTCTCACAGCGTTTGCCGCCACCTGTTCATCTGATGGAATAAGGATCGATTGGGCAACAGCTTCGGAAACCAACAACAGTCATTTCGGCATTGAACGTTCAATTGATGGAGAAGATTGGGAGATAATATCGACTCTCCCAGGAGCTGGAAACAGTAACCAAACTTTGTACTATCAATACTTTGACAACGCGAAATTAAACAGGGCCTATTATCGATTGCGTCAAACCGATTTCGACGGGAAGGAAAGTCTCAGCCACGTGATTGAAGTCAATTGCAGTGCAACCATGCAATTGCGAGTTTATCCCAACCCGGCAAATGAATATGTAGTTTTTACCGGATTCGAGGGACGTGCCGAGCTTGCAATTACTGATAGTCAAGGAGCTGTTATACTAAAAACATTTTGCGAAGATGGTTTGAGAACAGATGTTTCAGATTTCTGCAATGGCTTGTATTTCTACACACTAAGCCAAAACGGGCAAGTGATTTCGGGCACTTTCTGTGTTTCAGAATAAAAGACTATTATGAAATATTTGCAATTGCCCATTTCATAAGAGCATTTTTTTCTTTCGGCAATTGCAGTTTTTCTATAATGGATGTGCGGTGTCCTTCGATGGTTTTTATTGAGACAAAAAGCAACTCGGCAATTTGTTTGGTAGTTTTTTGTTGAGCAATCAGTTCTACAATTTTTCGTTCGGTAAAAGAGAGTCCCTTCAGCAAATCGTTGCCTGAAACACTGTCTTGTACCAATTCCTGGCGCAGTTGTTCGCTCACATAAGTATCGCCCAACAGAACAGTTTCAATGCATTTTTTCAGTTCATTGCTGGCGTGTTCCTTGAGTACATATCCACAAGCACCAAGCTTCATGGCCATATTGAACAAACTCACCTCCTTATGCATGGTTAAAAATACCACTTTGGTTTCAGACTTCTGCTGTTTCAACTGCTTTAGCAAATCCAAACCATTCAATCCGGGCATACTGATGTCGAGCACAGCAATATCGGGATTTTTTACAGAAATAAGATTCTGTGCAGTAAATCCGTTTTCGGAATAACCACATACATCAAAGCCCAACGATTTCAGAAACGACACCGTACCCATGAGCGTAAAAATATGATCGTCGGCAACAATTATTGTATTCATCGTCGAGGTATTTCAATTCGGTATTGGGTGCCTTTGTTGTTAGAGTGCAGGTCGATTTTAGCTCCAATAAGCCTGCAGCGCTCTTGAATGGTATGGAGACCAAACGAAGAATTGCTTTGCAGAGCGGCATTGGCATCGAAGCCTTTTCCATTATCTTTAATAACAACAACTATTTTCCTGCTATTTTCTTCGATGCAAATATTACCAGCTACTGCACCAGAGTGTTTAATAATATTTGAAACCGCTTCCTGAATTATTCGATACAATTGCAGTTCGATTTCCATGCTTAAACAACCCGAATAATGAATGTTGGCAGAAATAAAAAAAGCATCATTTTGCTGTGTTCGGAAAACAAGTTGTTCAATACTACCCAGCAAACCAATGCTTTCGAACAGCACCGGGTGTAGATTTCGACTGATGTTTCGTACGGAATCAATAATTTGATCGACAGCAGGTATTCGTTCTATGGAAACACAGTTGCCGTTCCGAAGGTCAAGCAACTGATGACCAATGTCGTCGTGTAAATCAGCTGCAATGCGCTTACGCTCCTCTTCGACTTTCACAAGAAATTGGTTCATAAAAAGTTCTTCCTGGACTTTTACTTTTTTTAATCGCTGTTGTTTATTAATAAGTATAAGAATTGTTCCTCCCGCAGCAAGAATAAGCAATACGCCCAGTAAAAGTAGTACATACAGATTCTTTTTCGCCAAAGCCTGGTTGCTCAGTTCAAGAGTGTGAGCCAATTTTTCGGTGTTGTATTGTGCATTGAGCTGAGAAATCCGGGAAGTAATTTCGATTCCCATGATGCTGTCGCGGGCTTCTTGCATCCCCAGTTGAAATTCAAGTGCACATTTGTAGTCATTTTGCACAATTGCATCGTTATACAAAAACTGGTAATACATCAGTACCAGGTGATACTGCCGCGATTTCTTCAAACTTGGAATTTGCTTCAGATACTCGTCTTTATTTTTAAGTTCAATTTTAGTAGCTTCATTATATATGGCTGCAGCCAGATCATAATTACTGTAGTCGAATTCTTGCACAACGCTTTCGTTTGTGCGAATAGTTTCAAGTTCGTTTAGTATTTTTCTGGCTTCTGACAACTTGTTTCGGCGAACCAATGCTACAACCTGCCAACTAAGCGCATCAATTTGAAATCTGGAGTATTTGGGCTTCCAAATTTCATACAATGATGTCAAAGTGTCAATATTATTAAGTAAACCGGGATGATTGAGCTGAAAGAGTAATCCGATTTTGTTTGTCATTGTTAGAAAAACCCCAGCAGTGTCGTTTGTTGTACGAAGTATTGCAATGGATTTATCCAGATAGTAAAAAGCTTTTGAATAGTCCTCCGTATATGAAAAAACACCAGCCAACCCAGCATAAATACCAGCACTGCTAAACGGATGCTGAACCAAATCATTATAATGCAAGGCTTGGTACCCGCGCAGAAGCGCCAGGTCAGCTTTACCAGTATACAAATAATTGTACAGCAAGTCAACTTTGGCTCTAATGAGGATTAAAGTTGATTCATAATCCTTAGGCTCATAACTGATACTCTCTAAAATCCGGTTACTTCTGTCGTAGTCGCCCGAAGTGGCATACATGCAACCAATGTTACAATAAATACCAACAACATTATTAAAGCTTAATTGTCGGCTATATTGATTTAGAAGCTGAATTGATTCATTAATCAATAAAGAATCGAAGTTGTAATTTTGAATAGCCAATAGACCTGCCTGATAAATAATCGTTGCTGCTGAATCGAATTTGTCAGCATTAATTAATCTGGAATACTCCTCAAAAACCCTCGCATGAAAGCTAGTGTCATTGAAGTTTTCAGACATATTCAGCCATTGAATTGTTGCATTTTTGGGTACAATATCGGAAGGCTTAAAATACGTTGTTTCAGGCTGTGACTTTTCACATCCCGATAAAAACCCCACAGTCGCTATGACCATAAGCCCAATAATGACTGCCCGGATTCTATTCATAAACAATGAACATTTGACCCAAGATTGATTATGCGCAAAGATAGTTAAAAACGTTCTATGGCTAATATCACAACCTGTTTGCTCAGTGCATAATATATATGTTACGTCCCAAACGAAAAAAGCAAAAATGAGGGTTGTAACAATTTATACTTCTCAATATTATTGCGCTGTAACCAAAGAAAATCAGCTTTTGCCGGGAGGGCAGATCAATGAACACGATTGGTACTATATTCTCTCGTTAATAACTGACCTGATATCAAAAAAATCAGATAGTTTAAAAATAGAGTTTCAGGCAAAATTACCACTAAAATAAACGCAATAAAACGAGCAAAATCAACTGAAACACATGTGCTTTTTGCCAGTATCGGTGCGCCATTCAACAGAAATAAAAAAGGACTTTTCTGCGAAAAGCCAAAAACGTCCTTTGAGGTGACCCAGCTGGGATCAGCGGAGCAAAGTAACTTCGCTTCGCTGATCCCAGGTTCGTGCGAATTCCGAGACAAAACCGGGTTTACTCCGTTTATTTGATTTTACGCATTTGAATTTCTGATAAATCAGAAATATCAAATTTGTAAAATGGCTCGAGGAAAGGCTCCGTGAATAATTTCGCTTTGGGATTAGCTACGCAAAGTAACTTCGCTTCGCTACGTACTTTGCTCCGCTGATCCCAGGTTCGTGCGAATTCCGAGACAAAACCGTACAGCTCCTTCGGAGCTGAAATAATCAGCCCTGAGTCACTTTTCGAGCAAGCTCGATCGTGTCTCAGGGCTGATTATTCTCTACGAGACGGTTTTGTCTCTTCGTGACCCAGCTGGGATTCGAACCCAGGACCCCATCCTTAAAAGGGATGTGCTCTACCTGCTGAGCTACTAAGTCCTTTTGCTTTGGGAGTGCAAAGATACAAAAAAATTGAAACGACCAAATATTTTTTGAAAAAGTGTAAATAAAAAGCGCAATTATTTTTCAACACCTTATGTTTATGAACTTTCAAGCGTAATTAGCAAAGGCTGCCAATTAAAATTGTATCATTGCAAAAATTTGAAATTTGATGAGCTTGAAAGGTAAAGTAGTGATTGTCACCGGTGCATCATCGGGAATCGGTGAGGCATTGAGCCGCAGGCTGATGACAGAGGGCGCGCGGGTGGTGATGGCTGCACGCAACGAAGAAAAAATGATTGCCATTGCATCGGAATATCCAACAGCCGAAGTGCAGGTGGTAAAGGCCGACGTGAGCAAACGCGAAGATTGTGCGAAAATTATTCAGGAAACAATAAGTCGCTTTGGCGAAATCGATGTATTGATTAACAACGCAGGCATGAGTATGCGCGCCATTTTCGAAGATCTTGATCTGGCCGTGATTGAAAAACTGATGAATGTAAATTTCTGGGGTACCGTTTTTTGCACGCGCGAAGCCATACCTTATTTATTAAAATCGAAAGGCAGCGTTGTAGGCGTCTCATCCATTGCGGGATTTCAGGGATTGCCCGCCCGCACCGGATACTCATCGTCGAAATTTGCCATGCATGGATTTCTGAATACACTGCGTGTTGAAACATTGAATCAGGGCCTGCATGTAATGATTGCCTGTCCTGGATTTACCGAGTCGAACATCCGCAACACCGCACTCACCGCCGATGGCAGCCCGCAGGGTTCCACACCGTTGGATGAGAAAAATTTAATGAGCGCCGCTGATGTGGCCATTACAATTATTCGTGGCATCGAAAAAAGAAAACGCACTCTTATTATGACGACTCAGGGAAAACTTGTAGTTTTGTTGGGGAAATTTCTCCCTAAGTGGGTTGATAAGATGACTTACAAGACCATGAAAAAAGAAAAAAATTCACCGCTGAAATAAAACCAATAAAATAGATCACTATGGCAACTGAAAAAATCAAAATTCTTCCGATGGAAGGATGCAGTCTGATAAGATTTGGCGCTTCTGAAAATGATGTAATTAATGTCATTGGCGAACCCGATGAGCGCGAAAATATCGATGACGAGGATTACAACAGCGAAATCTGGTATTACGATGAAAAAGGCGTTACACTATTTCTCGACGAAATGGAAGATGACGGCTTACTTGTTTCGGGCATCGAACTGGAAAATGACAACTTTGAGCTCGAAGGTGTTTCGCTCATTGGAAAAACAATTGATGAGATTAAAGCCCTCGCCGACAAACTCAAATATGGCGAAGCCGATGTTGAAAAAGAAGAGTGGGGCGAATTCCGTCTTTCATACGAAGACAAATTGCTGGACTTTTATTTTGATGAGAGCAAAAAGCTTATCAGTGTAAGTCTGGGAATGGAATAAAGGGTGCGAAGATGAAAAACTTCGCACAGCGTTGCTGAAGAGTTTAAAAACAAAAGATTTGAATACCACGCCTGGTGTCATCCTGCTTGCGATAGCTATCGCAAGCAGGGTAACACGGTGAATGATGATAGTGGATATTCAACTTCGCACACATCTACAACCCGCGCTGGCGCACGGCTTCAAACAGAATGATGCCGGCGCTTACCGACACATTCAACGAAGCCACCTGACCTGCCATTGGAATGCGGATCCATTCGTCGGCAATTTTCAGTATGGCCATAGAAATACCATCTTCTTCGCTGCCCAGAATGATGCCGGCCGGAACATTCAAATCGGCTTCGCAATACAATTTATTGGCTTTTTCGCTGGCAGCAAACAGGCGAATACCGCTTTGTTGCAGGTATTTCAGTGCCCCATTCATGTTTTTTGTTTTTACTACGGGCACGTTGAGCAAGGCTCCGGCCGAGGACCGGACTGCATCGGCAGTGACCGAAACACTTTTTGTTTCAGGAATGATAATGCCTGTAACACCGGCAGCATCGCAGCTACGAGCCATGGCGCCGAAATTGCGGACATCGGTAATATTATCAAGAATCAGAAATAAGGGTGTAAGGCCTTTTTCAAAAGCATTCATCACCAGATCTTCCACTGTGTAATAATGCACTGGTGCAATAAACGCAATAATGCCCTGATGATTGCCACGCGTAACACGCATGAGTTTTTCAACCGGAACACGTTTCACCTGAATATTCTGCTCGCGTGCATCGCTCAGAATTTCCATAATACCCGGCTTGCGGTCCGACCCTGTTGCAATCAGAATATGCTCGATGGGTGTTTCCTTTTCGATGGCTTCACGAACG